>Ga0078894_10001082_pt1 | contig 19978 bp, 16 predicted proteins | sample LauGreSu1BDMLBSD_2_FD_67506 | JGI IMG/M metagenome (GOLD analysis project Ga0078894, IMG submission 67506) | Freshwater lake microbial communities from Lake Michigan, USA - Su13.BD.MLB.SD (version 4) (version 4) | ecosystem: Environmental > Aquatic > Freshwater > Lake | place: Lake Michigan... | reverse complement strand
GAGAATTCGCCCTGAATGATTTTATTGGAGTCCTGCTTTTGAATGAACTCCATGCTGCCGTCGGTTTCCATGCGCCGGATCTCCGCCGTGGCAAACTGGCCGGAGCACCGGAAGATGAGCTCGTTGCCCACCGACTTGATCTCCAGCTTCTCCGAAATGCACGACATGTCGCGAATAATTTTCTGGAAATCGGAGGACGGCAGGTTGATGACCGACGAAAACACCACGTTGGGCTCAATGAACTCTTCGGGGTCGGGCTCAATGAGCCGCAGCTTCTGCGTCTTGCACTGCCGAATGTCACCGTTCTCAAACTTCAGGCCCAGGAACGACACAATGCCGTCGTTGTAATCCTTATTTTCAATGTAGAGCGTGAGCGTGTCGTCGTTGTCTATGGAATTAATGAGCTTGAACAAGTGGAACATGTTGACGCCAATGATGATTTTTTCCATGTGACACTCGTAGTGCTCAAAATTTTCCGCGCCCAGGAACAAGTGCGCCAGCATGGTGTGCGACTTGTCCATGTTCACGATGCGGATGCCGTCCTTTTTAAACGTGATGTTGGTTTCCAGCAGGATGTCCTTGAGCGCCGTCATGAGCGTGCGAAACGGCGCAATTTGCACGGTCTTGATGGTGAGAACATTGTCAGCGTAAGCAGATGCAGATGCAGGCGCGTTCATGTCCCGAAATTATACACAACACAATTTACACAATATTCACTTATATTCTTTAAATGCTTATGTGCCGGATTGTTAATTTATTAACGCAACGCAACGCAACGCGGTTAAGTTTTGATTTTTGGATTTTTTCCCTTTTTAAGCATACAGCTTCGTTGACGTCTCTTGTCCCGTCACGCGCTTAATGAACGTGTCGCCGTCCAGCAGCTCCTTCAGATTGTCCATGTGCTTGTCCCGGTACCGAAACAGGAAATTCACGATGCCCGACATGGGCAGCTGCTTGTCCTTGATCACCGCGTAAAACGCTTTGAACGCGTCCGTGGTTGCTTCCGTCGTGGCATAGTGCTTGCCGCCGAGCATGTCGCGGAACAGCTTCTCAATTTCCGTCCGACTGGGGTAGTTCAGCTCCACAATCATGTCGGTGCGCCCTTGACGCAGCAGCGCGGGGTCCAGCTTCTCGGGGTGGTTTGTCGTGATGAAGACGATGAGCCCGTGCTTGAACAGCACGCCGTCCAGGATGTTGATCAAGTTGCTGAACGTGAAACTCGGCGTATCCACCGACGTGCGCTTTTCAAACAGGCAGTCAATGTCTTCCAATAGCAACACCGTCTTGGGGTCTATGTTGCGGAACGATCCCTGAATCGTGGCGTTGTCCATGTCGCGGCTCATGCTCATGATGCCCAAATTGTAGTGGATCTCGTTGCACAGCGCCTTGATCAGGCTCGTCTTGCCGCTGCCCGGCACGCCGGTTAGCAGGTACGTCTTTTTATACGGGATGCCGAACGCGTCGTATTCCGCCTCGCTGTTCAAAAACGCCGTAATGTCTTCCAAGATGCGCTGCTTGACGCGCTCGTCCATGTACACCGTGTTCAGCCGGCGCACGGGGATGCGACTGTACGTGTTCCACTCGCTGTATTTGTTGGTGACCGAGATGCGCAACTTCTCGTCGCTGGTGTTGTCAATCTCGCTGGCCAGCTTGTAGAACTCCACGAAGGCATCGGGGCTCGGCGTGCGCACCAGCAGCCGGCGAAAGTACACCATGCCATCGCAGCTGGTTGGACGGGGGTTTGCCTCCTCTTGGTAGTCAATCTCAAATGCGTACTTCTCGTTTCGGGCGTCCGTGAAGATGAAATCGTATTCACCGCATCCAACACTAATAAATAGAGAATTGAGCGGGTCGTACGGCGCCTGTGCTGCCGGCACTTCTTTATCTTTTAATTTTTCGTCAAGCACGGTTTTTACTGCATTGTACGTTCTCCGGTTGAAATACTCGTGCACCTCCATACGCACCGGGACCTCTGGGTTGGCCCGTGTCTTCAATGTGGCGGCGTGTCTGAATAAATACGCCAGCACGCGACTCTGATAATAACGAGGAATCTCGTGTTCGTGTAACTGCTCGGGTTGTGTTGATGTTGATGTCATGGTGGCTCTCTTGCTCTTATTTCATACACACATCATGCCTTTAAATGCGTTTGTGGTATCATTTGGCCGAAATGGCGCCATCCTCTTCTTCTGCCTCCTCTTCCGCATCCTCTTCCGCATCCTCTTCCGCATCCTCTTCCGCATCCTCTTCCGCATCCTCTTCCTCCTCCTCCTCATAACCATTACCACACCTACTACACTCTGATTTCATTTTACAATCATTGCATAGCCAGTCGCAACAATCCATGCATCTTCGTCCGTCGGACCCACGAGTCACACTACAATTGCACGAGTCACACCATCCATAACAGTTGCACAAAATGTCATCATCCTCTTTGCATGCATCGCACATGACAACGCAGCAATCTGAACAAACTGTTTCAAACTCTTCATCGCGAGGCTCGGCCTTTCCACAGCTGAAGCACGCCATTCACAAATGCAAACTTAATAAATAATAAGTATATTATGCAATGTTTTTATGTTTTTATATCATATATGCCCGTTGACAATATAACCGATACAACCGGTGCAACCGGTGCAATTGACGAAACAGCTGCGCCGGATACTGTATACACGCCGTCCTTAGAATATTTTCTGCAAAGAAAGGGCGAAGAATGCGAGGCATGGTCTAATCTTCATTTGATGGCTCATAAAAAATTCAGAAAGAGAGAAACCATGTTTAATCTGCCAATTATCACAATAACCGCATTTATTGGATTCGTATCGGGTCTCAATTTGAGTTATGAATACATTCATTTAATTCTAGGAGGAATGAGCCTATATGCCAGTCTTCTCAAAAGCTATTTTTCGTATTTGAAAATCAGTCAAAAAAGTGAAAATCACCGTATTGCCTACATACAATACGGTCAAATTGCAAACGAGATTCGCGTTGAACTCGCGCTTGAACCGAAGATGCGCAAATCAGGCGGCAGTTTAATTGATTTGATACGTATAAAAATGAAAAATTTGCTCGAAGTGTCCGAGATTGTGGACAACTCTATTATCCATGACTATCTCTCAAAAACGGAAAACACAAATCGGGGAGATGTTATACGGTGGTTTACGCAAGGACCGGCCGAGTCGCATGGTACAGCGGATGACGCACTCGGGCGTCCGCACGTATTGAAACTGGCCAATCGCGTTGAATCATATATTGACATTGAAAACAAGGTGCTGCGGTTGCCCAATGCCGGACGCAGCATGTCGTCACCACATGTCAGTAATAACAATATCAGTGCCACCAATGCCACCAGTGCCAGTACCAGTACCAATGCCAGTACCAATGCAAATGAAAATGAAAATGATCAGCGTTCATCCAGCGACTCTGTGTCAAACCATTCCGTAACGGGTATAATGGTATAAATAAATAAACAACAAACAAATAACATTTTTCTTGAATTTCTCTCTTATTCAAAATTCAAGAACCGGTTTATTCTGACTTTAATATTCGGGCGTGTGCTTTTTGAAGAGGCACCCGTGCGGGGTTACGCCGACCATTTCGTTTATGACGGCCGCATTCTGAAACTTGCAGTTTGCCAACCAAATCTTGACAATGCAAAAGTTCTTTTTGGGGGAAATGGTGATGCCATTCACCGCGGGCAGCAACGACTGGTTTGACGAAATGCTGTTGCCCACCAATGCATACGTCAATTGACGCCAACAATCTTGCACGTCCTTGTTGATGACCTTATACGAGAAACATCCGCCATTTCGGTTTCTAACATCTTCCCAAATGGGCGCAATGCCCTCCCTCATTAAAAACAACATGCAGTTCACGACCAGCTTGGGCGGCAGCATTTCGGTCACGCTAACTGCATGCTCCACCGTGTTGAAATCGTGCAACTTGATGTAACTCTTCAATGACCAATCGGTATCATGCGGCAGGTGGCACCAAAGGGTCCATCCACTAGAAAGAGCATGATGCGGTTGCGGCAAGTCCGCGGCGGGAATTGCCACTGAAGATGAGGATGAGGATGAGGAGGATGAAGATTCCTTCATGTGTTGTTCTCAATAAGAATACACCAATTATACCTTTTATATTGATTTGTTTTAAATATTTTTTTTTAATGGTGAAAAACCATGCCGATATTCCTTAAGCCTCGCCCTTGATTCCGACGGTTATGTTGCAATAACAACTGCTGAATATGTGCAACCAACCATTGCGGAACCTTCAAGCGAAAGCGCTGCAACTGACGCAAATAGGTTTGAATCCACTGCGGCAATACAAAAGGCGCAGGTACAAGCGGAGCGACTGTTGCAAGCGGCGCGACTACAAGCGGAGCGACTGTTGCAAGCGGAGCGACTGTTGCAAGCGGAGCGACTGTTGCAAGCGGAGCGACTGCAGGTGCAGGCGTAGGTATAAGCGGAGCGACTGCAGGTGTAGGTACAAGCGGAGCGACTGCAGGTGCAGGTGTAGGCGCAGGTACAAGCGGAGCGACTGCAAGCGGAGCGACATAAAACACCCCGTCTTCCATATTCAATGGCTGCCCGCTGGTCAAGCTCGTGAGTTGAGTGAATCGTCCGACGCGCTCCCTGCAGCACACGTCCTTCAACAAGTGCTTCCATTTGTAGGTGGCCCCAGGATTTGCCCGAAGGGATTCCAACAAGGAATGCGTAAGCGCCCCTGACGCCTGACCGCCCAGGTACGCATCCGCGCTGGTTTGCGTGTCCTGACAGCCGCTGATGCAAAACACCTCGCCCGCTGTTTTGGCGTAGCGCTTGAATTCGTAGCTGGTCTGGCGAAGAGACCACTCCGCTGGGTCATATGTGAACGGCATCGGCGCGGCTGCCGCATTAGCAAAGTAGCTGGTGTCGTCAAACTTGTAGCGCAGATCGCATCCCGTCCCGCTGTGGCACATGTCCAGCACCATGTACAGCCGCGCGCCGGCTGGCACGAGCGCCGCCAGCTCCGAACGCACGACGTCGTCCGTGATGAGACCCGCCTGCCGGTAATCCAACGGGCAAATGCACGAGTCCGCGCCACTCTCTTCGTCGCCGTTGTTGTCGCGCTGCAGAGAGCCGTGACCGGAATAATGGAACCAGAGTTCGTCGCCCGCGCGCACGCCTTGCAGCAGCTCCTTAAATGCTTCCAAAATGTTGGCGCGCGTGGGTTTGCGCGGCGCCACGTCGCTCAATACGATGCACGACGCATACGCCCGGACCGTCTGCAAATAGGACACCATGTTGTTAATGTCGTTGATGCAGCCGCGCAGTTCGCTGGAGGTGCCAATATAATTAATTCCGACAAGCAATGCTCGCTTCATGGGTCTAGATAGTAAATTGTATTGTGTGTGTGTGTGTGTGTATACATATACCGCCATAATAAAATAAACCCAAATATTTCGGGTTGATATATGATATATATTTCATTTTATGTCATTTCAATCCAACCGTGCTATAGTCATGCAACATGCGAATGTAGTAATCGTCGTCCTGTTCAAAGCCGGACGACGCGCGCGGGTACTCATCCAGTTTATAAGCAGCCATGTTTGCAAACCGGTAACTGAACGGGTTGGTGGGACGCGAATAGAGGTTGGTTTTGGTGATGTAAAACACCGACACCGGCTTTATTTTACCATTTAGTTCTACGTGAGTTACATCGCGCCGAAGGATGTACGTGTCGTTGTTGCGCACGTGGTGCGCGTAATTCAACACCATGAGCTCGGTCATGTGCAGCCCCAGAATTTCCTTGTACTCCTTTTTAAACAGGCTGGCATACACCCGCTGTAGTTCATTCAATTCAATGATGGGCAATGACGCGTGGTTCATTTATCAAATCAAATATCAAATACTATTTTATATAGTATTTTATAGTATTTTATAGTATTTTATATAGTATTTCATACTATTGTAATTGTATATGTAATTGTATATAGTAATTTATAGTAATTTATATTATTTCTCACTTACACCAATCCGGAATCCTGCACTTCAAACCCGGAGATTGACACGTACAAGTAGTTGTGCGGAAACAGTGTGTGCAACGCCGCATCGTGATCCACGCATTTTACGGTGTACTCGTATTTTGTGCCATCCGACCCTTCTTTGGAGGTCAAGCGCACATTGTGGTTTTTCAGCATGAACCACTTCAAAAATGCGGGGTCCAGCAGCTTGTTACCCGCCACATAAAAATTATCCGGAGCGGCCAAATTCAAATCGTACTCCTGGCCGTCGTAGTGCAATACAATTTCCATCATGCGATGGTCCACCGGGACAAATCGGCGATCATAAAAATGCACGCCATCCGGGTCCCGCGGAAATCCGTCGTATTTCATCACGTGCATGCCTTCGCGCTTTACTGCAGCAGACGAATCCAACGCATCCATAACAGTGCTGACTGTGGGAACTTCGCTCAATATGAAATCAAACTGCATGGAGTGACCCTCAATGCGCTTTATTACTTCTAATATGGGTTCTTCTTCTTGTTCTTCTTCTTCTGGGTCTCCTCCTTCTTCTGGGTCTCCTCCTTCTTCTGGATTTTGAAGCGATTCTTCCGTTTCAGATAGATTCACATTGACCATGTCATCCGCATCTCCAATGTCGGATTCGGTACGTGTCCTCCGCCGCGGACGCGACGCATAGTTCTCATCAAGGTCTTTCACAAAACTGAATACTGACGTATACACTTGCGCATCAACCCCATCTTTTATCACACGAAGGTGAATGCACGGATAGTCATCCACGTTAACCGCAGAATCGGCATCATCGTCAGTAGTTGGTATTATTTTTCTATACGCCCCGGAGAGGGCATTGAATAAGAGCTTCAGGCCCGGCAAGGCGTGCTTTGTGAATGCGCGTTTGGTGCGCGTAAATAATGAAACGCACCCCCACCCAAGGGTCAATGCAATGTCGGCCCAATTTTCAGCCGTGAACGTTTTATACAGGTACAGTCCACTGCCTAATGCAAACACCGTATACAATTGGAGTGAAATTATGGCATTTAAATCTGGTTCAGCACAACCAACCAACCGGCCTGAAGCATCATACACGCTTGCCACGCAATTCATTTTGATTTGGTATCTCGTATGTAGATGGATTGAAAAAACATGTTTATATTGTTTCAATTGTAAATAGTTTGTTTATGCGAAAAAAAAATATCGCTGCTAGGTGGACTTAAGACCTGCTGGTTGGTGTGGTACTTGGCGTGGTGCTAGGTGTGGTGCTAGGCGTGGTGCTGGGCTTAGGTGTGGTGCTAGGTGTGGTGCTAGGTGTGGTGCTGGGCTTGGTAGTGGGCTTGGTAGTGGGCTTGGTAGTGGGTCTAGATCTTCTTCTGCTATAAGTGGGGTTGGTACTATAACGATAGTATCCGGAATATCGGCGATAGGGTTTCACGTAATAACCGGTGCAGTTGTAACCGTATGCACTGGTTTTAGCAGTTATGCCATCCGGACAACACCCAAAGTAGGTGTTGGTGCATTTCACAGGGGCTTTGGTGTTGCGAGGGTTCGGCTGCACCTGCTGTTGCTGCGGGTGTTTTCCCTGCGTCGGATTCAACCCAAACACGTAGAGCAATATGGTAGTGACGTACGTCATCATGATGAATGGAATGAAAACAATGAACCACGATATAACGGTGAGTCCGCCCATGCAGAGCTGGTTCAATAGAATGGTAAAAATGATCATGACTACAATTTTTAAAAATGCGACATTTTGTTGCCCCCTAAATAAATCTATAATAATCTGAATTATAGAAAATCCTAGATAGAGAACTGCCGGCGGACACAACGAATCAATTATCATTGCAATCACAATCACAAATCACAATATAATATATGTGCATATATTATTTTGAATTAAAACCGCCAAGACATGCAACTTCGCACAATCCAGTTATTTTTGAGACTTTGATTTTTTCAGCATTTTTGCAACCCCGTTTTTAAATGCGCCAACAATTTCACCCACCTCATCATTGACGTATTCGTATATGTCGCCATTGTTCTCATCATTGGTTACGTAAGTTTTCCCTTTAATCTCCACTTCAAATAACTCTAATTCTTCCTCTTCTTCCTCTTGTTCCTCTTCTTGTTCCTCTTCTTGGTCCTGTTCCTCTTCTTGTTCCTGTTCCTGTTCCTGTTCCTGTTCCTGGTCCTGTTCCTGTTCCTCTTCTTGGTCTTGCTCCTCTTCTTGGTGTTCCTCTTCTTGTTCCTGTTCCTCTTCTTGGTGTTCCTCTTCTTGGTCTTGCTCCTCTTCTTGGTCTTCCTCTTCTTGGTGTTCCTCTTCTTGGTGTTCCTCTTCTTGGTGTTCCTCTTCTTGGTGTTCCTTTTCTTGGTGTTCCTCTTCTTGTTCCTCTTCTTGTTCCTCTTCTTCTTGTTCCTCTTCTTCTTGTTCCTCTTCTTCTTGTTCCTCTTGTTCCTCTTCTTGGGCCTGACCCTTTTTGGTTATGTTGTTTTTGTCATCATGTGAATGAATGTATTCAAATATGGAATCCAAATTGGGCGCCGTAGCCGTAACCGGCAAAGTATCAATGATTTCCAGTTGGATCGGTTCCACGACGGGCGGTGCGGTCCGACAAGTGCACAGCTGTTGCCGTTCCAACAATGTCCGAACAAATGGGATTTGACTCACTGCGTCATGCGTATCCTTATACATCTGATAGTCGGCCAACATGGTTGACACTTTCGGTTCCAGTGATTGGCGCAATTCATCTATTACCAGCGCAATTATCGCCGAAGATGCAGTGGATGGAGTGGGTGTTGTCATGAGTGTGCGTACTACATGCATGCACTGACGTTTGTTTAATATGATTTGAAATACAATTATTGTGTAAACGCATAAAGTAATTAAACACAATATACAATACAACAACCATATAATAAAAACGCATAGCATGCCTGAAGAGCCCCAACAGCCTGAACAGCCCCAACAGCCTGAACAGCCCCAACAGCCCCAACAACGGGTCCACCTCCCTCCACATCTGCAGCATCTGCAGCATTTACAAGGCGACGAACTGATGGAAGCGATTCGCAACGAGTACACGTCTCAAGCAACCGCATTCATCATGCGACAAACTGATTACGACCAAGAAACCGCCTGTAAACTGCTGCACGAATTCAAGGATCCGATGAAGGTGGTGTCAAATTATTTGGGAATACAGCCCAAGCCGGACCCCCCGGCTAAAACCAAAAATCAAATGAAATACGGAGAGATTCGCAATTTCATGGACTACGGCGCTCGCCAATACAATATGCAAAACGAAAGACGCAAGGCGTTGCAAGGACAGCAGGAGCAACGACAACAGGAGCAACAACAAGAGCAACGTCAACAAGAGCAGCAACGTCAAGGCCAAGAGCAACAATCAAAATAAAATATTGACTAAATTATATTGTAATTACTTAAGTGAAGCGATGGGTACACAAAAACGTGTCCGGGCCCGCCGCCGCAGCAGAACCAAGAAACGCCCCCATTGCAACTGCAATAAACAGGAGCTGCGGTTGCTTTGCAAAGGTGCAAATACGCACGTGTTGAACAGCTTTGAAAAGGAGTTTGAAAAAACGTTCAAACACAATCTAAAAAAAGAAAACGACAACGTTGAAAGGGCATTGATTAAGTTGTTTAAAACGCCGTTTGCGCCGTTGAAAATCACCGCCCGAAACGATTATTACACCTACATTAACTATCAATGGATTGCGCAAAAAACGAAAGAGCTCAAGAAAACCAAAAAATATTACGTGCAAATGGATAACTTTAGAATTACGCAGGAAAAGGTGTACTATGAGCTGATGGACATTGTGAAGGAGCACATAAAAACAAACGACACCGCCAAATCCCGCGCAATCAAAAATTTGTACGAGAGCATGCTTCATTTGGACAACAAGGAAGCCGAAAACCAGGTACTCTTCACAAAACACGCCATAGACATAGCCATTGAAAAAGACGTGGACAACAGCTCGCTGTACTGGCTTTTGGCCCAAATCAACCAGAACGAGGTGCTGTCGTGGGGGTGCCCCATTTCATGGTCCGTCAGCAAGGATCAAAAGCGCTCGTCCATATATAAAAGCACGATTTCGCCGCCGCAATTAACCGTGTACGATTATACGCTCTACATTGAAGACAATCCCGCCGACAACGAGCAGACTCGGCGGTACAAGCGCGTGTTTAAATCCAAGTACCTGGGGTTCATTGAGAAAATGTTCAACGCGTGCCTCGGAAAGGGGCACGGCGTAAAGGCGGCCGACGTTTGGGACGCGGAATACGAGCTGCTCACCGCAATGGGGTGCGACTCCGTCAAAAACAACAGCGAGGACTACTACAATGTGGTGACCAAGGGGGACGCGTTGACGAAGTACGGGTTTGACTGGGCCCGGTTTGTCACCGAAATCGGGTACGATAAGGAGAAGGTTCCGGACACCTTCATATGCACCGACTTAAGCTATTTAAAATGCGTGATGGCGCTGTTGACCAAAGACAGCGCGTGGAAAACGCCCAAGTGGAAGACGTATTTCATGTACATCATTTTCCGGCAAATCATGCGGTTCCACAAGGAATGGCGGATCATTTACTGGGAGTTTCACGGCAAATTCATCAGCGGGCAGTCCGTCCCTTGGCCGGACGAAATTTATCCCGTGTTTGGGCTGTCGCTGTGCTTCAACACGTTTTTAACCAACGAGTACGTGCGACGGAACGAACGCCCCGAATACATTCAGTTCGTCAAGAATTTGTCCGCCGATTTGCTCACGGTGTTCAAGCGGATCATTAAGCGCAACACGTGGCTGTCATCGGAAACAAAGAAGTACGCGCTGCTCAAGCTGGAACACATAAAGTTGGTGGTCGGCAATCCGATGCTGCTGCGGGAAGACCCGATTTTGAATTACACGAGCCGGGGGGCGTATCAGAATATTAAGAAGATTGCGTGGTGGCGCACAAAGAAAATGATAGCCATAGACGGAACCGCGCACGAGGGCGACGTGCCGGTGTTTGACTGGGACGAGTTCAAACTGGTGGGGTCGCAGGCCTACATGGTGAACGCGTATTACACCCCGGTTGAAAACACGATTTACGTTCCTTTAGCGTATTTGCAAAAACCGTTCATTGACTTGGATGAGCGCGGGATGGAGTACAACCTGGCGCACATCGGCTACACGCTGTGCCACGAAATGTCGCACTGCTTGGACGACAACGGGAGCAAATATGACTACAACGGAAATTTGAAGAATTGGTGGACGAAGGAGGACCAGCGCAAGTTTGATGTAAAGATGAAGGACGTGATTAAGCAGTACGAAACCTTTGCGCGGTACGACGGCATTGAAATGGACGGATCACTGAGCATCGGCGAAAATTTAGCCGACATTTCGGGGCTGGCCATCTGCGTGGAATACTTAAGAGACTTTCAAGAGAAAAACGACGTCATCGTGCCAATTAAATCCGCGTCGTTTGAAGCGTTCTTCGTGTACGTTGCATATCAAGGGCGCCAAAAGATCATTGACAAGGCCATTCAAGCGCAACTGAAGGTGAACCCCCACCCCATGGACAAATATCGCGTGAATTGTCCGCTGTCTCGCCTGGAATTGTTTAGGAGCATTTACAACATTCAAAAGGGCGATAAAATGTACTGGCATTCAACTGACACCATTTGGTAAAATTTTTTTTATTATACTATTACATAAACCCCAAAAACACATAATGGCTCGTTCTCGTTCTCGTTCTCGCGCTCGTTCCGCTTCTCGCGCCCGCGCTGCCTCTCGTTCTCGCGCTGCTGCCCGAACCATGCGAAGGGCTGCTTCTGCCGCAAGGGGCGCTGCCGCTTCTGCCTCCAAGGCCGCCCATGCTGCCGCTTCTGCCTCCAAGGCCGCCTCCAAGGCCGCCTCCCGCAGCGCCTCCAGGGGCGTCTCTAGGAGTGCCGCCAATGCCGTTGCTGCTGCCGCTCACCGTGCCCAGTCTGCCGCCGCCCAGGCTGCCAGCGCCGCCTCCAAGGCCAGGTCCAACGCTGCTTCGGTTATGTAAATTGTAAGTAAGTAAGTAACCGCTATTAAGGCAAATTGCGTGATTTATGTTATTATTTCAAATAATATAACTCCAATAAAAACTCCATGCACAGGCACAGGCACATGCAGAGGCACATGCACATATTTACCCGCTCCAGGACGTGTAGTCGGTTTTGTAGTCGCGCCGGGCCAGTGACAGGGCGGGTTTTTGCGGCACCGGCGCTTCAATAACAACCGGCTGGTAGCACAGCTTTTCCGGTTTCAATTTGAATGCGCTGCCGGCTTTGACAAATTCGGCATTATAAATGTTCAGGTTGGCGTCTTTTACCAAGGGCATCATTCCAACCAGCTGACAGCCAAATGTTTTTGCCACATTGAAATTCGTATTGGCGGTGAATGGCGCATCGGGAAACACGATGCTCATGTTCTTCTTGTTGTGCTCAATGAGCTCGTCCATGTTGGGCGCGTTTTTTACCTGCATTTCGTAGCTCAGCTTGTGCATGAACGGGGATGTGGTGCCAATGTTTATGTATTGATGCAGGCAATAATCGGGGGCGTTGCTGTCAGTGGTGCAGCCGTTTTTGGTAATGGGGTTTGAAATGTCCACCATGAGGATCACCTTCCCCATGAAATGTTTGACCGGAACCATGCCGACGTTTTGACCGCCAAATTCGTAGTTGTACTTGTCTTCCAGCAGCCGGTTTCCAAAGAGTTTAATGCCGTCAATGATTCGCTTGACGAATTCCTTATCAGGGGTTTCGCTTTTAATGCGCAGATTGATTAAAAGCGGGTCGTTCGGGTTTGGCGCAACCGAAAACGCGCGGTCATTTATTTCCTTGCACACCTCCATAAAATCCAAATGGTTGAATGTTTCCATGTAATGAAATGTGTCCATTTGGGTGGACGCGCCCACAACCGGCACGCCATTCAGACTGTAGATTTCAAAATCCAGGCAGCGATACCCCTGCGCAATGGCGTGCTGCAGAGCAACCATGTCCACGTAGTTGTTTTTCCACTCCCCTAAACAACAACAGTTTAGAGCGGTTTTGATGTAAAAGTTGCGCAACGGCTGCTCGTGCAGCGCGTCATTTATGGACTGCAACCGACGCGCGGTGTTAATCGTGTCAACCGCGGTTTTTTGCGTGCTTTGCAGCGTGTACTGATGGAACACTAAATACCCCAGCATGCAAACCACAATGACGAGGAAAAACAGGCCGCCGGGGGAAAACCGGCTGCTCATGGCGCTAAATTTGGTTTTTAAAGCGGTCATCGTTTCCAGTGCGGTTTTCGCCGCGGCATCCGCCGTGGCCCGTGCGTCAAATTGAAAATTGGGGTTTGAGGGAAATTGCTGCGCGGCCATTTATTTATTTATTTCAACACAAAATACAAATATAAATGCAAGTAACGAATACATTAACAGTATAAAAAATAATAACAACATATTAATAATAAGACGCAACTACCTTACACACACGCCACACCTACAAAATGACGGGAGGGTTACTAAACATTGTGTCGTACGGCAATCAAAACGTCATTCTTAATTCCAACCCCAAAAAGTCGTTTTTCAAGACCACGTATGCCAAGTACACCAATTTTGGCATGCAGAAGTTCCGCATTGACTTCACCGGGCAGCGCAACCTGCGCATGAGCGAGGAGTCGCGCTTCACGTTCACGGTGCCCCGCTATGCGGAGCTGCTCATGGACACCTACCTCGTGGTCACGCTCCCCACCATTTGGAGCCCGATCTACCCGCCCATTGCGTGCGACGACGTGTGGCACCCCTACGAGTTCCGCTGGATTGAAAATCTGGGCACGCAAATGATCAAGGAAATAACATTTTCGGTCGGCGGCCAAACCCTGCAGCGCGTGACGGGCAAGTACTTGCTCGCGCAGGTGCAGCGCGACCTCAACGGCACCAAGCGCTTCCTGTACGACAACATGACCGGCAGCACCGCCGAACTGAACGACCCCGCCAACTTCTCGGGGCGCAACGGCACGTACCCCAACGTGTACTACAACACGAGCCAGCAGGGGCCGGAGCCCTCCATTCGCGGGCGCAAGCTCTACATCCCGCTTAACGCGTGGTTCTGCAACAACAGCCGCGCCGCGTTTCCGCTGGTGGCGCTGCAGTACAACGAGCTGCAGATTGACGTGGTCATGCGCCCCGTGCGCGAGCTCTTTGTCACGCGCGACGTCACGCACCCGGCCACGACGCCCGCCGAAGTCGCCCGGGCGCCCTTCATTCAGCCCAACTTCAACGAGCAGGAGTACCAGTTTTACCGCTTCCTGCAGCCGCCGCCCGCCGCCGACATCGCCACGAGCGACGTGTATGACGACAAGCGCACGGACTGGAACGCCGACGTGCACCTGCTGTCCACGTATTGCTTTCTGTCGGCCGAGGAGTCGCGCGTGTTTGCGTCGCATGAGCAGAAGTACTTGCTCAAGGAAGCGTACGAGTGGGAGTTCAAGAACATCACGGGCAGCCACCGCGTGGAGCTGCAGAACACGATGGGCATGGTGGCCACGTGGATGTTCCTGTTCCAGCGCAGCGACATCAACCTGCGCAACCAGTGGAGCAACTACACCAACTGGCCGTACACCAACGTGATTCCGGACGACGTGGTGCCCGCCGCCAAAACCGGAACGTACGCGAACCCGTGCCCGCCGCCAAAAACCGCGACCATTGGCCCCGGCGTGGAGCCGGACGGCACAACGTCAACCGGGCTCTACGTAACGCAGGACTACAACGTGGAAAACCAGCGCGAGATTCTGCAGCAGCTCGGCATCTTGCTGAACGGCTCGTACCGCGAGAACATGCTGGAATCCGGCGTGTACAACTACGTGGAAAAGTACATCCGCACCACGGGGTCCGCGCCGTTCGGGCTCTACATCTACAACTTTGGGCTGGACGCGAGCAACGCCGTGTACCAGCCCAGCGGCGCCATCAACATGAGCAAGTTCTCCACCATTGAGCTGGAATTCAGCACGTACGTGCCGCCGCTGGACCCGAACGCCCAATCCTACACGATTTGCGACCCCGAAACGGGCATCCCGTTGGGGGTCAACAAGCCGCAGTGGCGCATTTATGGATACAACTACGACCTCACGGTGCTGGAGGAGCGGTACAACGTGCTGACGTTCATTGGCGGCAACTGCGCGCTCATGTACGCAAGATAAATTGCATAGCACTTTAGCGCGCCTAGCGCCTAGCGCCTAATGCCTAATCCCTAATCCCTAATCCCTAATGCCTAATGCCTAATAATAATAATATTATAATAATGTAGTATTATAATACTTTGCGCGCCAGAATAAAAAAAATGTCAATGACAATGACCAAACTCAGCGACGTACAGGTGCAGTCGGAGGCACCCGCCTCGCCTCACGTAATTGGCGAATACTTCAAGTTGATTACAAAAATATTGGCCTGGATCATCCTGTTTTGTTGGACCACCACGTCCAATTACTTGAACTCGCTGCACATTGACACCGACACCATGTATCCCGTGTTTGGAACGAAGGAAGTGCGCACCGATGGTTCAGCGGTGGGCTCCGTGAAAATGAGACCAGCCGATAAACAAACCGAATTTACCAAACTTGATAATTATGGATACCAGCCCGGGCGTCATTTTATTTCAGAACAACTTTTGAGACGCACTCCGTCCAATCCGTATGCCACGTGGGTTGATCCAGGGCCCATCAACATGTCCAAACAGGATGAAGTCATTGACAAAATCGGGCTGCGGTGGTGGTTGGAACGCACCCAGCAGTCGTGCTATCAGCTGGGTGGCCTGATTATGCACTACGTGTTTAATTTTTTCAATAGGCACGTGCAAGATTTTGAAAAAGCAACCCCATCTTCCGAAACCTCCGTGGTTATTAAACTATTTATGTTTATAAAGTGGTTTATATTCGGCATTTTGTCCAATGTACTGTTCGCGTGTTTTTTGGCGCTCGTGTTTTTAATCTGGATTCCAGGATTTATCGGGGGCGTCACCGCGTTCATGCCCCGGACGTACTTCATACCGTCCGCTGGCATCCAACTAATCATGCAAGCAATCGTTCTGTTTTGGTCATTTGTGTTGACGTGCGTGGCAAGCTTTGTGCTGGTGGCGCCAGTCCTCTATTCGCTTGGGCATTTGTTGTACATGCTGTTTTTCAAACAGCTGAACGACGATCCCGCTCGGTTTGGAGACGAGCTGTTGAAGCGCATGAGCCAACTTATTCCCATTTTTACCGTAGTGGCACTTGTCGCGGCGTTTGCGTCCAATCAACTGCCGAATGAAACCAAACAAACGGTGGGCGCCGTGTTTGCGGCCACCTTGCTGTACACCCTAGTTACTAGGGTTCAGTCCAAAACAAAACGCGCATAATATCATAATAATATACAAAATATCATAATATACAAAATATCATAATAAACCCAATCATTATGATATTACATATTACATATACTGCAATGCATCCATTTGTCAGCGTGTGCACGCCCACGTTCAACCGCCGCCCGTTCATTGCCGCCATGATTCAGTGCTTTAACCACCAAACGTACCCGCGCAACCGCATGGAATGGGTCATCGTGGATGACGGCACCGACCCCGTGGAGGACCTCGTGTCGCAGCATCCGTGCGTGAAATACTACCGACTAGAAAAAAAAATTTCCCTCGGCAATAAGCGCAACCTCATGCACGAAAAGGCGAGCGGCGACATCATTGTCTACATGGACGACGACGACTACTACCCGCCCGAGCGCGTGTCGCACGCGGTGTCCACCCTCCTGGACCACAAAAAACGGAAGACCGGCGTCAAACTGGCGGGCAGCAGCGAAATGTGCATTTATTTCAAAACCGGGGAACTACGTGCCACGCATTGCGCCCCGCACCCCTCTTCGGGGGGACATGCGTCCCCCCTTACCCCTTATTCGGAAAACCTACGGACCGGGGAACGTAGTTCCCCGCAAATGGTGCAGTTCGGCCCCTACGGTCCCAACCACGCCACCGCCGCCACGTTTGCCTTCTGGAAGGAGCTGCTCGCCGAACTGAACTTGTCATACGATGCGGACGCGTGCCTGGCAGAAGAGCGCGCGTTCTTGCGCGGGTACACCGTTCCCATGGCGCAGCTGGACCCCATGAAGGTCATCCTCGTGTTTTCGCACGAGCACAACACGTTTGACAAGCGCATGCTGCTGCAAAATTTGGGCAACCCCCACTCCGGCATGCGCGTCAGCGAAAGGACGGTGTCCGATTTCATAAAGGAACCGGACCTGCTGCAGTTCTACATGCACGACGTGGATGCGGCGCTGCAAACGTACGACCCCGGGCATCCGTCCATGAAACCCGACGTGTTGAAACAACTCCAAGAGAAACTGCAGAAAAACGTGCAACACTCTAACCAGAATGCCCAGAATGCCCAGAATGCCCAGAATGCCCAGAACGCAATATTAAAGGCCGTCATCACTTTCAAAGCGCCAAACGCCAACGAGCGCAGCATGACGGTGGAGGAATTAATACAAACGGTGCAAGCTCAATCCGAAAAATTAGAAAAAATGCGGGAATTGTGTGACAAAAAGATCCGCGAAAATTCGGACCTGCGGTCCACCATCAAGGACCGGGATGAAGTCATTGCCGCGCATTTGGAAACCATTGACCGCCAAAGCGCACTGCTGGATAAATCATAATCAAATCATACTCATAACAAATCCAGCGCGTTGTCGCCATCGCAGTCTTCCTGCACAACCTCGCTGGGATACGTGCATTTGTTCAAGTAGCGCTGCATGCGCTGAATGTCCAATTTCGTGATTTCAAATTCGTCAATGATGTCCTGCATCTGTTTTTCGCTGGCTGAGCCGTTGCCGCTGTTGCCGCTGCCGCTGTTGCCGCTGCCGCTGTTGCCTCTGCCGCTGTTGCCGCTGCCGGCATTTGAAAACACGGACCAGAAAAAGGAGAACAAGTCTTTCTTGTCCATCCCGAATTTCTGGCACATCATTTGAATGAACAGGGCGTTGTTGTACTCGGTGCTGTATTTGGTCAGCACCTTGGTAAACCGCACTTCCGACGGGTTGAACACGGGGCACGGGTCAAACCGGTCATGATACAGTTTATTGTTGTAAAAGGTTTTAATGAGCGAACTCATTTCGTTGAACTGCCAAATCTGTTTTTGAAAGGTGATGCGATCAATGTAGTCCGCAAAACAAATGTTGTCCAGGGCGTCCTTGTAAAACGCGAACGCATCCTGCTGCGCCGGCAGTTTGCTCAACGCGTCCACCACGTTTTCATGCCACAGCAAGCCCACGATGGTGCGGTCCGTCTCGTTCATCATCGCGGAGTGTTCGCTCAGCTTGCACGGCGTGTTGATAATTTTTTTCACGATGGTTTTGCTGTCTTCGTTGTTGGTTTTGAGTTGAAAAATGGTTTGGATGAGGGTCTTGCTGTGGCTGTCAGAGTCCGGGCCCGATTCACCCGATTCAGTCAGCCCATTGTTCAAAATGCCGCCGATGATGGTAATTTTGCGAAGGTCGCCCTGAATGAACCGGGCAACGTGTTTGTGCAGCGCCGCATCATGAGAGTGCAGCACCGATTTCAGAATGACGCCCACTTGATCTAGCGTGGGTATCGGGAGTTCAAACGTTACGCACACTTTCATGAGCTCCCGTATTTTTTTGTCCATGTGATGGTTCCCAATGCATATGATCGGGTTCATGGTCACGTCTTCCAGGCGCTGTTTCTTTGTTTTTTTCGGGCGCATGAGTTTGATGAGCGTGTTGATGCCGCCCTTGTCGCCGTTGTTCATGCCGTCAATTTCGTCCATCACAATGGCAATCCGCTTGGGCTTGCGCTGAAACATGGACAGCACGCTGTGCTCGCTCATGTTGTGCTTGGTGATCAGGTCAATTATGGACTTGTTGCGTATGTCGCCGGCATCGTACTTCACCGTGTCGTAGTTGAGAGATTTAAGCAGCTGCATCACAAATTCGGTTTTGCCCACGCCCGGGTTGCCGTAAATGTATATGCCGCGCCGAATGGCGAGGTCCCCTTTTTGAGCGTGGAATTCATTGAGCGCGGCAGTTACCCCTGCGACAATGTGCTCGCGCCCGAGAACTTGGTTGTAATTTAGCGAGGCCTCATGCGCTGCCGCTGCTTCTGCTTCTGCGGGTTTGGATTTGGATTTGGTTTGGGATTTGGATTGGGATTGGGATTTAGGTTTTAAAAATGCATTCATCGCCCCTCGTCTATATTAAGCATGCGCTGGTGGTTGTATGTTAAGTGTTCCATGTGTTTAATATTGGAATGATTCAAATTATATAAAAACCATAAAAATAATAAAAATACATAGTATATCAAATTAACACATGGATTCGGGTCAAGGTTCAAGATCCTTTTTGTCTGGACTCAATTTTCAGCGCGTCGTCATCATTATCGCCATCATCATGCTCATCGTGGCAATGGTGTTCATTGGACACGCAATCTACCGACAATCCGTTGCAGGGTCGTGGCCGCCAGTTACCCCGAAATGTCCCGATTACTGGACAATAGATCCCACCGCTACCGATACCAATGGATGCAGGGCACCATCAGGAACAATTCCTCAGTGCGAATACAACGGTATACCGGGTCCCTGCCCCTAACTGAATTGAGTTTCACAGTGATAAATAAAATAATTATATGTGTATACTTCAATAGTGTACACACATATTCAATGCAGCAGTACCAACGCGTTCCCGGATCGTCGTCGTCTTCAAATCCAAATTCAAATATCAGAAGTCATTACGCCAACGGGCGCATTGACATATTGGGCCCCACGGTGGAGCAGCAGTTCGCCATGTACGACAAAATCCCGAACTCCGACAAGTGCTCCTCATTTCATGACGCCATGGTGGGGAACTGGTACGACACGCCGCTCAGCGACGCCTTTTTTAGCGCGAGAAACATGGAATCCGTGCAAAACGCGCTTCGCAACGGCGTGTAT
>Ga0078894_10001080_pt1 | contig 19989 bp, 28 predicted proteins | sample LauGreSu1BDMLBSD_2_FD_67506 | JGI IMG/M metagenome (GOLD analysis project Ga0078894, IMG submission 67506) | Freshwater lake microbial communities from Lake Michigan, USA - Su13.BD.MLB.SD (version 4) (version 4) | ecosystem: Environmental > Aquatic > Freshwater > Lake | place: Lake Michigan... | reverse complement strand
ATTTTAAATTCTTTAAATTCTTTAAGTTTTGTTTTTCAAAAATAAGTTTTAACTCACCCACTTTGTCGTTGAATAACGCTTCTTTTTCTTCTCTCTCTAAATTATATTTAATAATATTTTGAATGTTTTGTGAAACTTTTTCAATACCATCTTCGGTTATTTCTGAAACGAATGAAAATAAACGATAATTTTCAACTTTAGAATTTTGTTCCATAACTTTATCTTCTTCAACATATTTTTTAGGTAGTTTCCATGTTGTAGGGAAACTAACATCAAATGTTAAGTAATTCTGTAGTTTTCTTACAGATTGTAAATAAGGTAGTAATGCGGAAAATTCTTTATATAAACTCATAGTTAATGTTTTATTATGTATGTTATTATGTATGATACTGATAAACCAAGATAAACAAGTTCCCCAAAATATAAAGAATATTTTTCAGGTATTTCCTGGAAAAGGGAACTTATTAACTTGATTACTGACCTTAATACAATAAGCACCGAAAAAATAAATACAAATAAAAATAATGTATTAATATCACTCATTATTTAATTTTTTTTCTTTCGTCTAAAATTTCAGTTCTTAATGTTTGTAGTAAAGTTTTAAGTTCTTGTGAAGTTTTTCTAGCTCTAGTACCTGCACTATCATTACCTTTGTAAAATTTAGTTACATTTACCGATAATTCTTCAGTTAAAACTTTGATTTGTTCTAATGTTTCCATCTAATTTAGTTTTTATTAATTTATTATTTGTTAAACAACAATAAATTTAATTACCCTAAATGTAAAGTTATTTTTTAATATGTTTGTCTAAAACTTTGTAAATAGTGGTAATCATATCTAAATCAGATTTGGTAAATGATTTGTCAAGATTAAATAAATCGTTGAAGAAACTTCCTATTGTAGTTTTAATTGTAGTATCAGTTTGATTATAAAATACTTCATTGAAGAATGAGTTGAAGTATTCGTAATGTTCACCCTCGGAGTAAAATTCTATATTTTCTTTACTGAAGTTATTGATAACTTTGTTCCAACACCAGTCAAAATGACCCATATTGTCGTTTTCCGATAAAGTTATTTTAGTTTCATTATGATTATCGGTTTCACCTAAATAAGTGTCTAAAATCAAATTATTTAAGGAGTGTGAGAAATCAGAGAATAATTCTAATTTTTCAGGAATGATATTATTAATACGTAGCCACGTATCAACATCTTCCGGTTTTAATGGTTTGGTTATATAATTAAAAAAATTCTCCATATACGTTATAAATATATGGAGAATGTAATAAAGTTTAATAAATTGTAAATTATTGTGTTTTTCTATTGTAAGATATTAATGATTTCATTTTCTCAAATTCTTCATTTATTTTATTTTGAGACTTATCATTAATTGTTTCTAATTTAATATTAAGTCCTTTCCCTGATTCTTCACCCGTATTATCACTAATAACAGGTTGTTTAGCTTTATTAGCAACCATTCGTTTAGCTTTAGCAAATTTGTTTTCTTCTCTCTTTTTATTAATTCTTGAGTTAACATCTGTTTTTACGGCGTTAGCATATTCAGAACTATTACCTGTTTGAGATGAACCTTCAATAGTTTTTTCCATCCATTCTTCATTAGGGTGAATTTCATCATAATCTAAATTCTCCATACCCGGTCTCATAAAGTCATCAACAAATTCTTTACCAGCGTCTGACATCGTATAAGTCTTTTTATTCATTTTTGCTAACTCACCATTACCTTTTGGGAAATGTGTAGGATTTTCAGTATATTCACCTTTAGAACCAGTGGCAACATAATCTTTCATTTTTTTAGCAGTAGCTTTAAGACTATCCTCATTTTCTTTACCTGATTTCTTATGAACTTGGCTGTATTTGTCATAACCTTTAGCCATTCCAATACTTTTTATATTGTCTTGAGTTTTTTGTTCTAATATTATTTTTTCAATTAAATTAACCATTTCAGATTCAGTTAATTTAATAGACTCTTTAGTTGTTTTTTTGTGATTACATTTACAATCTTCCATACCACATTTAGGACATGTTGATTCATTTTTAACACCTTTTCTTAATAACTCAAAATCTTCAGAATCAATCTTATTGTTTTTGTTCTTATCCAAAACTTTTTGTTTTCCTTTTAAAGTTTCAGTCATTTCAGATTTACAAAATTCCTTAGTTATTTCATCGTCAGGTCCAAAATTTTTCATATGATATTTACAAGTTTCATCATCTAATTGATTAACATAACCAGGTTTTTCATCCTCATTACCTTCTTCTTCCTCAACATAATCAAAAGCTTGGTGTTTTGGAAAATCCCCAACTTCACCTTCACCCAATTCATTAACATCAATCCATTGGTCTTCAGAGAAATCATCATCTGAACCAAGACCACCAAGTTCATTTATTTTTGAAACAAGTTTATCAGCTTTTTCTTCTAAAGTCTCATTTAATAATTTAGTTACTAAATTATCCAAGTAAGTTGTATTTAATTTTTTCATTTTAGTTTTATTTATAAATATCTTTTATTTTTGATTTATTCGTTTAAATGTTTTTTTTCATATTCATAAGCAATAATACTTTTAATAACATTCTCACTTATATTACGTTCCTTACTGATTTTACTGATAACTTTTTTTATAGTCTCGTTTTCAAATATTTTTAAGGCTTTTATATCACCTTGGTTACAATATGGAAATTTTTTACATTTTGACTTAACTTGAACAAATTTACCTCCAGGGATTAATGGTTTAGATTTACCTCTCCAATCTTTTTTATTCATAGTTTTAGCCCAAGCCGCTGGAGTTACATATGAACCCGAAGACCCAGACCCTGTTGCCTCTGTTGCTTCAACTTTTTTCACATCTTCATTATTTTCTTTATTTGAGAATAATGGACCTGAAAATTGACCACCAGAACCAGCACCTGTCGCTTCAGTATTTTCACCCTTTGTAAATGAAGTAATTTTAGTTATTGGTTTCTTTATTTTAGTTTTACCAACTAAATTATCAGAAACACCTGATTTTATAGGTCTTTTTATTACAGGTTCTTTTTTATTTTTTTTCCCCGTAATTTCTTCTTCACCTAAAGCCCTTGTAAATTCACTAGCTGCTAAAACACCTTCAGCACCCCTTGAATAAACCCCAGCTTTACTCATTTCGTCTGACATCGCACTTTTTAAGTTATCTGTAAAATTTCCCATTTTAAGCGTTTTTTAGTCTTGGTTCCCAATATCCTCTTTGAGTCCACATAAAATTATAGAATTCTCTAAAAACTTTAATAACAATGTCTTTAACATCACCTTCAAGTTTACCTCGTTTTAATTCTTTAGATAACATATCAATAATCTTTTGTTCATGTTGTTGAACAGTATTAGACCCTAAGAAATCTTTAATTTCTTTTCTGATTAATACTTCAATCTCTTTTTTCTCTGTCGCAGTAAGTGCCATTATTTCCCTAATTTTATTCTCCAAAATATACCACCTTGAATGGATATCTGTTTATTTGTTCCGTACCCAACTCCTAAAGAATATAATTTATCTTTTTTCGTCTTCAACACTAAAGTAGGACCAACGTAATTAACAATATTAACTCTATCAAATCCACCAACAGCACCAATATAAAATTGGTTAATTGGCATCTTTTTAACAATTTTAGTCTCTTTAACAATTATCTTATTAACTTGTGAATTCCAAGTTCTACCTATAATTTTATTCTGACTAATAGTATCAATAACTGATATATAACCTAAATCTTCTTTTAACTTTAAAGTGTCTTTATAAACTTCTTTACTATAAAAATCTTTTAATATTGCAGTAGTGTCAATTTCTCTTGGCATAGCTACAAATACAGGTGTTTCTTTATAAATAGTTTTACCTGGTTTGTATATTGTTTGTTTTGTTGGTACATATACAGTATCAATAACTTCACTCACATTTTTATATGTTTTACCACCAACAACTGTAGTTCCACCTTTAACATTACCATTACCTTCACAACCTCTATTAAACACTAAGAGAAATATTAGACCTATTATTGTTAGAGTTTTAAGGTCAATAGATTTTAAAAATTTATCCATATTATTTAATTGTTTTTTTTCTATCAGCTAATATAGCCGCCCATTTTGACTTAAACTTCTCGTAAAAAGTTTTTAATTTATTTATCATCTCTAAAAACTCATCGTCCGTTTTTATCATATCACCATTAATATAAACACCATTCTCTTCTCCGATTGAAAAGAAGAATTCAATATCAGCATCAATAATTTTACCTGACCACTCAACGTTGTTTGGATAAATGTTTAATTTATTAAAATCAACTAAATCCGCAACTTCACCAACGAAGTCATCCATAGTTTCTTGAAACGCTAATTTCTCATCTGTTGTTAATTCTAAATCAGTTTGATTTTTACCGTGTAATGATAATAAACCACCTGAAATTCTGTAGGTTTGAGACTTATCTTCATTAGGTTTAGTATCGTCCTCAATTTTATCTTCAACAGATTTAGTTAAATCTAATTTACTAGTAGTTTCATCTTCAGTTAAAAGACTATATTGTTTTCTAATAGTATTAATATCTTCATTTAATTTATCATTACTCAATAACGTTCTTGACGCTTTTAGTAATTGTTTAATTTCATCGTGTGAGTTATTCATTTTCTATTTGTTTTGTAAATTTTTCAAAGTTAAATGCTGGACTAACATCAGTATAACGAGTACTGAAATTACTTTTGGTAACTATCCCTTCATATTTCTCAACACCTGTTGTTTTTGTGTTATGACCTATGACTTGTTTTTTTATTGAAGTTTCTTTAGTAATTGACTTACATAAGTCTGATAATGAATTCATTTGTTTATCACTATATGGTTGCCAAAAATAATAATCCCTCCATTTTTTATCAATTGTATTTCCTTTATAAATATCACCAATCCAATTAATGTAGTGACCGGTTAAAGGTTCTTTTTCTAACCAACCTAAGTTCTCTAAACAGATTATAATTGAATTTTTATCAATATTTAAGTCGTTGAAATAATTTGAATATTCATTATTGTTTAATAATTGTAATACTTTACCATCTTGTGTAATTAAATAGTTAGGAACCCTACGATAATTACCATTATAACGATTGTTCAACATCGCTAAGTAATCATTCAGATTCCTTGAGGTGTGTGTTAAAATTATTTGTTTCTTTTTCTTTTGTTTCCCCTTGGGTTGGAATTTACCATATTTAATTATTTCAACCATTGTGTGATGAATTAAAAATATTTATGATTAACTATTTTTTGTATATGTTAATCTTACTTTATCGTCTGAAATTTCACCATCATTAGTTTCGTCTTCTATATTAATTTCATCTTCTTTTTCAATTTCCGGTTCTATAGTTTGTACAACAGGATTTGGTATTCCAACTATTTTTCTAATATATTCTAAATTACTTAAATTAGTATTATCAATTATTCTTTGTTGTTCTTCACTGATTAGGTCAGCATTAACAACACTTTCAGTTATGTCTCCGACATTTGTGTCGGTGACATCTTGAACCTCATTTTCTGTAACTTCCTCAACATTACTCTCAAGTTTTAACACTTCAGATTCAATAACGTCTTCAGTTTCTAAATCTTCAGATTCCATAACTTCAACATCAATTGATTCATTAATAGAATCTTCTAAATCTTCAGATTCATTTTTTTTTTCTTCAACAATTTCGTTTATAACTTTTTTATTCTCTAGGTCAAGTTCATCATATTTAACAAAAAAGTGTAAAGAAGTTAATGAAATTATAGGTAATAAACCACCCTCTAAAAACGCTAACCATCTTTTTAATGATACGATATCGTTGATGTCAGAACCTAATAGTTCCCAAATAGGACTAGTTAATTCAACCCAAGACTTAAATAAGTCACTATTAGAATCAATTTCTTTGTACGAAAAGAATATATTACCAATCATTTGAACTAAAGTCACTAATCCGAACATTATCCAAACTCCACCTTTAATTCTATTAGTTGCAGCAACCAATGCTGTCATAGCCGCAGCCTCAATAGCAATAGATAGATAAATCGCCCAACTGATTGGGTTAGATAATGAATACCAAGCAACAACGTGTGATATGGATATAACCGTAACCAATAAAATTGGTATTAAAAACATTGACCTTATCGGGTTTTCTTTTAACCACTTCCAAATTAAATTCATTATTTATTTATAAGTTTGTTTAATTCTTTATCTATTTCAGTCTGTCTTTGAACATCTAAAATTTTTCTATCTGTTGATTGAATCATTCTTTTTTCAGATTTTAAACCCTCAATCTTAATACCCTCAATCAGTCTTACCTCTAAAGAATCCACTCTTTGAGTCACTTTATCAACTTTCCCATTAGTGGTGCAAGTTTTCATAAAAATAACCAATACTAGTAAAAATACTATTCGGTTACCCCATACATCAATAAAATTAATAATTGTTTTCATAAATATTTCTTTTTTACTAAAAATAAAAAACCTTCTATCATAATAAATAGAAGGTTTCTATATTTTTTCATTTAATCTTATACATAATCAAATAAATCTTTTGAATTATTTCTAATTCTACGTAGTGCTTTAGCTTTGATTTGTCTAACTCTTTCTTTAGTTAAATTAAAGTCTCCACCGATATCCTCTAATGTCCTTGGTGAACCTGATAACCCATAATAATCCTCAATTATTGTTCTTTCTCTTTCATCCAATACACATAATAAAGATATCAATTTTTGTTTTAATAAATCACCAGTATTAAAAACAGCGTCAGGCATATCAGCTTGTTCGTTTTTAATAATATCAACTAATGTATCACCATCTTCATTAATGTTCGTATCTAAACAAACCATTGAAGGTAGATTTTCAAATTTATCTGATAATTTTCCACCATTACTCTCAATCTCTTTTTTCGCTCTTTGTAAATCCTGAACAACATTAACCGGTAGTCTAATGGTTCTAGCGTTGTCATTCAATGATTGTAGAATAGATTGTTTAACCCACCATACTGCGTAGGAGATAAATCTTAAGTTTTTTGACCAGTCAAAATTATGAATAGCTTTCATAAGACCTAAATTACCTTCAGCGATTAAATCAGGAAATGGTAATCCTTGGTTTTGATATTGTTTAGCCACCGTAATCACAAATCGTAAGTTACCTTCCAAAAGTTCTTTATTTACTTGTTGGATTTCTTTTTCACTTAAAACACCAGAGGTTATAAGAGTTGATAATTCTCTTTCTCGTTCAGGTGTCATAACTTTTATCTTACGAATATCTTTAAGATAAATATTTATTTCGTCTTGATTAATCGGAATTGAATAGCTTTTAGTTTTCATATATTATTTAGAGTATTTGTTTAATAAATTTAATTCATCGTTTGTTAGAGAAGAAATCCCGCAATCATTTATTTTATCTAAAATGTTGTCCAGGGTCAAAGGTAATGGTTTTATTTGTTTTAACAAAATATCCTCATCATCTTCTTCATCAATTTCTTCATTAAATTCAATCTTTTTGAAAAATGACATAACGTTGTCAGTTAATTCATCGTGTAACAATTTTCGCCCCGCATCAATATTACCTGACACATCTTCAGGTAAATTTAAGTCAAATAAATGATTTGACACATCAACAGGTGTATTGTATGACATATTGTCAGTGTTGTAAGGTAGTAACACATATGTCATATCTAAGTCGTCAAACAGAATGTCAACATACTCTTTAATATTACCAAATTCTTCCTGGGAATCAAATGTGAATATCATAGATTGATTATCGTAGAAATAATTAATCTTAGGGGAATAAGAAATTGGTGTAAGTTCTTCAGCAACCAGTGTTACTAATTCATTTAAATTATCTTGTTTAGTAAAAACAAATAAGATGTATTTTGTTTGAGTTTTCATAGTGTCATTTATTTTGACCAAAGATAACACCTTTTTTTAAATTACCAAATTTTATTTTACATAAAGTTGTTTTTTTTATAAAAAAATAACCATCAATTGATTTTGATGGTTATTTTTAATTATTCTACTGACTAACATAACTAATGTTGTCCTCTTTTTTAATCTTAACAACATTATCAGCCCAATTGTTAACCAAAGGGTTATGAGTAATAAGGAATATCCTTTCAAAGTATTCTTTAATTTTGATAAAGAATTCCCCAACCATTTCCAAGTTATCGTTGGAAATCTTACCAAACACCTCATCCATCACCATAATATTTGGTTTTGGTAATGAACATATTTTACTTAACACGGCTCTAAGAGCTAATGAAGCAATGGTTCTTTCATACCCAGACCCGGATGACATACTCTTTTCAACTTGGGAATTATTATCAACCATAACGAAATCAACCTCGTTCTTATCATTAATTCTAACCTCAAGTCTAAAGTGACAACTATCCTGTAATAACCTTTGAAGTTCAGAATTTATAAGTGGCATCATAGTCTTCATAATTGATTTAGTTATGCCATTTTTACCATAAATTTCTAAATAGATTTTATAAATTTTTTCCTTTTCAGATTCTTCAGCAATTTTATTTATCTTAATATTATTCTCTTTAATCTTATCGTTATGTATACCGACTTTATTAATGTTATCATCAATTGTTTTTTTGATAGAATATTTCTCTTTTTCAAGTTCATCAATTTTAAGACCGGCTTTAATCAATAAGGTTTCAGTTTTTTGGTTTTCGGATATCTTCTCCTGAAGTTCGTAATACCTGGATAACTTGTCACTTAAGTTCTTGATTTTCAAATCATAAGATTCAATATTTAATTCGTACTTTTCTTTGATGAGTTTGTTTTTCTCGTATTCATCAAATTCTTTTTTTAGTTTGGTAAAACTTTGTTCTTTGGTGGATAAATCCGTCATTAACCCAAAAATTTCGTCTTTACGTATGATATATCCGTCAAGTTCCCCAATTTTTGATTGGGTAATTGTTGCGTTCATTAGCTCAATACCACAATGTTCGCATTTAATACCATCACCAACAGAACTTTTCAATTCTTCCAAGGTTTTTATTTTGTTATCAACAACAACTTTTTCCTTGTAAGCAATATCATATTGTTCTTTAACCTTATCGTGTTCATCTTCATGATAAAACGATGTTGGTTCTACCACTTTCAGATTTTCTAATTGTGTAACAACTTTTCCCTTATCAAATTTTAATGTATCAATTTCAGAATTAACCGTATCCGGTGATAACCTACTAATTTCAGCATCAATATCAGTATGTTTATTCTTTAATAAAGAATCTCTATAATCATGACCTTTAAGAATCCTCTCCATAACATCAACTAGTTTTGGATTTAATTCATTGTTTTGGTCAAGTAATGTTGTGATATTGTCTTGACAATTTTCGTTATCAGTTTTTAGTGATTCAGTATTATAAATGTTTGATAACATTGATTTTGAGAATTGACTATATAACTCTTTACCAACCTCTTCCTTTTTCTTAAGGAAGTCCAATCCCATGAACCTGGATAATACTTGACCTCTGGCTGTTGGTTTAGCGTCAATTAACTCCTCTAAATTACTAGCGGTAGTTAGAATAGTCATCAAGAAATCATCCTTGGTTCCAATAGATGTTTTAATAAAACTTTCAGTCTCCCTTCTTTGTTCACCAGTAAAATTTTGTAAGCTACCATCATATAGTTTCTTAAAGAAATCTAATTCTGTTTTAACTGACCATTCACCGGCTTTAGTCTTCTTTCTTTCAATGTTTCTAACAATAACATATTCATCACCATCAATGATGATTTCACCCTTTACAGATACCTTATTCTTATCAGAAAACCTATTAAAGATTTCTTCAGCCTTTGAAGTTTTTGTTGTTTCATTAAAGAATAAGAATAATAATAAATCAACCGATAGAACTGTTTTACCACCAAAGTTTGGGGGATTTGATTCCACAACAGATATACCATCACATTTCTCAAAATCCAATCTTTGATTCTCACCATAAGATAAGAAATTTGAGAATTCAATGTTTTTGATATACCATTTCTTGAATGGTGTTGCTTCGGTTTGGGTCAATAACATATTGTTATCCACTTGGACATTTAACGCACAGACCTCATCGTAATAATTTTCATTATTCTTTGATTTTAGATACGATTTAACCAATTCCAATTGATAATTACTATCCAAGATATTAAACGAAATATCAACAGAATGTGTTGTCTCCTGGGTAACTTTAGTCTTTGTAATAATATTCACATTACTAGTAAGATATTTTTTCTGAAAATAGTGTTTTACACTTTTAATCTTTTCTTGTGTAAAATTTTCAGCGAAATCTTCCCAGACTACTTGAATATAAGGATTATCTAATTTTTCTATTTCTAAATCGTATTTCATAAAATAATTTACTATTTAATTGTTTCTACAACTTCTGCTGTGATTTCTTTTTGACCTTGTTGTGTTTCATACTGAACTTTCAACTCTTCCATTTTAGTTTTAACCATTTCAGCATATTGTTTTTGGAATTTAGCTTTAGCTGTGTTAATAGCTTGATTTCTTGCCGTTACTCTTTGTTTGTGAGCTTTCGCCCCTCCTCTTTTTTTAGATGTTCCCATTGTATTTAATTTTTAGTTATTATGTTTATTTGCTGGTCTGTTTTCCTCAAACCATTCTACGATTGCATTTATTGTCCATACCGCTCCGGATGATAACATTCCGTCAAAGAACCAAGAAGAATATACATCTACACCAAGTAATTGATTGACTGGTGAATATATAAAAAGCCCTAAAAAGAAACCAATCCATACACCAAAACACATCACACACGATGTCATGTCCCTAACAAATCCGGCAAATTCGTTAAAGGATTTATCTGATTCAGCGTATTCTCTAATAAATTCTCTTGGACCATTAAAGATACTTCCATAAACAACAATGTTTGTTATTCCATAAGCCATAATCGTCCATACTAATAATTGTTCCATATTATAATGTTTGTTTAATGTTTGACCCGTTCATATAAATGGCTCTCTGTCCATCAACATTGGGGGTCGTTAATTTATTCTCTAATTCTGAAATTTTTTCGTCTTTCAATTTTAGTTCTTTTCTCAGATTGAGTAAAGTGGTTTGCAAAGATTTTTGGTTATCTTGTAATTTTTTTGTTGTTTCATCCGTTTTAGTGGAAAATTCAGATAGCTCTTTAGTTAATTCACCAATTTTAGTGGAAAACTCTTGTTTATCATTCTCCAGTTTTTCTATCATCTCAAATAACTCACTTTTGTCACAAATATCATCAACATTTGTGACAGAATTTTCAATAAAAACCTCCTTAATCACAATCTTTTCAACCTCTTTGATAACTTCCACCTCCCGAACCGGTCCTGGGACTTCAACAATCTTTTCAACCTCTTTAATAACTTCAACTGGGACTTCTTTTATGACCTCAATTTCAATTGTTTTTGGTTCTGGGGTATTTCCTATAAGACCATACCTTTTTGTGTCAAATCCGGACTTGAAACACTTATTTACGAAGTCATTAATATCCGTTATGTCGTTTAACTTACAATAAGATGTAAGGTCCTTATGATGTTTCTTGTCAATAATGATATCCATAATTAAACTCGTTTTGAATAACCCACAACCTGATAAAAGTCTTTCTTACCCTCACAATATTCTTTAATCAATGTTAATAAACCCCGGAACATAAACGCACCTGTTGCCTGTTTCTCGCAAATTGAGAACAACTCAATAAATGTAGTTAGTGTTTCAATGGTATAATAACCATTACCATTAAGTCTATTGTATTTTGAACCAATCCTTGAAATATGTTTTAAACTATATGAATTTCTATCCTCAATACTCTTAAAGGCAGTTGTTTCATCATAGATTTTAATCATATCATCAATATACGATAATAGAAGTTCCTTACTGTATTCTGACTTTACTAGTAAATCCACAATCCAATGAGTATGTGATGGGGTTCTTAATCTTTTGTTCTCCTCTTTGTATTTCACAATAAAGTCCAACTCCGGATTCTCACCCCTACTACCTTGGTATATCGCAACTTCGGTCACATAATCAGTCTTCCAATATTTTATTGGATTATGGGTAACCCCTTTTCGTTTATAAGTTAATTTTGACATTGTAATGATTTATTATATTAAATATTCACTAATCTTTCGGTTTCATTTGTTATAACCTCAATTGAGTTTATTCTAAACGATAAAAATGGTTTTGTCGTCGGTTTGCCAGTAAAGGAGGGGTGTGTGTAACACCCCTTTTTTATTATACGTTAGTTGTTTCATTTTATTATTTTAATAAAAAACCAAGTTCGTAAACCATCGGTCTCATTTTGTCTTCAAGGACTTTATACTTATATCTAAACTCTTTGAATTGTTCAGGATAATATTCTTTCCAAAGTAACTTAAGTTGAGCATATCCCGCATCCCAACTATTAAGTTGGTTTGTGTCATCTGCAAAGTTTCTTCTCATTCCAAATGACAATCTAACTAAGTTAGATGCTGAATCCAATACATCTTTGGCTTCATCTGAGAGTTGGTCATATATTCCCTCTTCTCCGAACAATAAAGTATTCACGTAACGGTCTGAATCAGTTCTTGCATCATTATACAACTCTGTGTAGTTGTTTTGGTTTGCAAGTTCTCTCATATTATTTTTTGACATCCAAAAGAATTCGTTTTTAATATCATATGTTGACTCCTTATAAATTACTTGTCGAAGACTAGATTGTTCAGAAGAATTGTTAAATAATGATAATATTATTGAATCCTGAATAAATTGATTGTATTTATGGTGATGTTCGTTTGGAGCCAAATATTCGTCTTTTTCATTAATCCAATTAGAATAGATTAACTTTCTAGCTGCAAAATGAGCAACAACTTTTGTAAAATTTTCTTTCCTAATTGAAATACCGTTTTTACCTGAAAATGCCGATGATAAAATTGCATTCATGGTTGAGTTAGATTCTGGAATATTTTTAGAAGCTATTAAATATCCAAAAGCATCTTTAGTTAACCTACCATATCCTTCTGGTTTTACAATTAATGCTGAAGATAACTGTGGTGCGTCAAAAGTTTTAACACCTTTAATTGAATCTTTTAACCATCTATTTAATGGTTTTCCCCCATCTGTATTATAGAATGTTTTAGTCCCCACCGTTTCTAATTCACCCATTTCACCTTTTTTTATTATCTCAAATTCAAAACTATTTTGTGTTATTTTTTTATCACTTTTTTTCCAAATACTAAAAGTTAATGGCCAACTTTTTACTCCCTCAAAATCTTTCGCATCCATTACAAACCCTCCTTTAAATTCAAAATTACTTAGGACTTTTTTTCTAAATTCAGAATATACTTGTCCTGTCATAAATGTTGGTTTAGAAAACATACAAATATGTGTATTATCCATTTTAGACGCTCGATAAAAAAATTGAGCGTATAGTTGAGAAGCACTTCTATCTAATTTTTCGTAATTCATTTCTTTATTGATTTCCGTAACTCCAACCCCCTTTTTACTTTTACCTTGTTTCATCTCAGATGATGTAGCGTATGGTGGGTTATAGTAAACTATCATAGGTTCTTTATTTTCCATAGAATCTTTTAATTCTTGTGGTAAATAATTAAATGGATGGTTTAAAAAATCAAATTGGAATTTGATAGACCCTTTATTGTATCCCATCTGTTCTGCAGTTTCAATATCACTATAATTCAATGTAGAAACAAAAAGATTTTTAAACTTTAAATCTCTTGTTAAATTTCCAGTTCCCCAAGCTGGGTCCCAAACTTTGTAGTTATCTTTCCAATCGTCACCAAAAACTTTACCAATAAACTCATTTGCCTTATCAGCCCACAATGATGGTGTGAAAAATTCACCCTTTTTACGACGGATAACATCTTGTACTAATCGGTCTACAACCGCAGTTAAATGTTCTCTTTGTTTTGGAGTATACTCACGAGAAAAGTGTGAGAAGAATGATTCAAAAACCTCTCTACTTTTAAGATTAACCTCATGAAACGCCCTTGTTACCACTGTTTTTCTACGAGATACAGGGTGTAAATAATTTTCATCAGGATTGACTAATAATTGTACAAACAAGTTTGCCATTTGATTAGTATCCATATTATGTTTACCAATAACTTTATCTTCAAATGTTTTAAAAACTTCAGTTACATTATGAGGTGTTATTGGTATTAATCTTTTAACACCATCTGTCAAGTCTTTAATTTTATTAATACATCCATCAATATCTTTAATATCAAACACATGAGGATTAATCCTATTATCCTCCATCATTAAATTAACTAAGTCAACATTAGTATGTGCATTTGATGGTGCAATAGACCAATCAAAGTCCATACCCAAGTAATTGAATATGTCGTTAGTGTGGATAGCAAAACATTCATTTCGGTCACCAATTAAGATAACTGATGGTAAGATTTTACCTGAAAGTTCAAATTTCTTAATATAATATAACGCCTGAATCAAGACTTTAACTTGATTAACTTTTAAAGTTAAACCAAGTTTATCTTTAAACTCACAAATAATTTTGACTTTATGTTTTTCTGATTCGCCGTATCCATCACAACCAAATGGTGAACTGAACACAATATCCCCAAACTTTTTGGTTAAGTATTGGCGGTAAAAGTTCTCTACATCTTTCTCGTTTAAAATTGATAATAATCTTTTATTAGTATTTGTCATGGTCTATATTTATACGTTTAAATTACACATTAGGTTACAAAGATAAGAAAAAAATTATATCCCCCAAACTTTTATCGGGAAACATTCACTAATCTTTCGGCTTCATTTGTTATATCCTCAAATGACTTTATTCTGAATGATAAAAATGGCTTTGGGTTATACAAATCAACATAATCATAATTCATAGTGTTAATATCTAAAATACCAAATCCGTGTTTATCTATGTTCTCACCCATATTATTCTGTAAAGTAGAACCAATCATATACCCCTTACCATTTTTAATCTTAAACTCCTGTCTTTTATGGATATCCCCACATAAAACAACATCTAAACCATCAAATTTTGATATCTCATAACCCTCTTCACCAAAATCAAAACCTAAATCCGTTTTCATTCCTTGGATTGGTCCGTGAAATAATCCAACCTTAATACCTTTAGCTTCGTTAATCTCCGGGGGGATGTTTCCTTGAAACTGTGAATAAACACACCAAGATACATTATCATCCTCATAAACTCCCCGGTCTTTATAATAAACAATATTTGAATTGTTTAACGAATTAACAATGGGGGTTATACTATCTAACCTCTCGTTGTTATTGATTAAAGCGTCATGATTACCTGGTATTAGTATTGTTTTGGCTATTGATGAACATTCAGTTAATAACCAAGCAACAATATCAATAAGTTCTGGTGTTAATTGGTTCTTACTATGGACCAGGTCTCCAGTAAACACAACTCTATCAGGTTTTATCTCTCTGAACTTATCCAACATCTCTGTTAGGATTTTCCGATATAAGTCATGGTCTTTGTATAGTCTGATATGTAAATCAGAAAAATGAACAATAGTGTTTATCATATTATAGTTTTTTTGTTGTTTCATCAATCTCAAATATCCCTCTAACTACAACACCTCTATCGCCTTTAATTTGATACTCCGCTGGGTTCGCTAAAACATCATCCAACAGCATACGAATATTATTTTTTATAGTGTTATCAGAATTTACACCACTTAAATCTTGAGCCATTTCCGGACTCCAAGTTAGTATAATGTGTTTATAAGGCTCAAATGTTTGAGGGTTATAGATTGTCGGTGAAATACCCGCACCATTTTTAACAGGTATTAATAATTTGTTAGGGTTATACATCGTAGGTGTTAAAGCCACGGATAATAAATAAGAGGTTTTAATAAATTTGGTATTATCACCTAAACTAATTGTTGATGGAGTTGATAACTTCTTACCAAATGGTACTGGTGATTCTAAAATAATTAACTCATCACAACCACTAAACTCATCACAGTTTTTTATAATGTCTTTGTACGGTAACAAGTCCTGACCATACAAAGTGCCCCCAGTAACATTATTACCAGCCTCAACAACTTCAATAAATTCTTTTAATTTCATATTATAGTTTTTACTAATAATAGTAAATTAAATTATCAATGTCAAATAAAAAAACCCTCCGTAAAGAGGGTGGTTCTAATCTAACAATTCATCAATATCAATACTATGTTCTTCCAGGATGTTACCTATCTCACGAGAGTATTCTTCAATACCATCAAATACATCGTTGTTAGTATTATCTTGGTTCTCAAATCTTCTCTCTAACTTTTTTTTAAGTTGGATAATATCAAAGATTGCGATTGCTAAATCTAAAGACTTTACAGCTCGGAGGTGTTTTGTAACATCATCCGGATTATCTAAATCAAAAGTTAATTTCGCTTTCATATGTTTATATTTTTTCCGATTCAATATGGTTATAAATTAATTTCATCACCCAGGCATTCTCAAATTCATACATTCCACATACACTACAAGCTTCTTGTTCTGTATCGTAATAATTGATTTTACCATCTTTATCTTTCATAAAGTCCATATTCCTAAGGTCTATAATAACATATTGGTCTTTCACTAAATCAAATTTGTTTTATTACTTTCATCAAATAATCTAAAGTCCTCATTCATATGCCCACAATCAGCACATCGGTAAGATGGGAACGGTACAATCGTATCCTCAAGACTTCCAGTTAATAGTTTAGGAACTTTTTTAATCAATACAATTTCTTGAAAGATTTCAGATTTACATTGTTCACACGACATCGTCGGTTGTTTCTTTAAGTCAATTCTTGGTTGGTTAATTTCCATAGTTAATAATATAATTAATTTTTATTTGTTCCGAATTAGGTAGTGTTGAATTACACTCCCAAATAAATGTTATTGTTTCCATATTCAAATTATAATTTATTTTTTTAGTGTTGTCAAATAATCACTCATATCCATATCAAGTATTGTTGTTATAACTTCTTTAGGAACTCTAAATTCTTCATAACTACCATCATCTTTAACCAATACAATAATACAACCAAGGAGTTTAATATCTTCATATTTACTACCTTTCAACATATCTAGTAATAATTTAGCATAAAATGGTAGTTGGGTAAAGTAATGACCTAGAGCATTATTCGGATGTTTTTGGAATGGAGGTCGCATCGGTTTTGTAAAATGGTTACTCTCAAAGTTCTTTTTCTTGTTACTTTTCCAGTCAGTTATTATCAAACCTATCTCAGAATCATCTTTACCATTTATCAACCACACTTTATCCGGCTGACCGGTATATTTTAATTCAGGTGAACCTAAAACCATCTCCGTATCTAATAATACAGCCCCCCGTTTAACCATTAATTCTAAGTAGTCACTTCCGGCAGAAACCATCGCATCACTTTTTAGGATTTGTTCAAAGTCACAATCAAATATAGGTTGTCTAACTTCTTTATAACCCCCAAACATATCAATGGTTTTTTGTTCCAATAGGAAATGAACTCTACTACCCATATTTGTTGAGTAATCACCGGCAGCTTTCCATTCGTCTAACAGTTGTTGTTGAACTTCCAAATCACCTTTAGCTTTCTTAAACGAAATTTCTTGAGCCGGAAATTCATCATAGAATAGTTTTATAACTTTTGATACCGAAGGCCAATCACTTCTTAATTCGCCATTTTTATCAGCCATTGTGTAGGTATGAGTATCCTCTACAAAGGTTAACTGAAGTTCTTGTTGTTTATTTTTGATTATCTCTCTAATCTCTTTAGCGACATCGTTTAATTCTCCCATAGTGTTTTTTGTATGTTATTCCAAAAGGTATTATTAGTGTAATTTGATTGGACCTCAAATTTATAATTAATCTCTAAATTTTTCATTAACCAGTCTCTGATATGTAATGAAATTTCATCATCTTCTAATGAGAACATATCACCAATAAAAATCCAAAGATAAGGATTTACCCACACATAATTATGTTGGTCAAACTCAAATTGTAATTCTAAATTTTTATCGTAATAAAACTCATTAGGTATATTTTTAAACAAAGGAATTTCCACCTTGGTTAGACTACCTAAGTTCTCAGTCAAATATATACCAACCATTTCCCCTATCATTTTATTTCAACATAATATTCATCAATTTCCCCTCTAAGGTCGGCAATATCTTTATCCTTTGGTAGTTTAACTATTTTTATTCTACCATATAACTCACCACCATTTAAGGTATGGTATAATTTTAACGCACTATCATAAGCATCACCATCTAACGCGATAATGATATTAGCTTTTGCTCTATCATATAATGTTTCAAATAATAATGTTGACATATGTTTTCCCAACATCGGAATACTATTTGGTTTAAACACCGAATCAAATGCTCCTTCAACCAAGTATATATCTTTACTCCACTTAATTAAGTTCTCGTTGAAGATAATTTCATCTTTTGGTGTTTTTGGGTTTTTATATTTGGCACGACTATTAACATCCCAAGACCTAGCAATATAGTAATTCAATTCACCCTTCTTATTATAAGATGGTATAACTATTCTCCCGGAATGACTTCCCGTGTCGCAAAAACCAATATTGTATTTTTCAATCATTTCATCTGTAATACCTCTATTTTTCAAGTAATTGTAAGCTTGATTTCTTACGGGATATCTGGGACTACTATCCTTGAATAAGGTATAACTATCAGGTAATCTTAACTTCTCAACTTTCTTCTCAACTTTCTTGAACTCATCAGGTCGTATAATCTCATACTCTTTTTTTAATTGTGAGTTACCATATAAATCAAATAATTTACCAATCGTTCCGTGTGTTCCCTCGGATTCACAACTCCAGCACTTGAATACACCCTTCTCAATATTAATCTCCAAGTTCCCTTTATTCTCATCACCATCGCAATTTGGGCAATTATACGATACCTGTGAACTATGTTCATACACCTTCTTTGGGTCTCCCAAGAAGTCAGATAGTATTTCTAATATTACATCAAATTCATCCATACAGCAATATTAAATAAAAAAATTAGATTATCAAAACTTTATTACATTTTTTTTTACTCTATATTTATTAATAAAACCAAAAATGCCAACAGTAATAACAATAAACGATATTTCAGGAGCAACGCCATTTGATATTTATATCTGTGATAATCCTATCACAACATGTGTATATTCCGAAACAATCACAACCTTTCCAGCAGATATAGAAATTCCAACTATTCTCTCAAATCAATTATCCTATAACCTAAAAGTTATTGATAATAATGGTTGTACTTCAATAAAAAATTTAACAGTATAATATGATTGTAGAAACTTGTTTTTCAGCTTATTGTATTACCAATACAGGATATTATTCATACGACGATAACTACTATTCCGGTGGAACTCATAACGGTCAATTATATTGGACCGGGAATACAAATAGTTTATTCATATACTATTCCTCAGGGAATACTCAATGGTGTTTATCATCCGCATTAGACGGAACTTGTTTATTAACAGGTAAATCACCTTGTGTATCAACTTGTCCAGACTTATGTGACGCTTACTTTAATAGTAATATGTGTTTAACACCAACTCCAACACCTACAAATAATTGTAATGTGTTAGACTTTAACGCTATGTTTGATTGTGATGTAACATTAACCACTACACCAACTCCAACACCTAGTGTAACACCTACTATTACCCCAACACCAAGTTCAACAAGTTATTGTTCAATTACAGGTGTTGACGCAACTATTAATAGTTATAGTCCAACTCCGACTCCAACACCTACTCCAACACCAACATCCTCAAGAACGGTTGTTCGTCCAGATAGATTTGAAGCCGATGTAACATTCAATACAATTAACGATGAAATATTATGTCCAAATAGTATTCAATTCCAAGATTGTTATAATGGGGATATGTATTATACAACAAGTACTATAACTAATCCTACACCTGGTGATATCACAGAATTTATGGTCTTTGAAGGTTTAGT
>Ga0078894_10001079_pt1 | contig 19990 bp, 13 predicted proteins | sample LauGreSu1BDMLBSD_2_FD_67506 | JGI IMG/M metagenome (GOLD analysis project Ga0078894, IMG submission 67506) | Freshwater lake microbial communities from Lake Michigan, USA - Su13.BD.MLB.SD (version 4) (version 4) | ecosystem: Environmental > Aquatic > Freshwater > Lake | place: Lake Michigan... | reverse complement strand
GGATTGGAAGGAGCGAAGGAAGAGGTTGAAGAGATCGTAGATTTCTTGAAGCATCCGAAAAAGTATACTGAGTTAGGAGCAAAGATTCCGAAAGGAGCATTGCTAGTTGGCCCTCCGGGAACTGGAAAGACGTTGTTAGCGAAAGCTGTTGCTGGTGAAGCGCAGGTTCCTTTCTTCTCTTTGTCGGGTTCTGACTTTGTGGAAATGTTTGTTGGTGTTGGAGCGAGCCGTGTGCGTGATTTATTCCGTCAGGCAAAAGAAAAAGCACCAGCAATTATCTTCATTGACGAGATTGATGCAATAGGACGTGCAAGAAGTAAGAATGTGAATTTCGGAAGCAACGATGAGCGTGAGAACACGCTGAATCAGTTGTTGACTGAAATGGATGGATTCGGAACGAATTCAGGAATTATTATTCTTGCTGCAACGAACCGTGCTGATATTCTAGATAAGGCATTAATGAGAGCGGGTCGTTTTGACCGTCAGATTTATGTAGACATGCCTGATATGAAGGAGCGTGTTCAAATCTTCAATGTTCATTTGAAAAATGTGAAGACTGATCCCGCTGTTGATGTAGATTTCTTGGCTCGTCAGACACCAGGTTTCTCTGGAGCAGATATAGCAAACATTTGTAACGAGGCGGCATTGATTGCTGCGCGTCATGGAGCAGCGACTGTAAAACAAAAAGATTTCTTAGCTGCTGTTGACCGCATTATTGGCGGGCTTGAGAAGAAGAATAAAATTATTACTCCGAATGAAAAACGCGCTATTGCTTTCCACGAAGCAGGTCACGCGGTAACCTCTTGGTTGTTGGAATACGCTTCACCGTTGGTGAAGGTGACCATTGTACCTAGAGGAAGATCATTAGGAGCTGCTTGGTATTTACCAGAGGAAAGACAAATTACAACCACCGATCAGATTTTAGATGAGATGTGCGCAACCCTTGGTGGACGTGCAGCGGAGCAAGTGATCTTTGGAAAAATTTCAACAGGTGCTCTTTCCGATTTGGAAAAAGTAACGAAGCAGGCATACGCCATGGTTGGAATTTACGGATTGAATGACCGCATTGGTAACTTGAGTTATTATGACTCTTCGGGCGAGAATCAGTTTACAAAGCCGTATAGCGATGAAACTGCTCGAACCATGGACGAAGAGGTGAGCAAATTGGTTGAAGCAGCCTACCAACGTGCGCTTCATTTGCTTACAGAGAACCGTGAAAAATTAGAAGAGTTGGCGCAATTGCTATTGGATAAGGAAGTTATCTTTAAGGAAGATCTTGAACGAGTTCTTGGTGTTAGACCATACATTGACCGTCAAACTCAAATCGACGAAGCTGAAACAACTGCGCAGATTGAAAAGGATAGAGCAGATGCAGCGAATGCACCTGTGATTGAGTCAGCTGAAGCTTCAACTTCGGTGACTGAAGAGTCTCAAGATGAAAAGCCAGCTGATTCAAATGAAACCCCAACAACAGAGGAGAGTTAGGCGTGAGTAATTTATTATTGAGAACATTAGTCGGACTTGTTTTTAGTCTGGTGGTAGTAGGCTCTGCATTTGCAGGGCTTTTGCCATTTACACTGTTGTTTGGATTTTTCGCGGCCAAAGGTTTTCAAGAATTTGTTCGATTGGTTAATCCGCAGATGAAGCGCTTTCAAAGAAGAGCAGGTTTAGGATTAGCGACTTTACTTTATTTAACTGCAGCTTCAACCATGGTTTATGGAACAGACTGGCGCTGGATGCTTATTGTACCTGTTTTATGGTTGTTGTTTCTTTCGGTTGAAATGATGAAGGTGAGTGCAAGTTTTATCCTTGACACCTCTACTATTTTAATGGGTTTTATCTACACCGTTGTTCCCTTTGCACTACTTGTTTTTTTAAGCAAGATTAATGGTGAATTTGATGCGCGACTCCCATTTGGATTTTTCTTAATCTTGTGGGCTAACGATACCGGCGCCTATTTGATTGGTAAGTTTTTCGGTAAGCATAAGTTGCTTGAGGCGGTTTCTCCTAAAAAGACTTGGGAAGGTTTATTCGGAGGAATGGCGAGTGCTATTCTGTCGGGGTATTTTCTGTATTCATTGATGCCGAATTCCTTCAGTCAAATTGAATGGGTGGCTATTGCTGCAATTGTTGCAGTCTTTGCGAATATTGGTGATTTAATCGAATCGCAAATCAAGCGCATTAAGGGAGTAAAGGATTCAGGCAAGTTATTGCCCGGACATGGTGGCGTTTTAGATCGGTTCGACGGATTGCTTATAGCATTGCCGCTTGTAATTATTTATTTGATTTTGTTTTAATATGACTATACACAAAGAGGGTTTTAAAATTTTAGGTGGAACTTTATTGATTTCTACCATGCTTGTGGGCGGCGCATTTTTGTTGTTCGACATGGCTTTAATATGGATCTTAACTGCTGTTGCTTGCGGAATAATATTCTTGCTATTCTTGCAGTTTTTTCGTTTGCCAAACCGCGTAAATCGCGCGAGTGAAAACGAATTGGTAGCTCCATGCGACGGAAAGGTTGTCGTTATCGAAGAAGTAGAAGAGCCGGAGTATTTTCAAGGGAAGCGTATTCAGGTTTCGATTTTTATGTCGCCATTGAACGTTCATGCGAACTGGACACCTTGTTCGGGGGTAGTGAAGTATTTCAAATACCATCCAGGGTTGTTTTTAGTAGCTTGGCACCCAAAGAGCAGCACGGAGAATGAGCGTACTACGGTTGTGGTTGAGCATGCGCCAGGAAAGGATGTCCTGCTTCGTCAGGTAGCTGGAGCAGTTGCTAGACGAATTGTTTGGTATGTGAATGAAGGTGATAAATTAAATACAAACGACCAGTTTGGTTTTATCAAATTCGGAAGTCGTGTCGATTTGTATTTCCCATTAGGGACTGAAATCGTTGCGAATATTGATGACGTAACGAAAGGGAACGAAACGGTAATTGCGCGCTGGAACTAATTGAAATTACAGGAATAAAAAAAGGTCTGAATGTTCAGACCTTTTTTTATAATAAGACTTTTTCTTAGTTGTTTGGAGCACCGCCTTGTTCCTTAACTGGAGCACCACCTGGAGTACCAGGAGCTGGAGCGTTTGGATCTGGCTCAACGTTTCCTTTGATACGAACAACTTTAACAGGCTCGTTAACCGCGTTAGAGTTGATAGTTACAGATTTGTTGATTGGACCAGGACGCTTTGTATCATACTTCACTTGAATGATAGAAGAACCACCTGGTAAGATTGGAGTTGTGTCGCAAGTTGGAACTGTACATCCGCAAGATCCTTTGCATTTACTCAAAGTCAATGGCTCAGTTCCAGAGTTGGTTACTTTGAATTCACAAGCACCGTTTCCACCGAAAGCAACGGTTCCATAATCGTGAACTTCTTTGTCAACAGTGATTGCTGGTCCTGTTACTAATTGAGTTTGAGCATTTGCAGCGATTCCAAATCCGATTGCAATAGCAAGAGAGAAAATTACTTTTTTCATGTTGTAGTGTTATTTAAAATTATTCGATGACTTCACCTTTAATCGTTAGCACGGTTGGTTTTGCCTCTGGATTGTTCCAGTTAACCATAACTGTTTTTGTGAAAGGCCCCATTCTGTTTGTATCGTAATGAACTGTGATTGTTTGGCTTTTTCCAGGTTCGATTGTCGTGTTAGCATCACACTTTGGTGTGGTACATCCGCAAGAACCTTGGCAAGAACTAATGATAAGATTTTGATCACCCGTATTTGATAATTCGAAAGTGCAATTTCCATCAGAACCTTTTTTTACTTGACCGTAATTGTGTTCCGTTTCGTTTGGAGTCAACATTGGAGCTCCGAAAGTTGTGATTTTTCCAGGCTGCGCCTCAGCACATCCAGCAAGACCTAAGAAGAAGGCCACTGCAGCAAAAAGGGTAAAATTGATTTTCATATTATTGATTGTTAGTTTTCAAATATCGGTAAGAATTTTCAAAGTCGCTAATGGTTTACTAAAAGCGTGCCACTTCGGAATATTTTGGTTGAAGTTTCTGTAATTGTGTAGAATCCGTTTGAGAATTCAGAAGTGTTTATTGTTCTAGCGGTTCCCCTTCCAAGTTCTTTAAACACCAATCTGCCTTGAGCGTCGCGAATCTCAAGGGTGCTCGTCTGTGCAAGTCCCGATATACTCAGTACATTTCTTACTGGGTTAGGGAATAGGTTAAACGATGAAACGTTTTCTTCTATTACAGATACTATAAAGGAATTTGCAGTACATCCGAATTCATTTATGTAGTCGCAGGAGAAGAAAGATCCCAGGGAATCAGGCACATTCGAAATAGAGTCAATCGTTAATGTTCCGTCGATAATCCAAGTAATGTTGTCCTGATTAGCGCAGTTAGTGCAAGTAACAAAGCCAGCGTCGAAGATTAGTTCAGGAATTGTTCCTCCATTTACGACGAGGGAAGCAGAAGGACTATTAGCAACAGTGTTTCCTACAGTGCATGAAAGATAAGGCGCGTAGGTGTTTGGATTGGAGTAACTGTAATTGTAGGCTTCCAAATAGGATAGTGGAATGTTTCCATTTCCGTTACCTAAAAAGAGTTCGCAAGAAAGTCCTTCAACGAAATCAGTGGAGTTCACAAATGTTGATTGAAGCGGCGCACAGCCTTCACTAGGTGTGAAATTCAAGGCGGGTTGTACAACTAGAACAGGTAAGGAAATAGAAGATAAACAACCTTGAGCCGAAGAAGATTGTGCGGTATAATATCCATTTTGATAGACTCCATTTTGAAGCGTACTTACAGCCGTTGATCCTTGTGCAAATGCAATGTCGTCCAAGAAATATTGGGTTGAAAGTCCAGTGCAATTCGAGCATAAGACAGCGCCGTATGCCCACGATAATGCCGGTGTAGGTGCATTTGGAAATACTGTTACCGTTGGACCTGCTGCTGTGAAAATTGAACCGTCAAGAGAACAGGTTAATGAAGTGCTGTAATCTCCTTCGGTTGAATAGTTCAATGGAATGAAGTTATCAATCGGGTAATCAATTCCATTGGATTGAAGTACGCATGTCATTCCGTTGAATGAAGGAGTTGTGTTGTTCGCTTGAATACTCAAAGGACCACACCCTTGGGTTTGACTGAGGTTGAAGGAAGGGAATATTTGTAAAAGGCTGTCGGTGTTCGAAGTGCAACCGAACTCATTGGTGATAGTCCCATAGAAATAACCGCTTATCTGGCTCAGGCCAATGTTGAGCGGGTTTGTATTCAAATTTAATGCAACGCCGTTTAGAGTCCAGGAAATAGAACTTGAGTCTGGTAAATCTGTTGCAGTGATTAAACCATTGCTGTAGTTAAGACTCGATGGAACAGGGTCTGGATAAACTTGGATAATCGTATCTGTGTAAGTGCCGAAAGCGCTGCCAACAGAGCAAGTCATTTCAGGAGCGAAGCTTCCTGCATCGATGTATGTTAAATCAACAGATAAATTAAAAGGAATGTTCTGCCCTCCAAGCCCATCGTTAATTAAACATGTTATGCCGTCTACAGGGTCTGTGGTATTTGAAAGAACTGCTGTTACAGGAGCGCATCCTGGACCAGAGATCAATTCGTATCGAGGTTGAATAACCAACAAAGAGTCGCTCGGTGTTGAACATCCATTCGAATCGGTGTAGGTTGCAGAATAAAAACCGTTGTTATAAATTCCATTTATGAAGGTTGAAATAGAATCGGCCGCTTCATTCAAAACGTTTCCATCTATGTTCCATTGCACCGAGTTACCTGCAGCATTATTTAAAAGGGTAACTTGTCCGTATACCGATGAAAGTTGCGGAACTACGGGGTGATCATAAACTGTAATTGGATTGAGCGTGTAGGTATTCGAGTTTGTCCCTGAATAACAATAGATGATTGGTTCGTATACTCCTGGATCAAGGAAGGTGTAGTAGAAACTTCCCACGATTGGGGTGTAATCCATTCCAGGAATTTGAATTTCACATTGAATACCTGCGTTCGTCGAGGTGTTGTTTACGATAATTGTGCTCAACGGGTAGCAGCCTGCGTTAGCCGTTGTTGTGGCATTTATTTCAATGACGAAATAATAACCCGTGTCAGAAGTGCAACCGAATTCATTCGTGAAGACAGCCGCGTAATTTCCATTTTGGAAATTATTGTTGAAGAAGGTGTTTACACTCTGATCCACTGAATTTATTTCGAGTGGAGTGTTATTCAGAAACCATTGTATTTGATATCCGCTATTGTTCGTTACCTGAACTGTATTCGAAGCATACGACAATTCGGGAGCAACTGGAATAGCATAGGATTCAACAGGATGATTGTTTATTGAATAGTAAATATTTCCAAATGCCGAACATACCTGAGAGACAGTGAAATTTTCTGCAGCACCCATGGAATAGGTGTAAGGCGATGTGTATGAATTTCCTGGAAGATTTGAGTTTTCAAAATGACAGTCGAGCGGTTGACTTGCGACAGTTGAATTTTCGAAAATGACCACGTTGGGTCCACATTGATTTGCTTGGTTGTAGGAATAAGTGGGAATTACGAAATAGATTGAGTCAGTATAGGTTTCGCAACTAAATTCATTTCTTAACCGAACGCTATAAAATCCGTCTGTAGAGTAGTATGATGAAGCATTAAAAGAAACTTCTGAAAGATCGGTTTCAATCCCATTGAAAATCCACTGAAACGTGTCGATTTGATTGAAGTTCAAACTCAATTCAGGAAAGTTTAATGAGATTGAGGCTGTGTCAGGAAGTTGATTTACCGCTATGGGTTCTGATGAAGCAAATGATGACGTGCTTCCTTGAAAATAGACAAATTCAACGACATAATCTCCAGGCACAGAATAGGTGTGAGTGTAGTTAGCGTTGCATGAGTATATTATGGTTCCGTCTCCGAAGTTAATTACGCAAGAATCGTTTGATGAGAATAAGGTTTGATTGTAAACAATAACGGTTTCATTTTGGCAGATTGAAAGATCAGAAACTGAAATTGCAGCGATGTTGTATTCGCAACTGAAATCATTGGTGTTTGCTGTAGGGTCGAAATTATTTGCGAAAGGATCAATACAACCATAATAGATGCATGAGTTGTCGTTATTGTTTGCCTGTGGATTGAAGTTGTCTGCATTCGGGTCGGTACATCCGGCTATTAAACAACTGCCATCATCTTGGTTTGCATTTGCGTTGAAATTAATTGCATTTGGATTTGTGCATCCGGTAATAATGCAGACTGCGTCGACCCCATCACAGTTTTCATCAATGAAGTTTCCGCAAATTTCTTGGGCACCAGCATTGATGCCGAAATTATTGTCATTGCAGTCTCCCAAGATGCCTCCGCTTGTAGAATAATTAATCCCAGGGGAGGTACAAGCATTTATGATTGAAAGGTAATATCCGTCACTATCAGCGTCGAGGTAATAATTCAAAAATTGTACTCCATCGTCGATAGCATTGTTGCAGTTGTCATCTATACCATTACAAACTTCAGATGCACTCGGGCGAATAGCAGCATTGGTGTTATTGCAATCCGTGTTGTTCGTCGCGTATCCTAACCCAGGGCTGATACAAGCGTTTGTTGCGACTCCTGCCCCGAAACCATCTGCGTCAGAGTCGATATAATAATTCACGAACGTCAGTCCGTCATCAATCAGAGTATTGCAGTTGTCGTCAATCGAATTACAAAGTTCGATAGCGTTGGGTCGAATGTTCGCGTTGTTATTGTTGCAGTCCAAATTGTTTGTAACATAGTTACCGAAAATGGGCGTGCATGAATTGATTGGAGCTCCCGCACCGAATCCATCTTGGTCGGTGTCTATATAGTAATTCGTGAAAACAAGACCCTCGTTCACTTGACCATTGCAATTGTCGTCGACAAGGTTGCACAATTCGACAGCGCCTGGTTTTATAATAGCATTCGCATCGTTGCAATCACTGTTGTTTGTAACATATCCTGCTGGTGGTGAGCATGCACTTAAACTTGCATTCAGATTTCCGAAGCCATCACCGTCGTTGTCTGCATAGTAAGTGACGAATGTGATTCCTTCATTGGTGAGTCCATCGCAATCGTCGTCGAAGGTGTTACAGATTTCAGTTGCAGTAGGCCGAATAGCGCTATTGTTATCGTTGCAGTCGGTTGAATTGGTTACATATCCTGAAGGTTGAGAACAAGCAGAAAGCGTTGAATTTAAATTTCCAAAAGTATCGGAATCGGAATCTGCATAGTAGGTAGTAGGAAGTATACATGAACCGTCATTAACAGTTGCTATCGGTGAATAATTGCATGCCGTTGGAATTGTGCATCCATTGACTACGCAGGAGCCATCATACCAAGTTGCATTCGGATTGTAGTTTGAAGAAGCGGGGTAAATGCAACCCGGAATATCGCACGATCCGTCGTCAATTGTTGCAGTAGGAATGTAGTTGTTGGCAAGAGGATTCATACATCCAGCGGTTTGCGCCAACGTGAAAAGGTTCATTCGAACCACAGGCATTTTTGCCATGAAGAATAACCCATTGTTTTCTGGATAGCGCACGAAACTAGTTTGGTCAATCGCCGCCCCGCTTCTGCATACTTTGAAAGCTTGTGAGCCCACTGTATTTCCAACCATTACAATATAAACGCTATCGGCGTATAAGGTCAAAGGTGTAGGAAGTTGAAGAGTTATTAATTTTTGTTGTCCAAGAGCATTAATGTCCCAAGCGTTTACAGGATAGGTGTCGGAAGTTGCTTGTAAATTGCTAAAATCAGTTCTAAAAATCTGAGCGCGTATAGTAGTGCCAACGGTCGTTCCAGGGCCTACTGCAACTGCAATCGAGGAGCATTTGACAGTGTTAGATCTGCCCTCAAAAACATTTCCAACTTGATATGTTTGACCAGAATAAAGGGCACTTGGTGTAAACTCGTCTTCCATTGGTCCTTCGTCACGAGCATACTGGTAGTCGGTTATAAAATAATCTAACGTGTCTCTGTTGTTCGAAGGAGCCTCATCCGTTTGAGTTTGATTTATTTGATAGGCTATTCTAAAATAACCAGTCGTTACGCTAGGTGTGAATGCAGTTGTTAAAGTGTAATTCCCTGTGGCTCCGGCTGCAACATTGGTGTTAGTTGTAGTTTGGTTGTACAAAGCTGTATTTGCTGCATTGAGCACCTTGACGTTAAGATTGGTTGCTGTTTGTGTAGCGCTTCCAATATTAGTTGCTTTCGCATTGAATTTGAAAGGCACAAGCATTGTTTTCGGATAGCGGTCGTATGGTAAATCGTGAAAATCATTTGGAGGGACAGGCGAGGTGTTACCAAATGTGGTGAACCTCGTGTTGTTAATGGAAAGGTTATTTATGCTCGGTTTGAAAACGGTAATGTCGTCAATGGCCCAATGGTAATAACTTCCAGAATATAGGAAACGAAGTTTGACGTTTGTTTGTCCGATTGCACCCGCTGGGAAGGTGGCAGACTTCCATTCAGCAGTAGCACCTGGGAAGTCAGTTTGCGTAATCATATCTACCCAACTTGTTCCGTTGTTAATGGAGTACTGAACTTTAATCGTTGAACTGTAATTTCTGAATTGTTGCTGGTAGGTCACAACGGCACCGGTCACACCAGTCAATGAAAAAGAATTCGAAATGAGCCAAGCGGTATGAGGACCCGGATCTGGTCCTGTTCCAAATCCACCGCATTGATTGTCGTTATCATCCCAATAATTCGAATCGAAAATCATGAACCCGTTGCTTTGGGTTACTGAGTTAAATGCGGCGCTTCCTCCGGCGCACGAACCTCTTGAGGTAATAGCGTTACTTGGAACGGTATTCGGTCCCCGGTATTCCCAAATCCCAATATTTGTTGAACTTCCGTTGGTCCAAGTTTCTGGGAGTCCTCCAGCGAAATCCCATGAATAAAGTGGAATGCCAAGCACCTGAGAAAGGGACTGCATTTGAAATGTGCAAAGCAGTAGTAATGTAATTAAAGCCCGGGTTAGCATTTGCTCAAAAATAGGGTATAGCTATTGAACAAACAAGATTAATAATTTCTAATTATTGAAGAATTGGATGTTTAAGAATTCTACCGAATTCGATCAGGATTGTTCTTTAAAAAAGAGTCCCAACTTTTATAATTCCCTTTGGCGGTTAAAGGTGAACTGGTCTGAAAATAATGACATACAGCAGCGGCAACTCCGTCTGTTGCATCCATTTTCTTGGGCATGTCGGCTTGATTGATTTTTAAAATCTGCTGAAGCATAGCAGCAACCTGCTCTTTCGAGGCGTTACCGTTTCCAGTAATGCTTTGCTTTATTTTTCGGGGAGCGTATTCCACCACAGAAAGTTTGTGGCTGAGCGCAGCGGCAATAGCCACGCCTTGCGCTCTACCTAATTTCAACATAGACTGGACATTCTTGCCGAAAAAGGGTGCTTCAATAGCCAATTCATCTGGATGGAACTCTTCAATAATTTCGACACAACGCGTGAAGATTTTTTCGAGTTTCAGCGCATGATCGGAAATCTTGTCCATGCGAACAACATCCATGGTCAGTAAAGTCATTTTTTTATCTTCCACACGAATAACACCATAGCCTAAAATGCTAGTGCCTGGATCAATTCCTAAAATGATTCGTTCTTTTGTGCTCAAATGAATTTACTTTGAACCTCAAAGGTAATCTGTTTCGTGAAAGACACTTCTTCTAAAATATCGATAGTCGTTCCATTTAGGAATATCAACGATTTGAGTCAAAAAGGCGACGATGAGTTCGTTGCATTCTTGTTGTCATTGAAAGAAGTTTCTCAATGTGTGGAAGAAGTCATTTTGGTCAATGACCATTCTGTGGAAGGGGCAATGGATAGGATTGAGGAATTCAAGCAAGCGAATTGGAAATTACTCGCATTGGGTGCCGATGTTTTTGGAAAGAAAGCAGCGCTGAGGTTGGGCATTGAGGAGGCGAAGACGGAATACATTTGGACTTTAGACGCAGATGTTCAGATCGTGAATTTTAGAAAAGAGAAATTTAATTCTTTTCTGTTCGAATTGAAGGAAGACTTAGTCATACTTCCTGTGTTTATGCGGTCTGAAAATTCTTTGCTTGGTATACTTCAAAGCAACGAATGGCGGTACTTACAGTTCATGACACGTCTCAGCGCCAAGGCGAAATTGCCGATGATGTGCAACGGTGCGAATCTTATTTTTAAGCGTAGTGTTTTTCTCGATAAAATTGAAAAGCATCAAAGCGTGTCCAGTGGCGACGATATGTTTTTAATGAGTGAAGTGCTGAAAGAAAAGGGAAGCGTTTCGTTGTTGTGGGAAGTGTTTTGTTCCGTGGATATATTTCCGGTGAACACTTGGAAACAAGCTTTGCATCAGCGTATCCGTTGGGCTGGAAAAACAACTCAACTTCCATTTACGAAATCGACTGTTTTACATATGGCATTTGCGCTTCTCAGCGCCACACATGTGCTAGCTTTTTTCGGGCTTTTTCAGTTGTCGCTTCATCTGGTTTGCGCGAAGTTTTTGATTTTGAAAGTATTTGTTGAAATAGTTGGAATGCAGTATGTTTTTGGTAACCGAATGCGTGCAAATGAAATTGTCTTGGCTATTTCTCAGATGCTGCTTTATCCCTTTTTCAGTCTTCTCATCTTTATAAGTAGTTTATTTTTCGTTCCGAAATGGAAGGAGAGAAGAGTAAGTTTGAAATAACCATGGAATCCAATTCACCACTTCAGCGATTCGTAAAAAACAAACTGGCGATGTCGGGTTTGATTTTTATTTTTCTTATGGTTTTGGTTTCTGTTTTTGGTTCGGTTTTACGTTTGGATAAGACTGAAAATGCAAATGATCAGAAGTTGAGTTTGGCTCTCTGCAAGCCAGGTTTTTCGGTAAATTATGTTTCGAATAAGTTCGAGGAGAACGAATGGATTCCCATTACCAAAAGTGAGACGATAGGTGATTCGATTCGTGTTGAATTGTTCGAGAAAAATGGGGGAGGTGAGACAGTGATTTTCGCTTTGAGCGATTTGAAAAAAGATTCCAAAGGAAAAGTGGTTTTGCAAAAGAAATTTTGGTTGGGAACAGATAAATATGGAAGAGATGTATTGTCTCGATTGATGGCGGGAGCTTCAGTTTCGTTGTTAGTGGGAACCATTGCTGTTCTTATTTCTTTGTTGCTTGGAGTTACTCTTGGACTTTGGGCGGGTTATTTCAAAGGCTGGGTAGACGCAGTCATCTCTTATTTCATTCAGGTGGTATGGGCTATTCCGACATTGCTTTTGGTGATGGCCATTTGTTTCGCTTTCGGAACGGGATTTTGGAAGGTATTTGTAGCGGTAGGATTAACCATGTGGGTGGAAGTAGCGCGAATTACTCGAGGTCAGGTTTTGGGTATTCGAGAGAAGGAATACATTGAAGCCGCTATAGCCATTGGTAATTCCTCTTCACGAATTATTTTTCGTCATGTATTGCCAAATGTTCTTTCTCCCATTATTGTGATGTCAGCAGCGAATTTCGCTTCGGCTATTCTCATGGAGGCTGGATTGAGTTTTTTGGGATTGGGAGCGCAAATTCCAACACCGAGTTGGGGGAATATGATTCGCGAGAGTTATTCTTACCTAACGACTGACATGGCATATTTAGCATTCTTACCTGGAGTTTGTATTATGCTTTTAGTACTTTCGTTTATGATGGTTGGAAATGGATTACGCGATGCACTTGATGTTCGTGAGAATTGAAAAATTAGTTTGAGATGAAATTGAAAATTTTGTTGTCGGTGTCCTTCGCAATGCAGTTGCTAATTTGCTTCGCACAGCCTTCTGCTTATCCAACCGGATTTGGTTTTACGCGTTCGGCAAGAGAAGCAGCGCTGAAAACTGATTCTCCCGTTTTCCTGTCTATGCAACCCTACATGCGAAATGATTTACCACTTTCTAAAATGGAAGGTGAGTTGAAAGACAGCGTTAAAATTTATCATGACGTGGCTGCTATCGCATTGCGGAAGCACCTCTTTGAATACAACGAAGGTGATGTCCATATTCGCATGAATTTTCTTTACAACATCGCTGGAGGTAAAGATTTTACAGACACATTAAACTACCCGCGCTCAAAGCGTATTATAAGCAATACACGCGGCCTTTGGGTCCAAGCAGATTTCGGAGAGAAAGTTTCTATCGAAACAGGATTCTACGAAAGTCAGGAATACATGCCGAAGTATTTGAAGAACTACGTAGATAGTTTAGGAGTTATTCCTGGATTTGGAAGGGACAAGGATTTTACAATTATTCGCGATGTAGTCGATTATTCTTCTTCGTTTTCAAGGATCACCGTGCAACCGATGAGAGCATTGAGACTTCATATGGGCTATGGAAAGCATAAGATTGGAAACGGTTATCGCTCTTTGCTTTGGTCAGATGGGATGTACAATTATCCGTATGTTCAATTTGATATTACTAAAGGAAAGGTGAAGTACTCACATGTGTGGAATGTGATGCAAAGCCTCGAGCGTCTGCCTTTAGGAGATACCCCAGAGTCTACTTTCCGTAGAAAGGCAGGAAGTTTTTCTTATTTGAGTTGGAAGCCAACAACGAAGATTGAACTTTCTCTTTTTGAATCTGTGATTTGGAATAGATATGATTCGAGTCTTATGCCGCAGGCCTTGCCTGTGAATTTTTATTCTCCTTTGATTGGAACAGGTTTTACTCAAGCGAATTCAACGAGAAACAATTTTAATTTGGGAGTAGATGCAAACGTTAGATTGTCTAAGAATGTTGAAGTCTATGCGCAAGCATACGCCGATGCTTTGGGAGATTATAAAAAGAATGGCGCTCTGCAACTGGGCTTGCAGGCCTATAATTTAGGAGTTAAGAATTTTGATTTGGGAATTGAATACAACCGTGCACAGAGCGACGTTTATTCATTTGCTGCGTTGTATACCGATGCTACGCATATGAATCAAACAGTGGGACATCCGTTGAATAACATGTATGAATATGTTGTGCGTTCGCGCTATCGCTACGGAAGATATTTCGCTCGTGTGAAATGGAACTACATTGCTCAAAATAGATTGGAAGAGCGCAACGACACGCCTGTGTGGATCGATCGAAATTTGAAACAATGGGATGTTGAAGTTGGGTATTGGATTAACCCTAAAACCAATTCTGAATTTATAGTTTCCTATTCGGATAGAATTGATGATAAATCGAACGATTTGGTGAAGCAACATGCAACAATTCTGATGTTTGGAATTCGCACGGGAATACACGCTGTTTATCGCGATTTTTGAATACATTTGATTCAACCTAACCGGAACTAAATTGAAAGATATCGTCTTCGCCTTTCTTAGTGCGTTTGTCATTGTTTTAGTGGCAACACCGCCGCTTATCAAAGTAGCGAAGATGAAGCATCTTGTAGACGAGCCAGGTAATGAGCGAAAGCTTCATCGCAAAAGTATTCCAACTCTAGGTGGCATTCTGATATTCGCTGCAACAATCATTTCCTATTGCCTTTGGTTTCCTTCACGTGAGGCCTGGGAGTTGGGTGCAAATTACAATCCCCTTCAAGCGCTAAATGAATTCAAGTACATCTTAGCTTCTATGTTCGCTTTGTTTTTTATTGGATTGAAAGACGATATTGTTGGTGTAGATCCTCTGAAGAAATTAGTCGTTCATATGTTGGTGGGCTTAACTTTGGTTGTGTTAGCAGACATTCGCTTGACTGAATTCTGGGGCTTGTTCGAAGTAGATAAATTGCCTTATTGGTTGAGCGTTATTCTTTCCATTTTCATTTACATCGTAATTGTTAATGCCATTAATTTGATTGATGGAGTCGATGGTTTGGCGGGTGGAATTGGCTTGATTGGAAGTGTAACTTTCACACTTTGGTTTTATAAAACAGGCGACATGCCTTTGGCTTTATTGGCGGTAGGCTTGGCTGGATCGCTGCTAGGTTTTCTGATTTTTAACTTTCAACCTGCTCGCATTTTCATGGGTGATTCAGGTTCATTGATTATTGGAATTACAATGTATGTGCTTGCCATGAAGTTGATTGAATTTCCGCCCTCGAAATTATCTGTTGCAATGCAGATTGTGTCGAAGCCCATCTTTGCAATGGCGGTCTTGGCGTATCCGTTAATAGACACGTTGAGGGTTTTTACTATTCGGATTTTAAATGGAAAATCTCCTTTCCTTGCAGATAAAAATCACATACATCATCGCTTGCTGGCGCTGGGATTAAAGCACTATCAAGTCTCTTTGGTGTTATACGGTTACACCTTGCTAATCATAGGCGCAACTTTTCTTATGCCACCGCAAACCCCAAATATTTCGTTCTTAGCGGTAGGAAGTATCGCAGTGCTGTTGGCCTACGTGCCGTTTATGATACCGAAGAAAAATCAGTTGAAGTAAGGGGTAGCATATTGCTTCACCGCTTTCTCATCGATTGTATCCCCTGAAAGAATGATTAATCGCTCAATCACATTTCTGAATTCACGGATGTTGCCTGTCCAGTCGTGTTGTTGCAATGCCTTTAAGGCCGAGGCATTGATGTTCTTTTTAGGTTGTCCGTATTCGTCTGCAATTTGTTGAAGGAAATGATCGGCCAATAGAGGAAGGTCGTCTTTTCTTTCATTCAATGAAGGAACTTTGATTACGATGACAGAAAGTCGGTGGTATAAGTCTTCTCGGAAATTTCCTGATGCGATTTCTTTTTTCAAATCTTTGTTTGTCGCAGCAAGAATTCGAACATTTACTTTCATATCTTTTTCACCACCTACACGAGTGATTTTATTTTCTTGAAGTGCTCGTAAAACCTTGGCTTGGGCAGATAAGGACATGTCTCCGATTTCATCTAGAAACAGGGTGCCGTTGTCTGCTAATTCAAACTTTCCAGGTTTGGTTTTTACAGCCGAAGTAAAGGCGCCTTTCTCATGTCCGAACAATTCGCTTTCAATTAATTCTGAAGGAATAGCCGCGCAGTTCACTTCAATAAATGCTTGGGTAGCTCTGTTACTTTTTTCGTGAAGTTGACGAGCGACCAATTCTTTCCCACATCCGTTTCCGCCAGTGATGAGCACACGTGCATCGGTTGGGGCAACCGTATCGATCATTTTAATGATCTCAAGAATGGATTTACTTTCCCCAATAATATTCGACCCAATGACTTTGTTGAGTTTCTTCTTTAGGTTCTTAGTCTCTTTTACAAGTGCATCGTGTTTGTTTGCGTTTCTGGTAGAAACTAAAACGCGATTCAAGTCGAGCGGTTTCTGAATGAAATCGTAGGCACCGCGCTTGATTGCTTCCACGGCAGTGTCAATGGTCCCATGTCCGGTTATCATCACGACAGGAACCTGAATGTCTTCCTTTTTCAATTCAGATAAAAAATCGAGACCGTCGAGTTTGGGCATTTTAATGTCGCAAAAAATTAAATCGAAAGATTCTTTGAGAACCATTTTCAATGCGGTTTCTCCATCGGGCGCTTCGGAAATAGCGAATCCCTCATATTCAAGGACTTCTTTCAGGGCGCTGCGAATGGCAGCTTCATCGTCGACGATTAAAATTTTAGACATGTTTAAGGCTTTTCGCAAAAGTAGCGCAAAGCGTTGATAAGTTTCTTCTGGAAAGTGCAAGTTTTGGCGGGGTGTTCAATCTCGGAAAAGTATCTTTGCGAAGTGAGTCAAAGAGATTTTTTAAGTGAGTTGAACGACGCTCAGCGTGCCGCAGCTCGACACATTTCAGGTCCATTAATGGTTATTGCAGGAGCGGGTTCAGGAAAGACCCGTGTCTTGACTTACCGCATTGCGCATATGATTCAGAATGGAGTAGATCCGTTCAGTATTCTGTCGTTGACCTTTACCAACAAGGCTGCGCGCGAAATGAAAGAGCGTATTGCAAATCTGATGGGAGAGGACAATGCCCGTAACATTTGGATGGGAACCTTCCACAGTGTTTTTGCCCGCATTCTTCGTTCCGAAGCTGATCGTATTGGCTACCCTCGGAATTTCAGTATTTACGATACCGCAGATAGCAAGGGGCTCATTAAAGATATTTTGAAAGAGATGTCGCTAGACGACAAGATTTATAAACCAGGAATGGTTCAGAGTCGTATTTCTTCCTGCAAGAATAATTTAATTGGTGCGGCAGATTATCCGGAACAAGTAGAGCTGGTTTCTGACGATCACGCTGCGAAGCGTCCGATGATGGGAGAGATTTTCAGGAAGTATGATCAGCGCTTGTTTCAAGCAGGTGCTATGGATTTCGATGATTTGCTTTTCAAGACTAATGTGTTGTTCCGTGATCATGCAGATGTGCTTCATAGATATCAGCATAAGTTTCAGTTCATCATGGTAGATGAGTATCAGGATACCAACTTCTCGCAATACTTGATTGTAAAGCAATTGGCAGCTGTGACTGAGAATCTCTGTGTTGTTGGTGACGATGCGCAAAGTATCTATGCCTTCCGCGGCGCAAATATTCAGAACATTCTGAATTTTAGAAAAGACTATCCCGATTATTCGTTGTACAAACTTGAGCAGAATTACCGCTCAACGAAGGTCATAGTTGAAGCGGCGAATTCCATCATAGGAAACAACAAGAATCAGATTAAGAAGAATGTCTGGACAGCGAATGATGAAGGAAATAAGATTCGTCTTCATCAAGCGCCAACGGACAATGAAGAAGGTATGTTCGTAGCGAATACCATATTCAAATTGCAGAAGGAAGACGGAGGAACCTACCACGATTTCGCAATTCTTTATCGCACCAATGCGCAGTCCCGTGCAATGGAGGAAGCCTTAAGGAAGTTGAATATCCCCTACAAAATTTACGGTGGTTTAAGTTTCTATCAGCGCAAAGAGATCAAAGATTTGTTGGCTTATTTCAGGTTAACCGCAAACCACAAAGATGAAGAAGCGCTAAAGCGCGTAATCAATTACCCTGCTCGCGGAATAGGAAAAACAACCTTAGAGAAATTGATAGTAGGCGCTTCCGAGCGTGAGATTAGTATTTGGGAAATGATAGCCAGATGCTTCGAAGTGGGCATCTCAGGCGCCGTTGCGAGTAAACTCAACGATTTCGTAACCATGATCCAAAGCTTCGCAACGGAGCTTACCACCAAGCCTGCCTACGACCTCGGTATGCACATTGCCGCAGCTTCAGGCTTGCTGGTAGAAGTGAATGCAGACCGCACCCCAGAAGGAGTAGCGCGCGTTGAGAACATTCAAGAATTACTCGCCGGATTAAAAGAATTCTCTGAAAGAGAAACCGAAGACGGCTCAATGCCTTCGCTCTCTGACTTCTTAATAGACGTCGCTCTGCTCACAGATACCGAGAGCTCAGATGTAGATGAAACGAAAAGCGTTTCACTCATGACCATTCACTCTGCGAAGGGTCTAGAGTTTCCAAACGTATTTATCGTTGGAATGGAAGAAAATCTCTTCCCTTCACAAATGTCTTTGAATGCTAGAGAAGACCTCGAGGAAGAGCGAAGACTTTTCTATGTTGCGTTAACTCGTGCCGAGAAGAGAGCCATTCTTTCTTACGCAAATTCGCGATTCAAATGGGGACAGTTCACCTATTGTGAACCTTCTCGTTTCATCGAAGAAATTGACGAGAAATTTTTGGAAACCACTTCAGGAAAGAAAACGCCTCCTCAATCGAAGTCATTCGATTTCGGTGAAGAACGCGGTAAGTTCGGCGGCGGAATTAATAGACTGCCACTGCAAGACAAACCAAAGTCTTCTTTCCCACCTTCTTCACCAACACCTCCTCCAATGCCTCCGCAAATTGATACGAGCAAGTTGAAGAAAGTAGACATGAATGCTCCAGTGCCTTTACCTGCCGGAGACTGGGCTTTGCCTCATGAAATTCAAGTAGGTGTGGAAGTTCAACACGAAAAATTCGGAAAGGGAAAAGTCATTAAAGTGGAAGGTGATAGCCCGAATGAAAAGGCAACCGTGTTCTTTCCTTCAGAAGGACAAAAGCAGTTGTTGTTGAAATTCGCCAAACTGAAAATTGTAGGCGCTTAATTGTAGCGTATATTTGTTAGACCTCATTTAAATTTATTATGAATCCTCACCGCTTTCAGAAGCCAGATGTTGTTGTGCCGTTAGAGATGAATAGCGCGCGTCCTGAAATTACCCTACCGGAATACGGAAGAAATATTCAGAAGATGGTGCAGTATGCCCTAACACTTGAAGATCGCGATGAACGTGCCCGTTGTTGCAAAGCCATTATTTCTGTAATGGGACAATTGTTCCCGTATTTGCGTGATATGGAGGATTTCAATCATAAACTTTGGGATCACTTGCATATCATGAGCGACTTTCGTCTAGATGTTGACTCGCCTTACCCAAAGCCAGAACCTTCTCAGTTTGCAGTAAAGCCAGACCGCATCAGCTATCCGCAAGGACCCGTTAAGTTTGGTCACTACGGAAGATATGTAGAGAAGATGATTGACAAATGTGTTGGAATGGAAGACGGAGAAGAGAAGATGAACTTCACGCGCTCTATTGCAACGCTCATGAAGCAAAATGCTTTGAACTGGAATCGCGCTACAATTACAGACGATGTGATTTTAGAAGACTTGAAATATTTAAGTGGCGCGAAACTTTCTGTTGAGAATATCCAAGAGATTCACGCAGTAAAGACCATTCAAGGGTCTAAATACAACGACTTTGTTGAAGACAGTTACCGCAACAATAAGAAGCGTAACAACAACAACAAGAAGAAGAAATTCAAGAAGAAATATTAAGAGGTGTATTTTTCATGACGCTTCTCGAGGACATACAGCACGGAATATTTCATATCATTGACGAGGGTGCCATTGATCACATCTTGTTTTTATGGGTGCTCGCTATTGGACTCACGTTCAACGATCGTCGCATGCTCTTGTGGTCGATTACTGGATTCACTTTAGGACATGCGCTTGCCGCTGTTGCTGTCGTTTTTGGATTGCCAATGCTATCAATGAAGTGGGTAGAATTTGCAATTCCACTCACCATTGTTGCTCGTGGTGTTCAGCGCTTGATTTCTCCAACCGAGACAAC
>Ga0078894_10001078_pt1 | contig 19992 bp, 10 predicted proteins | sample LauGreSu1BDMLBSD_2_FD_67506 | JGI IMG/M metagenome (GOLD analysis project Ga0078894, IMG submission 67506) | Freshwater lake microbial communities from Lake Michigan, USA - Su13.BD.MLB.SD (version 4) (version 4) | ecosystem: Environmental > Aquatic > Freshwater > Lake | place: Lake Michigan... | reverse complement strand
CCCCGGTACGCGCACCGTGACGGTGAAGCGCCTCGCCGACATCAAGGATCATCCCTCGATCGCCAGCCAGTCGCTCGTCGTCCAGGCGGCGTCGAATCCGGCCTGGTATGCCGTCCTCGCCCTGCCGTCGATCGCCGAGCCGACCGACGAGAGCATCGAGTCGCTCTTCACGCGGCTCTACGCCAACGCCTGGGCCGGCCACATCGCCCGCTCCGACGCGCGGATCGCGGCGACGTTCGAACAGTGGCGCAATCCCCCGCCAGGCCAGAAGCCGCTCGAGAGCCCGCTCGAGAAAAACTCGGAGCTCATGCAGACGCTCCTCGCCGAGACGCCCTGGGTCCGCGAGGCGATCGACGAGCGCGAGGCCCGCCACCGCATCGGCCTGCTCTTCGACGCCAATCGGGCGGCCGAGGAGCAGACCTCGGCGCTGCGGCGCCTCGAAGGAATGCGAGCGGGTGACGGCGGCTGGCCCTGGTTCCCCGGTGGGCGCACCTGCACACCGGTGACGCTCTCGATCCTCGCGGGCTTCGGCCGGCTCCGCGCCGCCGGAGTCGATCTCGACATCCAACCGGCGCTCGCCACGCTCCCCTGGCTCGACGGTCGGTTCGTCGAATGGCAGCGCGAATCGCTCAAGGTGAAGGGGGAGCCGACGATCGACGCTGGTATCGCCCTCGCCCTCTACGCCCGCAGTTTCTTCGCCGCCGACGTGCCGCCGCAAGGCGAGGCCGCGGCGGCGATCGACTTCTGGCGCGGGGTCGCCCGAAAGACCTGGATGAAGGTCGATGCCCGCCGCTCGCAGGGGCATCTGGCGATCGCGCTTTTCCGCTCCGGCGACCGGGAGACGGCGCTGTCGATCATCGACAGCCTCCGGCAGCGCGCCGTCGACGCCGACGTGAAGCCGGGTGAGGAGAAGGATGCCTGGCAGGGGATGTGGTGGCGGGATCCCCATCCGGCCTGGTGGCAGTGGGCGGCAGCGCCGATCGAGACGCAAGGAGTCATGATCGAGGCCTTCGACGAGGTGGCCGGCGACCGCGACGCCGTCGAGGCGCTGAAAGTCTGGCTCTTGTCGCAGAAGCGCACGAGCCAGTGGCGCGGCAACCGGGCGACGGCCGACGCCATCGGCGCCCTTCTCGGCCGCGGCGAGGATCTCCTCGCCTCGACGGAGCTGGTGACGATCGACGTCGGCGGCGAAAAGATCGAGCCGGGGAGGGACGGCGCGCCCCGTGCCGAGGCGGGGACGGGATTCATCGAGACCAGGTTCACGCGCCGCGAGATCGAGCCCCGGATGGGGAATGTCACACTCTCGCGGAAGGAGAAAGGGCTCGCCTTCGGTGGCGTCCACTGGCAATACCTCGACGACATCGCCAATCTCCCGGCGGTGGGGAGGGCAGAGCTCGCGATCGACAAGCAGCTGTTCGTGAAGCGGCAAACGAAGGCCGGCCCGGAGCTCGTGCCGGCAGCCGAGGACGGATCGACGCGGGTGGAGGTGGGGGACGAACTCGTCGTCCGCCTCGTGGTCACGAGCGACCGTGATTACGAGTTCCTCGAGCTCTCCGATCACCGCCCAAGTGTCACCGAGCCGGTCGATGTCCTCTCCGGATGGCGGTGGGCCGATGGGGCGGGATGGTATCTCGCCGTCCGGGACGCCTCGACACAGATGTTCTTCGAGCGCCTCCCGCGCGGCACGCACGTCTTCGAGTATTCGCTCCGCGCGGCTCACCGGGGCACGGCCTCGAGTGGCTTCGCCTCGATCCGCAGCCGCTACGCGCCGGAGTTCTCCGCCCACTCCGGTTCCGTCGGCCTGGACGTGGAGTGAGCGCGGGGCGTGGTATCCTCCCACCATGGACAAGCCCACGAGACCGATCGATCAGCGCCGCCGCGACGAGGACGGCGCCGTCGTGACCACCGAACTCGCCCGCGAGCGCAACCGGGAGGCGGCCGACCGCACCCTCCTTGCCTGGATCCGCACGAGTCTGGCGATGGTCAGCCTCGGTTTCGGGATCGAGCGCTTCGGGCAGGCGGCGGTGGGGCTCGACAGCGGCGGATTCTCGCCGCTGAAGACGAGATTCTACGGGGCGACCCTGATGGCGCTCGGGATCGTGGCGACGCTCGCCGGGATGTGGGAGCACCGCCTCGTGCTCCGGGCGATCGCCGGTGACGCCTACCGCTACGCCGACCGCACGCCGCTCGCGCGGTGGCTCGGCGCCGGGCTCGTGGTCGTCGGCATCGCCGGGCTCGCCGCCATGCTGTTCGCCACCTAATCCGCGGAGGCTCCGATGGTCTGGGATCATGTCTACGATCCGCTCGGATCGCCGTTCTTGTCCACGGTCGTGGCGATGCTGCCGCTCGTGGTGCTGCTGGGACTCCTCGCCGGCTTGGGGTGGTCGGCCCAGCGGGCGGCGCTCGCGGGGCTGGTGACGGCCCTCGGTGTCGCCGTCGGCATCGTCGGCATGCCGCTCGACGCGGCGGCCGCAGCCATGGTCTACGGCGCCTGTTTCGGGCTGTTCCCGATCGGCTGGATCGTCGTCACGGCGATGTTCCTCTCCAGCCTGTCGGTCGAAGCCGGTGCCCTCGATACGATGAAACGATCGGTGACGCGGCTCTCGGCCGATCACCGCATCCAGGCGCTCCTCATCGCCTTCTCGTTCGGCGCGTTCCTCGAGGGGGCCGCTGGCTTCGGTGCGCCGGTGGCGATCTCGGCGGCGCTCCTCACCGGTGCCGGCTTTCCCGCCTTCGAGGCGGCCTGCCTGGCGCTGATCGCCAACACCGCGCCGGTTGCGTTCGGCGCCCTCGGCACGCCGATCATCACCCTCGCCAAAGTGACCGGCCTGGAGGAGCAGGCGATCTCGGCGATGGCGGGACGGCAGCTCCCTTTCTTTTCGCTCATCGTCCCGGCTTGGATGGTGGTGACGATGGCGGGCTGGAAGGGGCTTGTCGGAGTCTGGCCGGCGGTCCTCGTCTGCGGCGCGTCGTTCGCGATCGTGCAGGCGGGCGTCGCCAACCTCGTCGGCCCCGCGCTGGTCGATGTCGTGGGGGGGCTTGCCAGCCTCGTCTGCCTGGCGGCGTTCATGCGCGTCTGGCAACCGCGGGAGTGCTGGCGTTATGGCGTTTCCGGGATTCGCTCGGAGTCGCCCGACGAGGAGATCGATCCACCGGGGAAGATCGTGTGGGCGTGGATGCCCTGGGTGTTCCTTTCGATCGCCGTGTTCGTTTGGGGTCTGCCGGCGGTGAAGGCCGTTCTCGAGGCTCGGCCGGGGAGTGCGGTGGCGGCGATCGTGCCGGTCTCGACGGTGGCGCCGGAGTTCCCCGTGCCGCGCCTCCACGAGGCGGTCGCCAAGGTCGCCCCCGCGACGGACCTCGACCGCGAATTGGAGAAGGCCGTCTATCGCCTCAATTGGCTCTCCGCCGCCGGCACGGGGATCTTGCTTGCGGCGCTGGTCTCCATCCCCTGGCTGGGCATCGGACCGCGGCGCGCTTGGCGGATCTGGCAGGAGAATCTCTCGCGAATGATCGCGCCACTCGCGACGATCGCCGCCATGCTGGGGCTCGCCTTCGTCACCCGCTACTCCGGCACCGACGTGATTCTCGGGCTGGCGATGACGCGGACAGGCCCCTTGTATCCGCTGTTCGCGGCGCTCCTCGGCTGGCTCGGTGTCGCCCTCACGGGCTCCGACACCTCGAGCAACGCGATGTTCGGCAGTCTGCAGCGCGTCACCGCCGAGCAGCTCGGTCTCGATCCGCTCCTGATCTGCACCGCCAACAGCACCGGCGGCGTGATGGGGAAGATGATCGACGCCCAGAGCATCGTCGTCGCCGCCACCGCCACGCGGATCGACCGGCAGGAGGGGGCGATCCTGCGACGTGTCTTCCCTCACAGCCTCGCTCTGGCCCTGCTCGTGGGGATGCTCGTCTGGCTGCAGAGCGGCCCGCTTGCCTGGATGATCCCCTGATCCACTCTGGCAGGGGAGATGTGGTGGCCCCCGCTGCAATCGGCCCGGTCAGCGGTAGAATCGGGCCGGCTGTTCACGGTCGCCGCGATCCCCCAGTCCTGCAGGGCCACCCCCCATGCGTCGCGTCAATCTCCGCCTCCTCATCGCCCTGGCCCTGATCGTCGTGGGGGGGAGTGCGGGCCTGTACTGGCTGCGGAAGTTCCAGATGCGTCGGAATGCCGACGGCATGGCGAAGCAGGCGACCCTCCAGGCCGAGAAGGGGAACGACGAAGAGGCGATCCGTTTGCTCGCCCGCTACGTGTCGATCCGCCCGGACGACTCCGAGCGGCAGAAGGAGTACGCCGAGCTTCTCCTCCGTCAGGTCGATGCAGGAAAAGTCTCTCCGCGGACCGTCGGCGCGACGCTCGCCGCCCTCGAAGTCGCTGTCCGCAAGAACACCGACGACGATGTCCTGCGGGAAAAGCTGGCGACGCTCCTCGCCCGCACCGGCGACATCGATTCCGCCCGCGACCATCTCGCCATGATCCGTGAGCGACGGACAGCCACCGAACCGGACGATGACTCCCGCCGCATCGATCTGTTGTTCGCGGCGCTGGCGGCACGGTCGGGGCGGTTCGACGACGCCGAAGAAGTGCTCGCGACGCTCGTCGGCTGGGATCGGCGCACGAAACGATTCGACCCTGATTTCACCCCTGCTCCAGGCAATCCCGAGGCCTTCGCGGCGCTCGCCGACATCGTCGAGAGACACCGCCGCGATTCGAAGGGGGCGGAGCAGATCGTGCAGCGGATGATCGAGGTCGCCCCCGAGGACGTCGCCACGTGGCAGACGATGGCGTCGTGGCGGGTCGGCCACAATCAGGCCGCCGAGGCCGAGAAGGCCCTGGAGCGCGGTCGGGCCATCGACCCTGACAATCAAGCGATCGCGCTGCTCGATCTACAGGTGGCGATGCTCACCAAGAGCTTCGACCGTGCCGAGCAACTCCTTGCCGGTGCACTCAAGGATGTCCAGGGAAGCGAACAGATCGTTGCCATCAAGGCGTACCTCGCGCGACGGCGGGACGACACCTCGGGAGTGCTCGAGACCCTCCGCGAGGGACTCGCCTCGATGCCCGGCAGCCCGTTGATCAGAAGCGAGCTCCTCGTCGAGCTTTCGGACGCGAGGAAGCTCGAAGACCTTCGTCCGTTGATCGAGGAATCGCGTCCGATCCTCGGCAAGGACGCACCGGCTCTGCTGTGGGCCGAGGCGACGGTCGCCATGGCCGAGCAGCGCTGGCTCGAGGCGCTCCAGACGTGGCAGCGTGTCCGGCCGCAGGTGGCCGGGGACGAATCGATGACCCGCCGCGTCGACCTGGCCCTCGCCAACTGCCACGGGGCCCTCGGCCAACGCGATCAGGCCAACGACGCCCGCCAGCGGGCCTTCGCCGCGGACCCCGCTTCGGGAGCAGCCCGATTCGCCGAAATGATCTCGCTCGAGCAGTCCTCGCGGTGGCAGGAGGCACTCACGCTGGCGGAGGAACTGGCCGCGAAGATCCCCGCGGACAAGCTTGCCGAGACGCCGTCACTGTGGAGGCCCCTGTGCCGTCTCCGCATTCGGGAACAGGTCGCTCGTGAGCCGGACCGACAGGACTGGTCGAAGGTCGATTCGCTCCTCGAGGCTGTCGCCGCGACCCCCGACCACGATCCGATCGAGATGAGTCGGTTGCGGATCGACGTGCTGGCCACGAAGCAGAAGATTGACGAAGCGATCGCGGCCTCCAACGCGCTCATCGCCGAGCACCCGGAAGCCCCCGGTCCTTTCGCCCAGGGCATCGTACTTCTCGTTGCCAGCGGACGCGCCGACGAAGCGAAAGCCAGACTGACTGCGGCACCCGACACCCTCCGCGACACTGCAGACCTTCTCGAAGCCGAGGCCCGACTGGCCGCGACCGCCCCCGTAGGGGAGGCCGCGGGCTGGCTCACCGACCTCGAGGCGCGGATGGGCCGCGTCGAAGGTCCGGCTGCCGATCGCTGTGCCCGGCAACTGATCGCGATCCACGTCGGCCGCGGAAACGTCGCGGAGGCCGAACGGATCGCCACGACCGTTCTCAAAAGGAACCCGGACGATCTCGCCGTCCGTCAGGTCGTTCTCGACCTCGCCGCCGAACGCGATGCGGTCGACGAGGTCAACGCGCAAGTCGCGGAGATCGTCCGTTCCGCGGGTCCGACCAGTGCGGCCGGGCGGCTGGCCACTGCCGTCGCGCGGATCGTCGCGATCCGGGCGAATCGCCAATCGAGGCCCAAGGCAGACACCACCTCTGCCGCGCTCAGGCCCGAGGAAGTCGCCAAGCTCGAGGAGGCCCGCGGCCTCCTCGTCCAAGCGGGGCAGGAGCGGACGAGTTGGTCGGAAGTGCCTCTCATGCTGGCGGCGATCGCCGAGATCCAGGGAGACCCGAGCGGTGCCATCGGTCAGTTGCGCAAGGCCGTCGAACTCGGCGAGACGCTCCCCTTCGCGCGGCGCCGGCTCGCCGTTCTCCTCGCGGCCTCCGGCCGGCTCGACGAGGCGGCTCCGGTGATCGCGTCGCTGGGTGACGCCGGCGGTCCGGTCATCGACCGGATCCGCGCCCAACTGCTCGCCGCCGCCGGTCGGACCGAACAGGCTCTCTCGATCGCCGCCACGTTGACGCCCGCGGATTGTCTCGATCCGCAGCAGCTGAACTGGTACGCCCGGCTCCTGTCAGCCTGCGGGAAGCACGAAGAGGCAGAGCGGGTCGGTCGACGGGCGACTGAAGCGGCGCCCGACGACGCCGGTGCCTGGTTGACGCTCGTTCGCATTCAGACCTCGGCTGGCGCCGCCGACCGCGCGACCGAGACGGTGAGCCTCGCTCTCGAGAAGCTCCAGGGTGCGTCCCGCGAGCAATTCGAACTGGCCGCCGATGACACGATCGGCGACCCGGCCCAGACGGAGCGAGCGTTTCGCGAGGCTGTCGAGAAATCGCCGGATGACCTCGTCGCCGCCCGGCGTCTCGTCGAACTGCTGACCCGCCGCGGCAACACCGCCGAGGCTCGAGAGCAATTGCGGAGGATCATCGCCCTCGAATCGGCCAAGGGCACTCCGACGCTCGCCTGGGCACGCCGCGCCCTGGCCACCAGTCTCGCCGCCAGCCCACGCTACGACGATCTCCAGGAGGCGATCGGGATCCTCGCCCGCAACGTCGACCAACAGGGGGTGCAATACGTCGATGACTTGACGCTCTCGATCAGCCTCCTGATCGGGAGGAACTCCCCGGCGAGCTGGAGGCAGGCCCAAACGCTCTTCGAGGCGCTCGCCAAACGACGCCCCCTGACCGTCGACGAGCGCGTCAGCCGGGCGCGGATCCAGGCACTCGTGGGGAATCGGACCAAGGCCCGTGATGACCTGATGGCGATCGCGTCGTCTGCCGATTCGAGCACCGGTGTCGTCGGTACGCTCGTCGAACTGCTGATCTTCGATCGTGATTTCGCCGAGGCGAAGGGCTGGCTCCGACGCCTTCAGGACGCGGGCCCCGACCTGCTTGCGACGGTGCGACTCGAGGCACTGCTCGCCCTCGCCGAGGGGGATCGGGAGCGGGCCGAACGACTCGTGCAGAAGCTGTTCGCCGACCAAACGTTCACCAAGGAATCGGCGCCGCGGCTCCTGGCGGCGACGCAGATCGCCTTCGAGCTCGGATTCCCCGAACTCGCCGACGGGATTCTCCAAACCTACGCCGAACAGTCTCCGGAGGGCGTGGCCATGCTGGCGTCGTCCGTCGGGCGCCAGCACCGCACGACCGAGGCGATCGAGATGCTCGGCACGGTCCGCAAGCAGCTGTCGGTGATGGTTTTCCTCGAGACGCTGACGACGATCCTCAGACACGCCCAGACCGCGTGCGATCCGGCCATCGACGACACCGTCGCCGGCTGGATCGCCTCGGTGCGTCGTGAGAACCCCGGATCGATCCCGATTCTCCTCCAGTCGACGATCGCCAAGGAGTCGCTCGGCCGGGTGGCAGAGGCCGAAGAGGACTACCGGCAACTCCTCGCCACGGAAGGTGTCAACGAGGTTCAGGCGGCCATCGTCTCGGCGAACCTGGCATGGCTCCTGGCCCGCCCCGACACGGCCGACGAGGCGGGCGAGTTCGCCGAGCGGGCGCTCCGCGAACTCGGGCCCCTTCCCGACGTCCTCGACACCCGGGCGCTGATCCGGCTGGCCAAGGGGCAGACGATCCGGGCCCTCGAGGACATGAACGACGCGATCGTCACCCCGAGCCCGTTGAAGCTCCTCCACATGGCATCGATCCACGCCCAGCTGACCAATCTCAAAGACGCCCGGGACATGTTCGCCCGTTCCAAAGCCCTGGGGCTCGGCCGGGAACGGCTGACGCCCGAGGATGCGGAGCGGATGGAGCAGGTCGAGGCGTACCTCTCCGCCGCGGACGGGAAGTCGTGACATGCCGAGAACGCCGATCTTCGAATCGTCACTGCAGGGGCGTGTCGGGCACAGGGAGCGCGGCGTGCGATCGGCCCGGGGTCTGGCTGTCGGTTGCCTGATGACGATCGGATCGTGGCTCTGTTTGGCGGTCGAGCAGATCCCATTGGGGGCCGCCGAATGGTCGGTGCCGTTCGGTGGCAACGCCTACGCGGTGGCCTCGAAACCGGGGTCGAACGACGGGCTCGAGCGGGGTGGTGCGGAGGTCCGCTGGCACGACCCCGAGACGACCTGGAGCGTCTGGTTTCATGTCGATCGGCCGACCGAGGCGGAGGTCGATCTGGTCTCGGCCGAGACCGGCGGGAGGGCCGAGGTGGAGCTGACGATCGGGGGGACGACCGTCACCGCGGAACTCTCGGGTGACGACCGCGCCGCCGCCCGATTCGGCAGGATCTCCCTCGGCGGCCCCGGGTACGTGAAGGCCGAGATCCGCGGTCTGCGCCGCGAGGGAGGGGCATTCGCGAGTGATCCGCTGCTCCGCATCCGTTCCGATTCGCCCGATCTCTCGATCGCCGCGGTCACCACCAACGACGGCAACATGTACTACTGGGGCCGCCGTGGTCCGAGCGTCCACCTCGGCTATTCGCTTCCGGCGGAAAAAGAGATCGAGTACGCCTACGGCGAGGTGACCGTGCCCGAGGGGGAGGACGCACTCGGCAGCTTCTTCATGGCCAACGGCTTCGGAGAGGGCTACTTCGGCATGCAGGTGAATGGCCCGGCGGAACGGCGCGTGCTGTTCTCGGTCTGGAGTCCGTTCACGACCGATGATCCGGCGAAGGTCCCGGAGGAGGACCGGGTGACGCTGCTCCGCAAAGGGGAGGGCGTCCGGACCGGCGAGTTCGGCAACGAGGGGAGCGGCGGACAGAGCTTTCTGGTCCATCCCTGGAGGGCCGGCATCACCTACCGCTTCCTGACGCGCGTCGAACCGGCCGGCGACGGCACCACCACCTACACGTCCTGGTTCGGCGAGGCCGAATCGTGGCGACTGATCGCGTCGTTTCGTCGGCCGCGCACCGAGCGGCATCTCACCGGCTTTCACTCCTTCCTCGAGAACTTCCTCGATACCACCGGCAACGTCGGCCGTCGGGCGACCTACGCGAATCAATGGGTGCGCGACACCGAGGGGACATGGCATCCGATCGGTACGGCCCGGTTCACCGCCGATGCCACCGCCTCCGGCGGCCATCGGCTCGACTACGCAGGGGGGCTCGAAGGGGGAGGCTTCTTCCTGCGCAACTGCGGCTTCTTCTCCCCGCCGGTGAAGATCGGCTCGGTGTTCACCCTCGATGCACCACCGGCGAAGCGCCCGTTGATCGACCTCGAGGCGCTTCCCTGACGACGCCGCACCGCCGCGTCCCCGTCAATCGTCACGCGAACAGCCGCGGCTCGATCCTTCCGGCGACGTCGGTGAGGCGGTGGTCACGGCCGCTGTGGCGGAACGTGAGCCTCGTGTGATCCAGCCCCAGGGCCGCAAGGATTGTGGCGTGGAGGTCGTGCATGTGGACACGGTCGACGACGGCATGATGGCCGAAGTCGTCGGTCTCGCCATGGACATGTCCGGCACGGAAGCCGCCGCCGGCGAGCCAGGCGGTGAATCCGGCGGGGTTGTGATCGCGTCCCTTGCCGTTGTCCTGGGCGTAGGGCGTGCGACCGAACTCACTCCCCCACCACACGATCGTGTCGTCGAGCAAGCCGCGACGTTTCAGGTCGCGCACCAACCCGGCGACAGGCTGGTCGGTCGCCCGGGCGTGGAGGGCGTGCTTCGACATGTCGGTGTGCTGATCCCAGGCGGGATTGTTGGTGTTGTCGGTGTAGTTCACCTGCACGAAGCGGACTCCCGCCTCGGACAGCCTTCGGGCGAGCAGGCACTGGCGGCCGAAGTCGTCGCTCGGCCCGCCGTCGATCCCGTAGAGGGCGAGCGTCTCGGCCGTCTCGCCGGACAGGTCGAGGACGCGGGGTGCCGTAGCCTCCATCCGCGTCGCGAGCTCCCCAGCGGCGATCACGGCCTCGAGTTCCCCGTCACCGGGCCGCGCCGTCGCCTGGGCAGCGTTGAGTGCGCCGAGCAGATCGCGGCCGGCCGCGGCGAGAGGTCCCCGGCGTGCCGGTTCGAGATCCCGGATCCCCCCTTTCGACGCCGGCACGCCGGCCCTGCCGATGACGGTGCCCTGGTGGACGGGGGGCAGGAACGCGGCGGCATGGTTGCGGGGGCCGCCGTTGCCGAGGCTCGGCGACAGGCTGACGAATCCGGGGAGATCGACGTTCTCCGTGCCGAGACCGTAGTCGAGCCATGCCCCCAACGAAGGACGGATCGCCGTGGTGGCGCCGCAGTGGAGGAAGAGCGTCGCCGGGCCGTGAGCGATCCCCTCGGTGTGGAGGCTGCGGACGACACACAGGTCATCGGCGATGCCTGCCATCGCCGGAAAGAGGTCGGAGACCGCAAGGCCACTCTCACCCCGACGGTGGAACTTCCACAGCGGCTTCATGACGCGCTGGGGGGGGCTCTTGCCACTCTTGGCGAGGCTACGGAGATCACCGAACGGCATCGCTTTGCCGTCATCGACCGTGAGCCTCGGTTTGGGATCGAAGCTGTCGATCTGGCTCACGCCACCGGCCATGAAGAGAAAGATCATCCGCCGGGCACGGACGGGAAGATGCGGAGCTGTGGCCGCTTCGACGCGGCCAGCCCGGAGGCCGGCCCAGGCGAGCGCCCCGAAGCCACACCCGCCGAGGGAGAGGATCTGGCGCCGCGACACCATCGATGACGCGGGGTTTTCGGGATCGGACATGGTCACACTGCTCCCCGATGCACGAGACGTTCGACACGGGCCGACATCAGTCGACGAACCGGAAATCAGGACTCGAGACGATCGATTGGCAAAGCACGGCCCAGCCATCCGCCGCACCGGCCGTGCGGGCGAGGAACACCATGGCCGCCTCCCGTTCCCCCGCGACGGGCCGCCGTCCGAGGAGGAGACGGAAAGCCACGTCGATCCGTGCCGCATCGGTGTCGGCCCGGGTGGCGAGGCGACCGGCAATCATCCGGCATGACTCGACCACGAACGGGTCGTTGGCGATGAACAACGCCTGCGAGGCGACGGTGCTCGTCTGCCGCGCCCCGGAGGAGGTGTTGATGTCGGCGAAATCGAAAACCTCGAAGAGCTCGGGGCGGCGGTTGCGGAACGCCGGCGTATAGACACTCCGCCGGACGTCATCGAAGACATAGCCGTATTCGATCGTCTGGGCCGCCGTGTCGTTGGCATCGATCTCGCCGCCGCCGACGATCGACGGGCCACCGACGGTGCGGTCGAGCCTTCCGGAAGCCGACAGCAGCCCATCGCGGATCTGCTCGGCGTCGAGCCGCCGCCGCAGCGCCCCGCTCCACAGTCGGTTGTCGGGATCGGTGGCGGGCGGCACGGCCGACGCCTGGCGGTAGGTGCGCGAGAGGACGATCTCGCGAACGAGCGGCTTGAGGCGCGACCCGTGCTCAGCGAACCTTCCCGCGAGCCAATCGAGCAGCTCGGGGTGGCTCGGAGGCTCTCCGGTGACGCCGAAGTTGTCGACCGAGGGGACGAGTCCACGGCCGAGCAGCCAGCCCCAGACCCGGTTGACGATCACCCGACGCGGCAGCGCACTGCTCGCCCGGCCGATCCACGCCGCCAGTTCCTTCCGGCCACTGCCGTCCTCACCGATGACGCGCTCGGTTGCGAACACGGCAGGAAGCCCACGGGGGACGACAGGACCGCGATTCTTCTCGATCCCACGGATACGGATCGCGGTGTCTGCCGGATCGGGCCGGTCCTCGACGACCATCGCCGTCGGCCGGGGCGGCAGTTCGCCGCCGAGTCGGCCGATCTCCGTCTCGATGTCGGCCAGCCGAACCGGCCACGCAGGGGGCTCGCGGCCGGCGGCAAACCCGTTCACAACCTTCGTCAACGCTTTTTGCTCCCCCTGCAACGTGCCGAGACGTGCGTCGATCTCGGCGCGGCGGGCTGCGATCGGCGGCGCTTCGGGGAGGGGCCGGGTGATCCACCTGGCGACGTTGTCGGTCTCGTTGAAGAGCGTCTTCGTGCTCGAGAGGATTCCGGCGAGCGCGTGATAGTCGGACTGGCTGAGGGGATCGAAGGGATGATCGTGGCAGCGTGAGCAGCCGATCGAAAGCCCGAGAAACGTCCTGCCGATCGTCTCGAGCTGCTCGTCGATGATGTCGAAACGGAGCTGGGCCTTGTCCTGCTCCTCGTAGTTCGTCGGTCCGAGGACGAGGAATCCGCTGGCCACGAGCGCGCCGGTCACGCTGTCCGGATCGTGCGCGTGATCGGCCCCGGCGGCGAGCAGGTCGCCGGCGAGTTGGGCCGCCACGAAACGCTCGAAGGGCATGTCGTCGTTCAGCGCGGCGATCACCCAGTCCCGATAGCGCCAGGCATCCTTGAACAGCAGCGTGCGGCCGCCGCCGCTCGACTCGGCGAAGCGGGCCAGATCGAGCCAATGACGGCCGAACCGTTCCCCGAAGGCGGGCTCGGCGAGGAGGCGGTCGACGAGCTCCGCCGTCGCCGCATCGGCGTCGCGGGCGTGCGCGGCGACGAAGGCATCGGTCTCCTCGGGGGTGGGAGGAAGGCCGGTGAGATCTTCGGTGATCCGCCGGGCGAGAACCTCCGCCTCGGCCTCCGGTTGCGGCCGGAGGCCGGCGGCATCGAGGCGGGCCCGGATGAAGCGGTCGATGGGATCCCGATTCCACACCGGATCGGAGACCTCCGGAGGGACCGGGACGGCGAGGGGACGGATGCTCCACCATTCCCTCCCCTCCTCGACGGTCATCCCCTTCGTCGTCCCGGGTAACGGCCGCGGGCGCGGCCCGACCGATCCGCCACGCGGGTCATGAGCGCCTTCCCGCACCCAGGTCTCGACGGCGGCGATCTCGGCGGGCGCCAGCCTGCCGTCGGGGGGCATCTGCGGCAGACCGGGCTCCCAGCGGATCGCGCGGACAAGCAGGCTCCGATCGGGTTGGCCAGGCACGATCGCCGGACCTGAATCCCCACCCCGCGCCCAGCCGTCGCGAAGGTCGAGCCGGAGGCCGCCACTGACCTCGTGGTCGAGCGAGTGGCAGGCGACGCACCGCGTCTCGAGCAACGGCAGGATCACCTCGTCGAACATGGCCTCTGTCGCCACCGGATCGGCCATGGTGACGAGCGGACGGAGCACTCCGCAGGAGAGTGACAGGCTGACGGCGACCGCCACGGCGATCGTCCCCCGCACACTCCCCCACGGCCCCGTCGAACCCATGGCAGCCCCCCTCGGGCTCCGACGGAAGCGGAGCCGGTTCGGACCGATTCTACTTCGCCGCCGGATGAGGCAAGGAGGGATCACCAGTGGTCGGGGAGAAGCCGGAGGATCCATGCCACGAGCCTCCAGCGGCGGGTCACGTAAGCATGCGAGCGTTTCTTCCGGATGGCGATCATGATCTGCGCCACAGCCTCCTCCACCGGAGCCACCCAGAACAGCCCCTCCCCCTTCGCCATCGCCGTGTCGACGAAGCCGGCCTGGATATCGGTGACGACGATGGGGAGCCTCCGGGCGGCGACGCGTTGCTTGAGCGCTTGAAGATACCGGCTCACGAACGCCTTGCTCGCCCCGTAGGCGGGTGCGTCGCCGTGGCCGTGGAGCGCCGCAAGCGACGACAGGCCGACGAGGTGCCCGGCACGCCGGGACTCGAAATGGCCCATCGCGGCCACCGCGATCGCCGTGAAGCCGGCGACGTTCACCGCCACCGTCTCCGCTTCGGGGGGCCACTCGAGCGCGGGATTTTCATGACCGACCCCAGAGGCGATGACGACGAGGTCCGCCCCCCCGAGTTCCGCGACCAGCTCGCCGAACTGATCGATCGCGCGATCCGGCGCACGGAGGTCGATGACCCGGACGGCGAAGCGGCGACCGGGTTGGCTGGAGGCGAGTTCGTCGGCCAGGGCGGCAAGGCGCTCGCCCCTCCGGGCCGCCAGGCCAAGCGCCCAGCCCTCCCCGGCGAGCCGGCGCGCGAGTGCCTCGCCGATCCCGGAAGATGCCCCGACGATGACGGCCGCGCGCGCTCTGGAACGGGTCTCCATGCGGACATCGTACCAAGGGACTTGCCGACGCCACTCCCCGCGGGTCACACTGCCGCAATCATGAAGACACGCTCGTTCGGTCGGACAGGTTGGCACGTCACGGAGATCGGGTTCGGCGCCTGGGCCATCGGTGGTGGCCAGTGGGGGGGCGCGGACGAACGCGAATCGATGGCGGCGCTCCATGCGGCGCTCGACGGCGGAATCAATTTCTTCGACACCGCCGACGTCTACGGCGACGGCCTCTCCGAACGCCTCATCAGTCGCCTCCGGCGCGAGCGATCCGAGCCGTTTTACGTCGCCACGAAGGCCGGCCGCCGGCTCTCCCCGCACACCGCCGACGGCTACGACGCGACGAACCTCACGGCCTTCGTCGATCGCAGCCTCGCGAACCTCGGTGTCGAGACGCTCGATCTCGTTCAGCTCCACTGCCCTCCCACCGACGTCTACTACCGTCCCGAGGTGTTCGAGGCCCTCGACGGGCTCGTGAAGCGGGGGAAGATCCGCTTCTACGGCGTGAGCGTCGAGAAGGTGGAGGAGGCCCTCAAGGCGATCGAGTATCCGGGAGTGCAGTCCGTCCAGATCATCTTCAATGCCTTTCGGCTCCGTCCGGCGGAGTTGTTCTTCGAGCAGGCCGCGAGGCGGCAGGTGGCGGTGATCGCCAGGGTGCCGCTGGCCAGCGGACTGTTGTGCGGCAAGTTCACTCCGCAAAGCGTCTTTCCAGAAGGCGATCACCGGCTCTTCAACCGCCAAGGCGCGATGTTCGACCGCGGCGAGACGTTTTCCGGCGTCGACTACCAGACGGGTCTCGCGGCCGTCGATCGTCTCCGCGGCCTCCTTCCCGAGGGCATGAGCCTGACGCAGTTCGCCCTCCGGTGGATCCTCTCGTTCGACGCGGTCACGACGGTGATCCCGGGGGGGCGGCGGCCCGAGCAGGTCCTCGCCAACGCCGAGGCTGCCGATCTGCCGCCGCTCGACGCCCGGACGATGGCCGCGGTGCAGGAGATCTACGACGACACGATCCGGCCGCTGGTCCACCATCGCTGGTGAGGCGTTCGGCGGCCGACCGAGGGACGAAGGCCATGGAGGGCGTCGTCCCCGATGGTCACAGGTTCATCCCCAGGAAGCCACCGGCGGCGTCGATGTCGGCCTGCTCGCGCGAGAGCCGCTCGAGCGTCCGCCCCAGATCACCGGCGGCGATGTAGCGGTCGAACTCCGCCTCGACGGCCCGTCGAGCGCTGATCGCGAGCCACTCGACGGCCGGTTGCGTCAGCCAATCGCACGTCTCCTTGGCGAGCGTCACCGTCAGATCGCTCCCCACGGTGTGTGTGTCGAGGTTGTCGGTCAGCACCGTCCCCTCGACGGCGAACGTCGTCCATCCACCGTCGGCGGCGTTCGTGAACCGGAACGTGCAGGAGGCGTTCGTGAGATAATAGGCGTTGCGTGCGCCGTGCTTGGTGACGGCAGCCAGCATCCGCCCGACGAGCGCACGGAAACGTGGCGACGCCTCGGCCGGCACCTGGGTGCCGGCAAGGGCCCGGAGGGGCGTGCAGTCGAACCGGATCACGACGGGAGGAGGCGAGGAGTCCATATGGAGGAAGGTACCACGTCCGGCGCCGACGTGCCGCTGGTGCGGGTCACCGGCGGCCGACGGCTGATGGGGGTCGCCTGGACCGTCACCGTCCACGCCACCACCGCCGCAGCCGGGGAAGGGGGGATCGCCGCCGCGCTCGACGAGGTCGCGCGGCTCGAGGCGATCCTCTCCGACTACCGGCCCGACTCGGAGCTCTCCCGACTCTCCGCCGCGAGCCCGACCGATCGGGCCGTGCCGGTAAGCGACGACCTGTGGGCCGTCCTCGGCCGAGCCGTGGTCTACCGCGACGAAAGCGACGGGGCCTTCGACCCGACCGTCGGACCGCTGACGACGCTCTGGCGGCAGTCGCGCCGTTCGGGAGTCCTCCCTCTCCCCGCGAAACTGGCCACCGCCCGGGGGGCGGTGGGGCCTTTGACCCTCGTGCTCGAGGACCATCCCAGGGGCGTCCGGCTCACCCGGCCGGGCATGCGGCTCGATCTCGGCGGCATCGGCATGGGCTACGCCATCGACCGGGCGCTCGCGATCCTCGCCGCACGGGGGATCGGCTCGGCGCTCGTCGATGCCTCCGGGGATGTCGGCGCCTCGGGCGCGCCTCCGGGCGAGCCCGGATGGCGGATCGCGATCGACCCGATCCCCGGCAACCCGGAAGCTGCCACCGGTCAGATTCTCCTCACCGATGCGGCCGTGACCACCAGCGGCGATGCCCGGCAATCGGTGGCGATCGGCGGTCGCCGTTACAGCCACATCGTCGATCCGCGCACGGGGATCGGCATCGACGGGCCCGCCGCCGTGACGGTCATCGCCCCCGACGCCACCGCGGCCGACGCGCTGGCCACCGCGGCCAACGTTCTCGGTCCCGTCCGCGGCCGAACCCTCCTGGAAAACCAGGCCGGATGCGCCGGGAGGTTCGTCTCGGTCGGAAGGGAAGGAGAGGGGAGCGTGCGGGAGGTGCAGACGAGCCGCTGGCCCTCCGCGGAGTCAGCGCCGACCGGCCGGCGAAGCTGAACGGCAATCGGCCTGTCGGCAGGCTTGCCCATCCTGCCCCGTCAGGTGCGACCTTCCGCCGAGGATGACGATTCCCCGAAGTTTGACGGTTATGACGACGATAACACCCCTGCCGTCGCTGCGCCCAAGTGCACGCGAGGCGGACGCAGCGTCGGGGGGCACTGCGTCGGGATCGGTCCGTCGACCACGACGGGCGAACCCCTTGGGCGCAGCGGCAGCACGTCCACCATCGCGATCCTTCATAGCCCGTACGCCGGACCCTCCACCGTGCCAAACCTCCTGCTGCGAAGAGCCTGGGTGGCCATGACGAGCCTCGTGCTCATGGCCAGCGGTTGCGCCCCGCGGCAGCCGTTCTACTTCTTCGAGGACGGCGACCTGTCGCACTACGTCGGCGCCATCCAGAAGATCGAGTACCCGGACACGGTCCATCAGCCCCTCGACGAGGCGGCCGGGACGATCGAACCGCTGACCCTCTCCAACGCCAACTTCGACCAGGTCTGGGAGCTGTCCCTCGAGGACGCCATCCGCACGGCCCTCGAGAACGGCAAGGTGCTCAGGAGCCTCGGCGGTCGCTTCCAGAGTTTCGGCGGCCCACGGCCACAGGCAGGCGAGCCGGCGGTATCGTTGCTCACCAATCCGCAGGCCTACCCCACCGTCTACGATCCTGCGATCACCGAGACCGACCCCTTCCGCGGCGTGGAAAGCGCGCTTGCCTCGTTCGACGCCCAGCTCTCGAGCTCGCTCACCTGGGAGCGGCAGAACAGGCCACAGAACTTCTCGTCCACGCAGCCGATCTTCCAGCAGACGCTCCTCGGCGACGTCGGCAACTGGACGACCGGCATCAGCAAGGTCTCCGCGACCGGTGCCACGTTCGGCGTCCAAAACCAGACGCTCTACGACAACAACAACTCGCCGATCCGCCAGGACGGCGTACCCTCGACCTGGCAGACGAACTACGACTTCACGTTCAACCAGCCGCTCCTTCAGGGTGCGGGCCTGACGTACAACCGGATCGCCGGCCCCGATGCCTTCAACAACATCAACGGCCGCCCCAACTTCCGCGGCGTGCTCATCGCCCGTGTCCTCGCCGACCAGTCGCTGGCCGACTTCGAGATCGGCGTCCGCAACATGGTCAGCGATACCGAGCAGGCCTACTGGGAGCTCTACTTCGCCTATCGCAACCTCGAGGCCCGCAAGGCCGGCCGCGACAGCGCTCTCGAGGCCTGGCGGAAGGTCCACGCGCTGTACGTCGAGCAATCCCGCGGGGGCGAGGCCGACAAGGAGGCCCAAGCCCGCGAGCAGTACTTCTTCTTCCGCAGCGACGTCGAGAACGCGCTGACCGACGTCTACCGCAGTGAGAATCGCCTCCGCTACATGATGGGTCTCTCGGCCTCCGACGGCCGGTTGATCCGCCCCTCCGACGAGCCCACCACCGCTCGGATCAGCTTCGACTGGCAGCAGTCACTCGTCGAATCGCTCTCCCGGTCGGCCGAGCTCCGGAGGCAGAAGTGGGTGATCAAGCAGAAGGAGCTCGAACTTCTCGCCTCGAAAAACCTCCTCATGCCGCGTCTCGACGCCGTCGGTCGGTGGCGGTTCCTCGGCATGGGCCAGCAGTTCATCAATCAGGACTACAACCCTTACGAGGGTTCCTCCGGAGAGCCGCTGGCCGGCACCGACGCTTACTCCTCGCTCATGAGCGGCCAATTCCAGGAATGGCAGGCAGGTGCCCAGTTCCTCATGCCGATCGGTTTCCGCCGCGAGCTCTCCACCGTCCGCAACTTCCAGCTCCAGCTTGCCCGCGAGCGTTCCCGACTCCAGGACGAGGAGATGGAGGTGTCGCACGCACTGGTCGAAGCGGTGCGCAACGTCGACACGAACTTCGCCCTCTCGCAAACCAACTTCAACCGCCGTGTCGCCTCCGAGCGGCAGGTGGAGGCGGTGCAGGCGGCCTACGATGCCGGCACCGTGACACTCGACCAGCTCCTCGATGCCCAGCGCCGACGGGCCGACGCCGAAAGCGCGTACTACCGGGCCGTCGTCGACTACAACCGTTCGATCGCTCAGCTCCATTTCCGCAAAGGCTCGTTGCTCGAATACAACGGCGTGTTCCTCGCCGAGGGGCCGTGGCCAGGCAAGGCTTACTTCGACTCCTACCGCCGCGCTCGGCAACGCGACGCCAGTCTGTTCCTCGATTACGGGCACTCCCGCCCCGGTGTCTTCAGCCGCGGCCCGATCACCCAGAACTTCGAGGGCATCGGAGCCGGCACCGCCGTCGATCAACTCTCCCCCCGTGACCCGGCGACGGCCGAGGAAGTGCAGGCCCCCGCCGCCAAGCCGGCTAGCGACAGCAAGGCACCAGCCAGCCGCAATCCACTCGAGGAGGTTCCCACCCCGTCACCCTTGCCCGTGCCACCGACTCCGGCCGGCCCCGCGGCCGCCGCAGCGAATGCCTCGGCCATTCCCTCCATGATCCTGCCGGTGTCGCAGTCCGGCGAATCGGCGAAGCCGTGGGGGGATGTGCTCACGGGCTGGAAGGCTGAAAGCGCCCCTTCAGGCAGGGTCATCAGCACCCCCTCCGACGCCGCCGCGACGCAGGGGCGCTAGCAGCCCGTGGAAAAGGTCATCCCTGACCTTGTTTCACTGGGAAGCCTGCGGTTTCTTCGAGGGCCGCGCCCCAGCGCCTCGCAAACCAGCGCCTCGGGCTCAGCGTCCCAGCGGCAAGTCGGCCGCAGCGCGGGCCGCGGACAACGCGGCAGGATCTTCCCGGCCGATCCGGTCGAGGTGTTCCCGTGCCGCTGAGGTCGGGCAGGCGGTGAGATAGCCGGCCACGGCGCGGCGAATGAGCGGATCGTCGGCGGCCCGTTCCCA
>Ga0078894_10001076_pt1 | contig 20011 bp, 11 predicted proteins | sample LauGreSu1BDMLBSD_2_FD_67506 | JGI IMG/M metagenome (GOLD analysis project Ga0078894, IMG submission 67506) | Freshwater lake microbial communities from Lake Michigan, USA - Su13.BD.MLB.SD (version 4) (version 4) | ecosystem: Environmental > Aquatic > Freshwater > Lake | place: Lake Michigan... | reverse complement strand
CCGGTTGATGGTGTGGTGTTTGATCTCAAACCCAAAGTGATCGGTTACTCGGCGCAAAGCACCGAAACCGTGATGAAAATCGTGCCATTCGATAAGCTCGAGGCCCGCGTGGAGATTCCCACCGCGGACATTGGCTTTGTTCGTGTTGGCATGCCTGCCGATGTGAGTGTTGATTCGTTTCCTGCCACAGATTTTGGTGTGCTCCTCGGCACAGTGCGCAAAATCGGCTCAGATGCGCTCCCCCCAGACCCAGCGAAACAGCGGGAGGAGTATCGCTACTCGGCAGATATCCGCCTTGCGAGTCAGCAGCTCAAGCTGAAAAGCGGTCGCGAATTGCCCCTTCAGGTTGGCATGTCGGTGGTGGCCAATATCAAGCTGCGTAAAGTGAGCTATCTGCAGCTTTTGTTAGGCGGTTTCCGGGATAAAGCCGACGCTCTGCGGCGGATCTAAGCCGAACAGCGCATCCAACTGTCAGCAATGGGCCATAATTTGATCAATAGCCTTCAAAGCCTCCCCATATCTTTTCGACCGATTGGATTGCACAACTCCAGTGGCCAACTGGGTTTTCGACCCCATATGGAAGACTGTGCCACGCGACATGCCGTCCCCATAGTGCTCATGGTATGTTGACTGTGCTACGCCGTTTCGCGTAGATTCAACCTGCGTTCCAGCAACCCCAACCAACACTGTGGCTTTTACCACTCAACAGGGCACCGGCGGTGCACCCTGGACCTTCCAAGGCACCCCGGAAGCCGACAGTATTGCCGTAATCACCGGCAGTACTCAGGACAGCAATGCTTTCGACTTCATCGCCGAAGGCCTTGAGGGCAATGACGTCATCAATTTCAACGGCACCCGCAGCGTCACGATCAAGGGTGGCCAAGGCGCAGACGTCATCACCAACAACGTTGCTGCTTCCGCTGGTCTGACCAGCATCATCTCCTCGTCGTTCATCAACGGCAACGACGGCGCTGATCGTATCGGCAACACCGAGCTCGGCCTTCTTGCCACCCTCTCCACTGTTGCTGGTGGACAAGGCGATGACAAGCTGTATCTCGGCAGCCTCCAGAGCTCCAAGGTTAACGGCAACCTGGGCGCCGATTTCCTCGAGGTTGGCGATGTACTTTTCGACGAAAACATCGTCGGTACTCTTAGCAACTTCAACGCTGCTTCCGTTTTCGGTGGTCAGGGCGCTGACGCCATCCGTGTTCGTTCCGACGTCCGTGCTTTCACCAACTCTGAGGTGAACGGCCAGCTTGGCGACGATTTCATCTCGATTCGCATTGGTCGTTTCGACCTGGCGACCGCCATCGAGGAGAATCTGGCCACTGGATTTGATCCTGAGAACGGTATCCTCTCTTCGCCCACAACAACCGGCACCTCTTTCGACGGTGGTGATGGCGAAGACATCATCGACGCCAGCGGTCTTCTGCTCGACATCAAGCAGGGTGGTGCCGTTGAGATCAATGGCGATGTCGAACGCGCTTCGGCCTCCGATCTCAAGCTGTTCGGCGGCGAAGGCAACGACTCCATGTTCGGTGGCGTTGGCGAAGACCTCGTTGCTGGTGACAACGGCGACGACTGGCTTGCTGGTTATGGCAACCGTGACGAAGTTGTCGGCGGTAACGGCGACGACCTGATCATCGGTGCTTACTACGATGGTCAGCTCTCCGCTGGTTTCGTCGGCGACGCATCTGGCGACACCCTGTCCGGTGGCAACGGCAGCAACACCTTCTTCGTGCCCGGCACCGGCTCTGCCTTCGTTTCTGGCTTCGTCACCAACCCCCTGGGTTCGACTGGCTTCGTCACCCTCACCGAGCCTCTGGACGATGCATTCGTCGGCCAGATCTCCAACGGTGACCTCCTCGCAGTCTCCTTCGGTGCTGACGTCATCACCGACTGGACAGCTGGTGACAACGTTCTCAACACCGGCATCGCTGACAGCCTCGAAGCAGACTTCGATGGCAGCCCCGCGATGAGCTTCGGCTTTGATTACGACGGCGTACCCCTCCAGAACTACGCTGTTCGCGGCTTCTACACCGAGCGCTTCAACGAACTCGGTGAGTTCACCGTGAGCGAATTCGGTACCGACATCGCCGTGTGGACCAACTACACCGGCGCTGACGTGTTCGACGGACTCGATCCCGCCGATGGTTTCAGCTTCGACACCTTTGTCGATAACCTGACCATCCTCAAGAACGTGCCGACCACTGCGTACGTTTCTGCTAACCAGTTCGTTGCAGACGTCTGATCTTTATTTGATCAGATTTCAATCCCCTCGCAAGAGGGGATTTTTTTTGCTTTGTTATGACTAGAACACACATCTAACTGGACTAGCCGTGCATTGCCACTATGCAAATGCGCGGCAGTCTTGTATGATGGGGTGTGTGGCCCCCACTGCGTTCACGCCAACCCACAAGAACAACCATGTCGCGTTTTCCTCGTCCCGGCCGTACTCCTCGTCCCCGTCCGGTTCCGACTGCTGGACCGACCCCGAGTCCGACGCCTTCCCCCATCGGGAATACTTTTACGCTCACTACGAATATTGATACGATCCCCGGCCTGATTGGTTCGAACGGGACGGCGAGCACGGCTGGCGATGATGCTGTCAAGGCTCAGCTCTTCCTGCCCACATCATCAAGTGGCGCTGTTACAACTGGTTCGACGCTGAATCCCGGGGATAACCTAGACCTTGGCGCTGGTGTAAATAAGATTGACATTACAGTTGTTGGTGGCGCAAGCTCTGTAACCGGAACGGCAACTAGTTTCATTGCAACCAATCTTCAGAATTACAATATCTCTAACTTCAGCGTAGGTGGTGCAGTAACTGATATCGCCTTTGTCGCACCGCAAACGGGAATTCAGAATATCAATCTTGCTCTAAGCACCGCTGCCAATACCACTAAGTTCTCTGGAATCAGCAGCCTTGTTGGCGCTTCGATGGCCAGCGGCAATGGCAGTCTGACACTCGGCTATAACGCAAGTGTTGTTGCAGGCACCGCCGATGTGCAGAATCTGCTGCTCAACAACGTAACTGGTGGTACGTTCCTGGCTGAAGGCATTGAGACGCTAAACATTGCCTCATCCGGCCAGGCCAATGGAGCCTTTGCCGAGGGCGCTGTGTTCACCTTGGCCAGTGCCAACAGCCTAAACACCGTAAATGTTTCAGGATCGGCGCCGCTGGTTATCAAGGTCGATGATACAGCCGTCAAGACCTTTAACGCTTCAACCGCTACTGGTTCAATCAACGCAGACGTTGTTGCCCTAGCGACTGGCACAAGTTCTACCAACCTTGCAAGCATTCAAGGTGGTAGCGCAAATGATGAGTTCTTTGTGGGAACTCAGCTCGACAACGAGATCGTCATCAACGGCAATGGCGGCACTAACACCCTAGCGCTGTCTGGTGGCTTGACTGCCGCTAATGCAGTAGGTGTAAGCAATATTCAGGCCGTCAAGGCTGTGGATACAGGTACAGACGCTTCCTACGACTTGGATGCTGTTGGGTCAGTGACAACATTTGTCGCTGCTAACACTCCAGCCTTGGGCAGCTCGCCGGCAAGCTCAACTGTCACGGCTACCAACTTCACTGATACTGACAACCTGGTTGTCACCAACGGCGAAGTCGGAACAGTAAGCAGCTCAGTTTTTCAGTCCAACGTAACTGTGCTGTCTGCGGTAGACACAAGCTCTAATGTTCTGAATGCCGCAATTGCCGGGGTCACATTCGGAGACCTGACTGCTAACGATGCCGAGACGGTGCGACTGGCCTCCAACGCCAATCCCACCTCGTCTACCACAACCAATAATATTGCCGGCACTGCATCCTTCACCGATGCAACGAGCGTGGTTGTGACAGGCGCCACTGCACTGACAATCAAAAATCTGAATCTGGTTGAGTCGAGCGCAGGCTCCGTAACCAGCTTCAACTCCACTGGTGCAACAGGTGCCCAGACCGTCACATTCGGCACTGGAGGAATCCAAAGCGTTACCACCGGCAGTGCAAATGATTCAGTCACATTCAAGGCTGAAACGCTCGACTCCTTCGATGCGATTAATCTTGGTGGTGGGACCAATACCCTAACTGCGAAGATCAAGGGTGCTCTCTCTATTCTAAACATTCAGAATGCTCAGAACGTTACGTTCCAGCAGGCTTCGAGCCCCGGCGATACCTCTTATTTCCTTGGTAGTGACACCGCTCTCACGACACTGGATCAGGAGCTTGCTGCGAGCTCAAACAAGGTAGAGGCCTCCGGATTGGCTAATGGAGCTACTGTCAAACTGAGAGTTACAGGATCAACTGCAACTAACAGTGGCGCCAATACATTCACATATGCGAGTGGCGCAACTACTGGTTCTCTGAACCTTTCTGAAGCAGACACCTACGGCAACATTGGGATCTTCGGTGTAACTACACTGAATCTCTCCTCGATCTCTGGCGCCACCCTTTCTGCCCTGACGTCCAACGCTCAGCTTCAGACGCTGAACATCACCGGCGCTGGTAATGTCAACTTGGGGTCCTCCTCTAGCACCACCGGTCTAGCAACCATCAATGCTAGTCAGGCAACTGGTGCAGTCACTGTTGGAGCCGGTGTTACTCGTACAACTACTGCTTCCATCACTGGCGGTTCTGGCGCTGACAACATCGGCCTGAACGTCAACACCCAGTCCCTCAACACCATCAATGCGGGTACTGGAACCGACACCCTGACGTTGGCTGGCACCAGCAATGCTGCAGTAACCGTTGTCGATCTGTCTTCTACCACTGATCAGCTTGTCTCGATCAACGGCCAGATCAACAGCGCTGTGCAGAGGGGCTTCGAGAACCTCGACGCTTCTGCTCTGACAAGCGGCTTTGGTGTCAACGTGACAGCAGCCTCAACCACTACCAGCATCAAGGCAAGCCAAAATGCAGACGTAATCACTGGTGCTTCCAGTGGTACGACCAGCTACGTTGCTGGTGCTGGCAATGATGCAGCAACCCTTGCTGGCGCTGCTGATGGTTACAACTTTGCAGAAACTCTCGTAAGTGGGAGTGTTGGCACGATTGCAGCCGTTACAGCAAGCGTTGGGACTGATACTATCAGCGGCTATACCGTTGCCGACGACTCCTTCGTCTTAGACAATACTGTTTTTGGCTCAGTTACTACCGCAGGAAGTCCAGCAACGTTGACATCTGCATCCTTCGCAACTGTCGCCGGTACCGCCGCAGCCATTAACTTTGCCACCTCAAGCTTTGCTGGTATCGTCTACGATTCGACTGGTACTGATGTCTACTTCGTACGTGCTGGTTCTGGCCTGACTAGCACAACAACGCTCACCGACCTCCTTACCGGATCTAGTCCTGCCGCTGTCAAGATTGCTGACCTTGTTAGCCCTGTTGGCACGATTGCAGCCACTGAATTCTTGGTTGTCTCGTAAGATATCGATCGAGACTAGATTTCAAGCCAAGCAGACCGCCCTCCGGGGCGGTTTTTTTGTTGCCTAGCAGGAATAAGGGTCTAGTCAATGAATTCCTTTCTCAGCGAGCAATTCCTGGCCCCACGTAGCAGACCATTCGCGTGATTTGACGACCAACGAGCCATGCATGACCACGCATTCTTGAATCGTCAGTCAGCTCTTCTTGCGCCCACTCTCTGGTTGTCACCTGAATATCTGGCCCTAGCTCCCTGCTATTCACCTAAGCCCTGCGCCGATCCAGCGCAATCCTGTAGTTCGCATCTAGACGCGGCACTGACTATCGGAGCAACTGCTCTGTGCCCATCGAGTGGTGATCATGTTCGCTCTTAAAGCCGCCTTTTGGGTGACTTTTTATTGTTCGCTGGATTTATAGGTGTCAACATCTCTACTTCCATTGGCGACTGCTTAAAACAGGCCCTCGCAGCGGAAGGTGAGCGTGATTCTGGTCACCAGCGGGACATCCACGATCACGTAGTTGTTTAACAGTTGGCTTAATCTATCGACCGTTTCATTTGCAGCGAGACAACTCGAGCAAGGCATTTTCCGGCGACCGCGTCTGTATGGGGCCATCTATTTCACTATTCCGATCTTGCTAGCGGTGCAGTTACATCGGCTTAAATAGTAGATCCGGTTATCCATGTCTTCTTTCGCGAGCATCGATGGCGGCACTGGTGCCCTTTCAAGCGTCATACCTGGACGATTCCGTTTACGCGCACTCTCCGCCATAGATTGCTACGCCAGTGGCCTACAGAACCTGAGTTAGCTCGCATTGGAGTCTGATTGCACCAATCATCGCGGAGTGATTTTCACGCTTGGCGGATTTCAGCAGCACATCCTCGAGCTGATAGAGCTTACGCGCCATAAATTCACGGCGATCCTCTTTCATTGTTTCCATGATCTGATCCTTTGCTTTACGGATATAGTTATCGGCCTGACCGCGACCTAGACCCCATTCTTCTCTTGCAAAATCAATGATCTCCGGCCGCTGATAGCCATTGGCCAACATCTTCAGCACCGTTGAGGTTCTGGCTTCGGCTACAACTCGCGTTGCTTTCTGTCCCATTGTTCAAGGTTAGCTATGTACTCTGCCGGTCATTCTGTTAGGCATTTGTGATGTAGGGGGCGGTGTTTAGCCCCCTAGGCCGGCGATCAGAAGTCGAAGACCTCTTGGCCGGTGATGGGTTCCGCTGACGGCGTTGGTGGTGTCAAGGAGACACGCTTGCGAGCGATGCGTCGGCTGACCCCATTGTGGTCAACGAGGAGAACGTACTCGCCTTTGAGGACACCTGAAGGGGAATTCCAGCCGTTGACGCCATCGACATAGACGGGTGTTCCGGAGGCTTGGGTGTGTGTGTGTGTACCCCCGTCTTTCGGGGTTTGACTTAACCCTGAGCTAAGTGGATTAGGTGGGTCATAATCCTCGTTTGACCCATTCTTTACCCCTGAAACCCCTTGCGTAGCACTAGGGGTTAAGTGGTTAGTAGTTAAGGAGGGGTAGATAGTCTCACCCTGCCTTTGGACTGAAACGGGGCGTCGTTCGTGCGGCATCCAGTAGGTGGTGGTTTGCCCGGTTTCCTTGATGGCCCATTGGCGGATAGCGGCGGATGAGGCGGCCATGGATCGGAGGGTGCCGTTGACCTTGCCGTTGTTGTCGTTAGGGAGTCCCAGGCATTCAGCGAGCTGCCTGAGGTTGATGGGTTGCTGCTGGATCGCGAGGTTCGTCTGGATGCGTTTGAGCAGGGGGAGGTCAGGTGCCGTGTGCTGCAGCATTGCTTCCAGCGTCCAGGAGACGTTGCCTCTGGAGGCGTCAAAGCCCTCGGTGCGCTCTTTGCGGATATGCCAGAGGATGGGGTCACCGTCTCTGGTTTTGCCGTCATGGGCGTCCATGGATGAGAGATGGAGGTTGTCGTGATCGTTATCCGTAATGCGGCGTAGGGAGAAGAGGCCCCATACAGCCGCCTTGATATCACCGTTGCCTGCGTATTTGCCGCTGGTGCGCGAGTTGTGATGGATCAGGATGCCTGAGGCACCTGCTTTGGTGATGAGATCACGGATCGGGCGGACAACGCGCTTGCCGATCTCAGCGGTGTTTTCGTCAACATCGAAGCTGCGGCCGACAGCGCGCAGGGGGTCAATCATCACGAAGTCGAACTTGTCACGGATAAGCGCCTGTAGCTGCTGTCGGTGACGCGGTTTGGCGAGGTCAAAGCTGGTGGATGTATCCCAATCGAGCTTGCGCTGTCCGAGCTGGTGAAAGCCCATCGCCTTCAGCCGCGAGCCCATTGTTGCGCCCTCTTCGAGCTGAAGGATTAGGACGCGGAGTTTTGGGACGTTGAAGCCAAGGAAGGTGCCGCCAGTGATGAAGGCACGGCAGAGGTCATACACGAGCAGCGACTTGCCGACCCCAGAATCAGCAGCGAGCACGATCACCTCGCTACGCGGGAGGAAATCAGGGACTAGCCAGCGAGAGTCAAGATCGACAGATTCGAGTTCGTCGTCAGAGCTAAGGAAGCCGCGATCAGTGTCTCCATCGCGGGCGTCATCCACCAGAGCCAGCAGCTCGTCGTATTTACGGTGAAGCTTGCGGCTGACGCGACGGATACAGGCGTCCAGGGTATTGAGGTCGGTGATCTCCGCTAGAGCTGCGATCACCTCTACCTCTTCGAGGGGGTCGTAGTCGTGACGGATATCGCCTTCAGGGGTTAGCAGGGGCGCCGGGAGGGGGTAGCCAATGATCTTTGAGGCATGAAGCCGCTCAATCAACGACGGAGCGCCATGGCGGACCAGGAAGTCATCAGCGCCGTTCTTTCTCCCATCTGGCTCGCCTGGGAGGAGGCAGCGATGGGGCCTAGCGCCACGACCACGCGACCAGTTAGCGATGGCTTTTGCCGCTTGCGAGACGCTGCGGTTGTCGGCGATATCGCTGTCAAACAGGATGATCAACAGACGCCCTTTGAGCGGGATCGCTTTGAGTTCAGGGAGCACCCGTGTGTCGTTGAGCTCGTCCCAGCTACCGTCCTCGCCTCGCTTGTCCTTGATGTTCCATGTGCCAGTGAGCCCAACGAAGCAGTAGCCCGTAGGGATGTGCTGGTAACAGGCATCAACTTTGACTGGCCCTTCGATCAACACCAACGGGATGGTGATGTCGTCGAGGTAGCCCCCGGGCATCAGTGGGCTGAAGTAAGGCCGTGAACCGCTGGCAGTTGGTGCTTTGAACTTGGGCTGACTAGTGGGAAATGGTCGGCGGACAACGTACTGCTGCCCCTTGCTGTCCTTGTAGGGTTTACCTTGAGGGTCGTAGTAGTAGATGCAGAGATCGTCACCAGCAGCTGCGTAGCGACTGGCCAGTCGCTCAGCTTCAATTCCTCGCTCCTTGAGGTAAGCAATGTGAGCGGTGGTGAACATCATCGACCCTCCTGCTGCATCAGAGCAATGCAGGCGGCCATGTCGCGTGACAGGGCTTCAGAGCGGTCGTGTAGGTGCGACCAGAGAGCATGACTACAGCGGATGTTCCAGCATGTAGCGAGGGCTTCGAGCTGCTGGAGTTCGGCCTCTTCAGCAAGGAGCTGATGCCATCTGGTGATTGGATCAGGTTGAGCGGAGGTAGCGGCCTGGTGTTGAAGTGCACTTAATGCTTGAGCGTGTTGCCGTCCCGCGCGATTGGCCGAAGCGGGTTGGGAATTGGTTGTCACCTAGAATTGGCGCAAAGTTTTCGTTAGCCGCTCTGAAGGGGGCGGCTTTTTACTGGTGCCCCCCACGGCAGGGGCGGTATGACACGCAGCAAGGGCTATCTGGGGCTGATGCCTAGGGCGTCAGACTTTGACGGCTCATGTTGAGCGGGCTCTATGCCACGCAGCTGGCTATGAAGGACGTCAACAGCACGTCGGACAGCAGCGCTGCGGCTACCGAAGAGGGGTGCGAGCTGATCAATTTGACGCAGCGTTCTGTGCTCCATCGAATAGGAGATCACTGGCATGGGCATGGGCTTGATGGCGCTTGGAAGAACCGCTTGGCTATCAGCGGTTGCGACAGAGTACAGGCCACCGACTGATCTGCAAGCGGCCCAGTCACTGTGCCCGGAGTAGACCTAACTGGCATTCTCAACACCTTTCGCCAATGCTCCGGTGCTACATCTACCCGGCAGGGGTAGACCCCTCGGAACTGGGATGTTGCGGCTAAGGTGGTTAACGATGAGTCGAGCGGCACTTTCACGGCATGCGCCACAACCCCTCAGATTTCGGTGCAGCTGCATTTGCAAACGCCTGTAAGCAGCTCGGCTCCATCGCTCAAATCAACGCCGCAGCTGTAGATGCCTGCCTGGGTTGGTATGTCGAGCAGCCCGATGCTGAGGCTGCTGCGATGGTTGCCAATAGCATTGTGTTTGCCCTGGCTCAGATCACGCATCTACAGTCGCCGCTACTGCTGTTGGCTCTGGATCTTGAGTGTGCCAATGCTGCGGTCATCAGGGCAGCAGCAGACTGATTGAGCGTCCGGCTTGGAGTTAGGTTCAAGGGGTCTAGGGAAGCCCGCCCTTCTTATTACTGAGCATTGCCCCATGCGCGTAACTGCGCTGACTTCGACAGTGCTTAGCGATAGGTTTACTTAATTCGGTCAAGGGCCTACGGAATATGGGTTCTGGTCCTGGCGGTTGTCGTGTCATCAAGCCTGAGTCCGCTTAAGTCTGGGCTGCATGCGTTGGGCAGATGGCCATGAACTCCAAAACAAGATGGCCTGGCAATTAAGAAACAGCTGGGAGCCAAATATCCTCGTATCGAATCGGATGCATGCTAGAGCCAAGAGGACAGAGTGATGTGCTAAAGATCCATCTATCTGTCGAACCACAATACTAATAACCGGATTGCCACTCTGCCCCGTAATTGCCTATTGATTGCCTTGTCCTATTAGAAGCATGCTAAACAGAAAGTTTCATGCAGCTGGCAATAGCCACAGAAGCACTATTACTGGCTTCAAGTAATGTCGCATCAGCCAAATGAGCATAGCGTTGTGTCATTGAACTATTGCGGTGGCCTAGGAGCTGCTGCACTTCATACAGGCTTCTTCCATCGTTAATCAAGAAGCTGGCAAAGCTATGGCGCAGATCATGGATGCGTACATCAGCAAGCCCTGCTTGCCGGCGGGCAGTATTCCAGGAATTGAAGATCGATTGGTAGGGCTTGCCTGTTGCTGGATTCGGAAACAACCATGGCGAGGCGCCCGTCGTGAGCTGTAGCCGCCTCAGCATGAGCATGGCCCCGTCCGAGAGCGGCAGGTGACGCGGATGGCCGGTTTTGGTCACGGGGATGAACCAGCGGCGCTGCTGCCAATGGACGTGTTCCCATTTGGCGTCAAGACATTCACGCTTTCTCGCCCCAGTCAGCAGCAAGAACGTGACAATGGCTTCTAGATGGGCATTGCTGCTGCCCCGTACAGCGCTTAACAGCCTCTGGGCCTCCTCCTGGCTCAAGAAACGTTGTCGCTCATCATTGACCTTTGGCAGTGGCACTTTGGTGCAAGGGTTGGATGCCAGGCCCGGCACGTCCCATTCAATGGCGAGCTTGAGGGAGTAGCGCAGTAAGACCATCAATTTGTACACCGTTCCAGCGGCTAGTCCAGCTTCCAGCTTCCCCACTTGAAAGGCCAACACGTCGGTTCTAGTGATGGCATCGATGGTCTTGGTGCCAAAAGCTGGAAGTAAGTGGCACTTCAGCACCGACCAATCACAGGACCAACTCCGTTTGGTCAGCTTGAGATGGGGAAGAAGTTGCTCCTCCACAAAGGCAGAGAACGTTGGCACATGCTTCAAGGCATTGAGGGCTTCACCTGGGTCTTCGCCCATCGCCACCTGAGTGCGGTGGCGGTCAGCCAGTGTTCTTGCCTGACTCAGTGAGAGGTCGCGCAGGTCGCCCAGGCGGAGCTGGCGGCGCTGCCCTCGCTTGTTGACATAGGCCAGATACCAAGTCCTGCCCCCGCTGGCCCGCACCTCCAGCAAGAGACCCTTGCACTGACTGTCTCGGTAGTCCGTCCGCCCACGACCCGGCAAGCAAGTCAGGGCCTGGAGTGACTGGGAACGCAGGGGGAGAACGGGCATACTCGGACGACCCTCCTGATCGGGAATGACAGGAAACCTATCAGAAGATACGGCAGACCTGTCAGTAAGTCAGGAAGAGCGCGTCGTGGCGGCCATCCGCGCCGCCCGCTTTGCCATCGGCTGGAGTCAGGCAGACATGGCTGCGGCATCGGGCGTGAGCGAGGTTTCCATCGCCCGTATGGAGGCTGGACTGATCAGCCCCCGCCTGAGCACAATCACCAAGGTGCAAACTTCCCTGGAGCAGGCCGGGGTGCAGATCACGCTGAACCAGCCGACAGGCGGGTTTTCGCTCGCGGTTGACTTTCGGGCCGTTGCTGAAAGCAGGCGACGCTATGGGGCAGGTCGAACCCGCAAGACCACCGCACGAGGCAGCCATCCAGACACCGGTGGATCAAGCAGCCATACGCGTGAGGAAAAAGCCTGAAGCGACCCGCACAGGAATGCTGCAGGGAAGGCGCAGGGCAGCGGATTCCAGCGCACCACAGTCTTCTAGCCGCAAGCGGTGCCGCCTTCTTGCAGGAAATCCACAGGATGGAGCCGCTCAGGCCGTCAGAGCAGGCCGAAAACGCAGGCGGAGACACGCCATCGCAACCAGACCAAAAAGCACGGCAGATCAGGCTTCTGACAGGAATCCCGCTTTATCAGCTAGGTGTTCTGTCGCGTATGACAGGATTCCTGTCGTTCTATTCCGCTCACTACGAACATCGACACGTTTAATGTCGTTGGCACGCAGATCGATACCTTCGTTGGGACAGTAGAAGCAACAGCCGCCGCGAGCACCCTCAACACCGGCGACACGATCAACGGCAACGGTAGGTCAATAGTCAATCTCATCTTCAACGCTGGCGCTAACGCGACTGCTCCGATTGCGAGCATCAGCAACGTGGCCGCAATCAATTTGAATGTAGCCAATAACTCTGCCGGAGAGCTTGACATGGGCGAGTTCGCCAATGTCGCCCTGGTAAATGTTAATGCTGGCATCAATGGCCAACAGGTTGACATTGACAATGCTTTACTGGCAACAACCTATGCCATATCCAAGAATCGCGCATTGACAATCGACTTCATTGACTTTGACAACGTTAGTGGTTCTGCGGATGTTCTGAATCTTCAAGTCAGTGGCGCTGGAAGTGTCTCCGGTGATGCTGAGTTTGATCTTAGTGGAAATGATATTGAGACCGTTTCTGTTGCCACATCGGGCACCAACTTCTTTGATCTGGTGGGTGGATCCGATACCAGCACGTATTCATTCACTGGCTCTGGCGTGAATGATATGGAAATTGCGGCGGGCGTTTCTGCCCTTACTGTGAATGCCTCCGCAACAACAGGAACAAACATTCTGAATCTCGGAAATGGCTTGTTCTCCACAAACGACACCGTCCTGGGCGGCACTGGCCTTGATGCGTTCAATGCATTCCTGGAGGCTGGCACAACAGCAGCAACCATTAGTGGTGTAGAAGCCATTGGTCTTGTTGTAGACGAACTAAATACATTCTTCTCAGGCATCAACACCACTGGTGCAACTTCGATTGAACTTCTGGACCTCAGTGATGAATCAGTCAATCTGACTGCTCTCAAGGCTCAGGTTTCAACGGTTGAGATCTCCTCTAATGACTTCGTTAACACTGATAATCTCACCATTAACTATGTTAGCGGGTCAAACGCATCCTCGAGAGTCCTTGTAGAGACTGGCGCCAGTGTCGACTTCGGCGACATTACTACAACAAGCAACACCGGTGCATTCCAGGTCTTTGTTGATGGCGACGGCGGCGTTGGTGACGTGGCTTCCTTCGATGTGATTACGGCAAATAACGCATCGGCTGTTTCCGTCATTGCCGATCAGCAGGATGTTGAGTTCAATGAGGTCGTAGGCAACGCTGCTGCAAACTTCACCTTCTCAGCAATTGGCGGTGTAAGCCTTGATGATGACGGAGCAGGCAACGAGTTTGACGTCAACCTAAACACTGGTTCAGTGCCTGGGGTTGCGATTAATACAATCAACTTCAGTGCAACTGGTGTTAACGCATCTGCTGGCGGATCCTCTGTATCGGCGAATATTCTAAATGGTGGCAACGCCCCTGGCGAGACATCTGTGTCGGCTGTGAACATCGTTTCTGATGCAAATGGCTCTGTCAAACTGCTTGTCCAAGAGGGCACAACTGATGCCCTATTGATCAACGATTTCAATGCAACCCAGTCCGCGGGTAGCCTCAATCTGGTGCTGAACTTCCTTGGTAACTCGCAAGGTGTTCAAGTTCGTCTTGGTTCCGGATCTTCCACAGTTGTCCTCACCACTGCTGCCGATCGCTTGACCGCTGGTTCTGGCAACTCAACAGTTACCACTTTTGATGGCGCCGATACCATCACTGGTTCTGTTGGGGTGGAAACCGTGGTGCTATCTACTAACAACGATGGTATTACCCTTGCCAATTTCTCGGCGGGTTCGGGTACCGGCAAGGATATTGCCAAGTTCGACCTAAGTGCTTGGGGCGCCCCTGTTAGCTTCAACGACATCACCATTACAGATGCTACTGCCGCTTCCCTAGACAAGAACACTGCAGGTGCGGCGTGGACGTTTGACTCTGGCAACATCCTTGCGCTAACCGGTGTCATTGCAAATGATGCAGCTCTTGAATTAGAGCTTCAAACCAATGGCAACGTTAATGGAGCTATTGATGACGGAGAGAACATCTTGGTCGCCTACTACGACGGCTTTACTACTCAACTGCGTACCGTTGAGCTTACCGACGTGGCTGCAGGTGGCATCGTTGATGCTACTATTGTCTCGGGAGGTGCCCAAATTGTTGGTGTCAACACCACTACGCTAGCGAACGCCAACTTCGGATTCGTTGCTTAATTAAGCCACTACTCCGTCCTCCACTAAGCTTTAATAGCCGCCTTATGGCGGCTTTTTTATTGGGCACCGTTGGCATTGTGTGATTTCTTCTGGTGATAGTTCTGTAGACCGCAATACCTTGACCAGAATCGGGACAGCCAATGATTCTTCGGTTTGTTCCTCAAACGAATTGTCTGATATTCTCAAGCTGCATCAGGAGTCTATTTCGAACCGATTGAGGTGATGGCCAGGATTGTTGTGTGACCATGACCGCCCTTTGGGGCGGTTCTTTATTGCCTAACAGCGATATAGGCTTCTAAGTCAGTATTTAGATCAAGTGTCAGCCCATCAATGCTCCCTACGACAAAACTTTTCCTGGCTGTAGTGGCCAGCGGGTCATGTAATCACGAGCAGTTGCTTCATCATCCAACAACCCTTCTTCCGCTCATGCATTGGCCCTCGCAGCATTGCCTTGCACTAGCTCCCTGCTCTTCACCTAAGTCCTGAGCCGATCCATCGCAATCCTGTAGCGCCCATCTATACGCGGTACTGCCTATCGGAGCAACGGCCCTGTGCCCATCTAGCTGGAAGCATCTCCGCTCTGAAAGCCCCGTTTTGTGCGGCTTTTTATTGTTCGGTGGATTTATAGGTGTCCAAGATCTTTACTTCCATTGGCGACTGTTCAAAACAGGCCCTCGCGTCGGAAGGTGAGCGTGAGTTTGGTGACCAGCGGGCCATCCACGATCACGTAGTCAGTGAATAACTTTTGGACCCTTGATGCCGTTAGTTACTGGCTGCATGAGACATCAAGAAGCTACTCCTCGAGCGATTTAATCCTCTTCGGATCAGTCAGGCCCAGACCACATAGATCTGCAACACCTTGCTGGTGGTGAGGCGATAGGTCACGGCTCAGTTTCTCAGAGCCTCCTTCTATGGGCAGAAGGTACCCCCACGCCAAATGCTCAACGCTCAAGGCCTCATTTGCCGACCTTACTGCGATCTCACAATTTCTAGAACAGAAGCTGCGTTGATACTGTGTAGTGAATCGGGTTCTTTCAGCTTTGACTTCGCCAAGTTTCTGGCTGGCCTCAGTTCAAGCCAACTGAATGGACTCTATTACCTGCTAATTGCGCCTAAGTTATCATTGGGCGTCAGTGTAATCCAAATATTGCTATGTTGTCTTATAGAGAAACCAGCAATATCTGGATTGTTCTGACTAGGTCACGTTCATAGGCATCACTTTGTATGCTCTCGGGCCATTATTGGCTCTCCGTCCGTGCTCTTCTGCCGAGAAGCCTGCATGCCAGAGCAAGGTCTTCACGGGGCCAACCTGGATGGTGTCATCGGGTCCTGGGATGGCGATTCGATCAAAGATCCTCCGTAACTCCTTCACATCCTGACGATTGAGTGTCTTGAATTCGTTGATGACCGCCTGAAAAGCCGCTGAATCCCGATCAAAGCACTCAACCTGGCTGAGGCCAGTGACCTTAAGTCTCTTCAGCCATTGGAACGCTTCTGATGGTTCATCACGACACAGATCGATCACAAGTCCACCCTTTGCTGCCTCTTTGACCTCCTTCGAGGCCTGCACTTCTGTGATCCGCCCTAGGCATAGCTTCTGTAATAACGCTTGGCGCAGCGTCACAGGTCGCTTCGCTCTGCTTGTGCGCTTGCGTTGTGTGGTTGCTGGTGTGAAAGACGCGCCAAAGAGTAGCTCCACTGGCTGCATCTCATACCCATCTTCTAGGAGTCGTGACCGCAGCACATGGTCATTATCAGCCGCTTCTAGGTTGTGGCGCGCTTCTAATGCGAACGCATACTCCAGTGTGACTCTGTCGCAGGCCTTAAGTGCCTCCAGGTAGTCCGGCAACTGCCCTGCATGTGCCGCTTGGCTATATGCCTCATGGACTGCACTTGGACAGCTCTGCAGCGTCGCCAGCATGGCTTGTGGACATCGCTTCTGGAGTAGCAGAACGCGCTTCTCGGCACTCCGGCAGCGATTTAATGCCTGCAGCGCGTCTTCTGGTGGCACGGCATATTCTTGAACAAAGCCTGATAGCTGAACCGTTGTCTTCTCCAAGGAGATCCCCGATGAGATTGCTGGACTGAAAAGCACTAGCTTTTTCTTTCCGCCGACATTTTCTGTGTCACTCATTAAGTCAACAATGTCCTGGCTTGAGCTGTTGCCGCCATGGACGCTCAGTTTGTCAACTTCATCAGAGAAGTATGTATCAAACTCTTCCATCGTGGCCTTGGTGCCGAACCCGCACCAAACTGTGCCGCCCTCCTTCAGGCTCATCGCCATTTGAGCTTTGAGCTTAGATAGGTTTGCTTTGTTGACATAGTCAACATAAACATACTTCTGACGGGTGAACGTGGAGTGAATCAGATAGGACTTTATGCCGCTCAAGCCCTCCAGCCACTGCAGCTCTAAATCGCCCAGCGACGCTTCAGCAGCAATCACCACCACACAGGGGTTCTTGATGAGCCGTTCTACGGCCTGAATCGCGACCCGCCTGACATCACGCATGGCCTCTGTGCCTGAGATCAACAGGTGCAGCATCGATTGGCTGATTTCATCGAGGATCAGGACCGCGGGTCGAGCTCTCTCTTCCAGATCAAACGACCACTGCCACAGCGTCTTCTCCCTGCTGTTGGGCTTATGGATGCTTTCTGGGCAGCAAAACAGACCGTCCCGGTGGGCACGCCCTTCATGAAGACCCATTGAGCGCTCGACACTGCCAATGCTGGCTGAGAGATCAACCACCCCGTACTCGCAAGCGCCTTTATGGACTAAGGAGGCGCGGCAGTACAGGCCAAGAATGACTGGTTTGATCCCTTGAGCCTCGAGTAGCTCGATTGCTTGGAGCAACGCCTTTGATTTGCCCGTCCCTGTTCCACCACGCAGGGCAATGATTCGGGAGCAGATCAGGCCATTGATCACATCACTCCCCTGAAACTCCCGATCGATCAGCGTCCCAGGCCATTGCATCTGTAAACGGGTATAGGCAGGCCGTTGTGCTTCTCCAATGACACGACCCCACTCCTGGTATCCAAGTGGATCGACTGCGCCCCTTAGACGGGCTGCCATGTAGTCATCAGTCTTGTGTTCCCAGTGCTCCAGCCAGCACCACCAACCGGCATCAGCACCGGCCCGGCGCAGCAACCTGGCGATGTGGATGGCCTGTTGTCTGGAGCTCTCTCCATGATCAAAGCGAACCGTGATCCGTCTGGAGTTCTTCGCTAGCTCCAATAAGCCTCGCCTTAAGCGATCGGATCGGCCTTTCTGGCAGGCGCTATTAATTCCGTTGAGCCCAATCGCCAGTTGTCCCCCTGAGGTGGCTGATAGTGCTTTGAGGGCTGATTCTTCGATCCAGATCGGAACGTTGGGATGATCAACGATCCAGGTCCAAATCCTGCCTGCCGACCAATGGACGTCACCAGGGTCGAAACCATACTCACTGAGGAGTTCGACAGCGAACGTGCAGCTCAGCGGCGGCAGGTAGAGATTCGAGCGAGCGCCACTTGTATCGAATTTGATCTGCTTGACAGATGGATCGTTTAAGCGATTCGACGGGTGAAGCCTTTGTCCAAAGAAGTCGAGCTGATCTTGAATCACGCCTTGCCGGCTAATACTGATCCCGTAGACGTTCCAGTTGTTCTCCGGTGTTCCCACCCGCTTCTTGCTGGTCCAACGATGAATTGACCGTTGCTTGGAGGCACATTCCCCTTGGCTCAGGCTCGCGTCCTGGCTGACTTGCTCGATCTTCTGGACTGCACAGCGCTCGAGTGCTTCTTGCCAGCCTGCGTCACAACCCTGCGTCAGCGTGCCGTCGATGAAGGCATCAAGGTCTATCCCGTGGTCATGCAGGAGCTCACCCCTTATTTGCCAGTGATCCTTCATTGATGCTTCCATTCTGCCCGTGTACCAAACTTGGTCTTACAGATAGCGAGCATGACTTATCTCGCTTAAGGTCAGCTTACGGGCACTATCCGATGCCTCGCTGGTTGAGAAAATGCCCCTTTCTGCAGGCCTTCAGACTAATGACTGCTGGCGTCGTCTTCTGTGCATGCGATCTCCACTTCCGCACATTCTTCTATTTGAATGTGCTGACAGAGTCAATGGGGTAAGCCAATTGGGGGTAGGCACCTAGGGAACCACAGGCGCGCTTATCTCATTGCAGCGTCCTGATTACGCCTGCTTGATGAACGCACCCACCGCCGCAGACACACTGTTGGTGGCCTCTAGAAGCGTGGCGTCAGCCAAATGGGCGTAGCGCTGCGTCATTGTGCTGTTGCTGTGTCCCAGTAGCTGCTGCACCTCATACAGGCTGCGGCCATCATTAATCAGGAAGCTGGCAAAGGAATGGCGTAAATCGTGCATCCGTACATCATTTAGCCCTGCTTCTTTGCGTGCTTTATCCCAAATGGTGTGGAGGTTCTTGTAGGGGATCCCAGTCGTTGGATTCGGGAATAACCAGGGTGATCTACCTATTTTTGCTTCCTGCCGCCTCAGGAGGCTCACGGCGCTGTCAGACAGGGGAACATGTCGGGGCTTGCCGGTCTTGGTAACGGGTATGTACCAACGGCGCTGCTCCCATTGGATGTGCTCCCAGCGGGCGTCCAGCGCTTCCCGTTTCCTGGCACCTGTCAGCAGAAGAAAGCCCACGATGGCTTCTAGATGTGGGTTGCTGCTGGCACGTACGGCCGCCAGTAAATCTTCTGCCTGCTTGGCGCTCAGGAAGGTCTGGCGGGCATTGTTCACCTTGGGCAGGGGCACCTTGGTGCAGGGATTGGTGGTGAGTCCAGGAACCTCCCACTCACCAGCAAGCCGCATCGCATAGCGCAGCAGCACCATGATCCGGTAGACCGTGCCTGGTGCCAGCCCAGCATCGAGCTTCCCGGTCTGTAAGGCCAACACATCTGCACGTGATATTGCATTCAGGGGCTTCTTGCCCAATGACGGGAGGAGATGAAGCTTCAGAAGTGAGAGATCGCACTGCCAGCTCTTTTTCGTCAGCTTGAGATAGGGCAATAACTGCTGGTCGGTATAGACAGCAAAGGTGGGAACTTGCCGCAGCGCCTTGGCCTGCTCCGACGGGTCTTCCCCCATCGCCACTTGACTTCTGTAGCGGTCCGCCAGTTTGCGTACCTGTGCGAGCGACAGGTCTGCGACATCCCCCAAACGATGCTGCCGGCGCTTGCCGCGTTTATTGGTGTACGTCAGGTACCAGGTCCGTCCGCCGGTAGCCCTGACTTCCAGAGGCAGGCCTGTTCCACAAACCCAAAATCGTTGCTGACGCAGCTTGTTGATTTCTTAGCCGAATTCAGTGCTTGTAGGAGCTGTATTTTGGCGCGTTCTACTTGGCAAACCCGCTCTGAATTTGGGCTTTTAAAAGACGGGGCTGGCGGGACTCGAACCCACGACCTACGGTTTAGGAAACCGTCGCTCTATCCGGCTGAGCTACAGCCCCCCCTGCGGCAATTGCCGCAACGGCATTATGGGATGTGAAAGCAGGCGAGGTGATCGCGACCGGCGCCCGCGTCGGTTGAGGAAAGTCCGGGCTCCCCAATGGCCAGGCTTGCTGGGTAACGCCCAGTGCGGGTGACCGTGAGGAGAGTGCCACAGA
>Ga0078894_10001075_pt1 | contig 20014 bp, 47 predicted proteins | sample LauGreSu1BDMLBSD_2_FD_67506 | JGI IMG/M metagenome (GOLD analysis project Ga0078894, IMG submission 67506) | Freshwater lake microbial communities from Lake Michigan, USA - Su13.BD.MLB.SD (version 4) (version 4) | ecosystem: Environmental > Aquatic > Freshwater > Lake | place: Lake Michigan... | reverse complement strand
TTCCACTTCTCCCCCCCCCTACCTGTTAAGGTCTTTAAGAATATTCCCCATTATTTTGTCAAAAGTGGTCATGTACTCACTTTCTCTCATACTTTCATACTCCGCACCGATAATACAACTATAATTGTCTATGCAATTTGTTTGCGGATATATAGCAATTGTCTTACTTGGTGACAAAATACAATACATTGCATTACCTCCGTTTGTATAGTGTGGAAATTCTAAATCTATTTCCTTCTCTGACTCTGTTTTTACTATGTATTTCATAATTATTGTATTTTTTTGTGTTTACTCCTGTTGAAAATCTTCTATTGCATTTTTTACATACTCACTTATGTGGTCTGTCAAGTCTGAGGTGCTAAATTCTATATCATCCAAAACAATTTCATTGCCACTTAATGAAAATTCAGCACTCGAATGGTCTATAACATCTCTCGAATTGATTTCATAAACTGCTTGACTAATGGCATCATAAATAATTTGCTCAAATTTCTGTAAATTGTCTTCCTGTGGCTTTTCATCATCTAAGTGCATGATAAGATTGATTACTCCTTCTGTAGAGTAAAAAGTCTGTCCGAATGTTCCTGTTTCTTTTTGCTTAAGCAATTCAATTAATTGTAATTTGTTCATAATTATTATTTGTTTAAATGTTGATGCAAATATACAACTATCTTTTAATTATCTAAATATTACTTATCAACAAGTTATCCACATTTTAGTAAAGTGGCGGAATATAAGCATAATAAACCAAAAAACCAAATAAAAATAAGCCAAACCACCAAAACCACCAAAACCACCTTTTTTGTACACCAAATACACCTTTTTAAATCTTATTACCTTATATTACCTTATATTACCTAAGACAATATTGGGTAATAAAAAAAAATGTATCTTTGTATAGTATGTCCCAAATCATAATAACAAGTCCGACAGGTGCAGGAAACACTAAATACTATGGTGCTTTTTCATCGTTAAGCAATCAATTTCAAACAATAATAAGCAACAATTTGCCTATTTTATTTGATACAACGGACTTATCAAACGGCATATCTTTAAACAATCCAAACGAGGTACTTTTTGAGTTTGACGGAACGTATAATATGACTTTTTCCATTCAATTTGTAAATACTGCTGTAAGTATTCATGACGTTAACGTATTTTTTAAGAAGAATGGAAGTATAGTACCTAACTCAAATAGTGTTTTATCTATACCTATTAGACGTGGATTTATTGACGGACACACAATTTTATGCGTTAACTTTATGTTTGAAATGTTAGCGGGTGAAACATTGGGTTTATGGTGGAATGTTAACGATATTGCAGTAAGTATTCAAAGTATTCCTGCAAACCCTATACCTCCTGCAGGTGAAACCCCTGCTTCGCCAAGCGTAATTTGGACAATACAACAAATTTAAAATAAATAATTTATGTCAAATATATTAATATCAACCCCACCAACATCGTTAGGAACAGGATTGTTACAATTAGATGGAGGCGTAGCAATGTCAAGTACACCTGTTTATGTAGCAGACCAAACAAATACCGATTCTAAATTAGCTTTATCAACTACAAGCGTTAATGTAAACACATTGACGGGTTCTGCATTGGTAAATATCAAAGGAACGGGTGCGAGTTCATCTACAACATCATTATTGGTTCAAAATAGTGCAGGTAATAGCATATTAAATTGTACTGATGATGGTAAGGTATATATACAAAGTAATACGCTAACAGTAAGTGGTTATTCTGCACGAATAAATAATTTACAATTAGGTTTGATTGGTTCAAAAGTAATATCATCAACAGGAGGTGATTCAAGTATTAATATAGATGCAGGAGGCGTAGGTATATCGGGCGCAACTGCATTAACACCAACTGCAAGGGTTCATATCAAAGGTAGCGGTTCTACATCTGCAACGACATCATTATTGGTACAAGATAGTGCATCAACAAGTTTAATGTTAGTTCGTGACGATGGTAATGTTGGTATAGGTACATCAAGTCCTTCATCTAAACTACATGTTGTTGGAAATGTGACCATTGGTAACGTTGGTAGTACATCCCCATCTGAACCTCTAATGGTTAAGACTGCAACTGCATTTTATTTTCCTGCCATAAAAGTAGAAGATTATAATACCGAGCAAGGATTATATATGCAAACTATTATTGGGTTAAACGCAGGTGTTGGAACAGGTAGATATTATAATTCAGGTGCATGGCGTTCTGATGTAACAAATCCTACAAACATAAGGTTTGACGGTGGTATTATTCGTTTTTATGCACAATCGGGTGTAACGGCAGATGCAGATTATACACCTTCTGAACGTATGTCTATTACATCTACAGGCAACGTAGGTATAGGAACAACTTCACCTTCTGCAAAATTAGATGTAAATGGAGATTTGTTTTCAAGGGGTGTTATATTTGGTTATGCAGGTGCAGGAAATCAATATGGCGGATTAACTTGGAGTAGTACAGATAGTGGAAATTTATTTTTAAAATCAGCAAATACTACGAGAGTATTATTAGATTCTAATGGTGTTTCATATTTAAATGGAGGCAATGTCGGAATAGGCACTACAACGCCAAATCTTTTAGGTGTTACAAAGGAATTAACTCTTGAGGCTAAAAGTGCTACAAATCAGGTTGCTTTGAATTTATCGGGTTACGCAACTACAAGTGGTACAATTGGTTCATTTTTACAATTTTATAATAATGCTAATAGAGTGGCATATATAGGAAGTGCAAGAGGCTCGGTGGATAATTCATCAGATTTATTTTTTGCAAATGCGAATGCAGGAACTTTAGCACAAAATATGGTAATTAAAGCAAGTGGTAACGTTGGTATTGGCACAACTTCACCAACTTCAAGAATTCAAGTTCAAGGTAGTGGAACAACAAGTGCAACATCAAATTTATTATTACAAAATAGTTCATCAACACAATTAGTAAAAGTTACTGACGATGGTAAAATGACAATGGGTACGGGAACAACGGGAACTGCATTATTGGACATTGCAGTAGGTTCGGGTTCTACACCACCTTTAAGATTAAAAGGCTATTCAGATGCAGGAACATCTTATTTAATTAGTGCAGGTACTGAATCTTTTCAAGATGGATTTAAAGTTAAAATGGTAAACGGAAATGTAACTATGGGTACACAATTAAATGGTTACACATTCGGTTTAGAAACTTTTAATGGTGTTGCAATGCACATAGCAAACGCAGGAAATATAGGTATGGGAACAACATCTCCAAATGTATCTGCTAAACTTGATGTAAACTCAACAACGCAAGGTTTCTTACCTCCTGTTATGACAACTGCACAAAAAACTGCAATAGGTTCACCATCTAAAGGTCTTATTGTATTTGACTCATCGTTAAACAAATTGTGTGTTTATAATGGGGGTGCTTGGGAAACTATAACATCAGTTTAATTTTTATTTTTATTATATTTGCTCTATGAAAGTCGTTAAAATTTTAAAAGCGGTAAACCTAACAAGTGGTTTATCAACACCAAAAAATACAATCTGCACAATTGCTGAAGGCTATGCAGATGTAAAGTCAACTAAAGATGATTTAATCCCATCACAAATTGCAACGTTATTGTATTTAGATGCTGAGTCAGTATTTGACCCTGCGGTAGCACCTATTACAGGCATTGCAGACTATAACCCTGTATTTAACTATAACTTATCTGTAACTGACTATGAAACTTTACCTGCAGAAGAACTTTTAATCAACGCAGTATTCGTTTCTTTAGAAGAAGTTTACGGAGTAGGAAATGTTGAAATAGTAACAATTTAATTTTTATGAGCAACAACGAAATTTCATCAACGCAGGATATGGCTATAATTCAAGCCACTACATTTTTCGGTGCATTAATAACTTATGTAATGCCTGTGGTATCAATAGTTTTTATGTGTGTTTCGATTGTTTCGGGTTGCATATTAATTTACAAATTTTTCACTAATAAAAAATAACTATGGAAAAAACTAAATTTGGTTTAAGTGGTTTTTATAAGCCAACACCAACAAAATGGAGAAAAGTAGGTGACGTATTACTTGCAGGTTCTGTGGTAATTTCTACACAATTTCCCGAAGACCCTAAAATGATTTTAATATCATCAATTGCGGGTGTAGTAGGAAAATTCATTACTAACTTGTTTCATAATTAATGGACATTCAGAAAACACAAAAGGAGAATGTGGGTAAGGCAATTGGGGCAACAATACCCCCAAAAATTACCCATGCTTTTGCTATGGCAAGTGTTTTCAAACATTACGGAGTGTCACCATTGATTGGTGGTGCTATTGGTTATTTGTTGGGTTCTACTACCCACGTTGACCAAAACAGAAAAATGCAAGTATTCAATGAAATACTTGAGAGTCAAAAGAATTTGAATGAATTTAAAGAGGACGGAGTGCAAAGAGGTGGTGAAACATCTAAAGGCATTATGAATACCTCTGAACTTTTAAACTATTCTTATGAACGATACCCTTTTACAGGTAAGTGGGCAGACTTTATCGGTCAACCTTCAAAGAACTTTCACGCTATGATTTACGGCAGACCTAAACAAGGTAAAAGTATTTTATCGGTTCAGTTTGCCCAATACTTGTCAATGTATGGAAGGGTATTATATGTAGCATCAGAAGAAGGATTTTCTGTAACGTTACAAAATAAGATTAAAGAATTTGCTATGGACAATCCTAATTTGGATTTTGCAAACTTTAGAACTTATGAGCAAATTAAAGAGGCATTGCACGTAAGAAAATATTCTTTTGTGTTCATTGACTCTGTAAACTTTATTAAAATTACTCCCGAAGATATAGAGGACTTAAAAGCGGACAATAAAAATACTGCTTTTATAACTATACAACAGGCAACAAAAAATGGCAACTTTAGAGGTAGCCAAGAATTTGCACACAATTGCGATGCGGTAATAAGGGTAGAAGCAGGTAAAGCATTTCATCAAGGTCGTTTTCAAGAACCAAGTGAGATGGACGTATTTGATAAACCCGAAGAAAAGAAAAATTCACCGATGATTGCACCGAGTAATTCAGAGTCCAAACAAATGGACTTATTTTCAGCAGAAGATTTTACAAGCGAATCAAATTTTTAGTATAAGCGAAATAGATGCCACCTGCAACAAGCAGTAAAGCACCTATGCCTAATTTACTTTTGTTCGCATCAATATACGAAAGACCTCTATTTAAAAGGTCATTCATTCTATTTGTCCACCCTTTGCCATAGGTAGAAAAAGATTTTAAAGACTGCAAGTATTCTAAACGTCTTTGCCAAATGGCTTTAAATAAAGATGTTTCAGCAGTTTTTGTTTTAGTGTAGTCGTTAAGTTTTGTAATTGTGTTAGTGTCCATTTTACCTGTTTGAGCAAGGTTAAGTTTGCCTTGCATAAAACGAACTAAAGTCATAGCACCACTCATACCACTACCCCAATTTGATTGAAATAAAATTTCTGCTATTGCTTGTGAATTTACTTTGTCTAAGTTAAGTGGATTCCAATACAATTCTTTTATAATAGACTCCCATTGAGATTGAGTCATATTAACAAATGCTTTTCCACTTGAGTCAAAGCCTAATTTTTTAGATGCTGAAACCCACGTAGAATAACACACCCCTTTATTGGTGTGGTAGCCTAATCCGTTTTTAGGGTCTATTATGTCTGACCTAAGTTTTGAGCAGGAGTCTTTAGGGTCAGAACTTAAACCACCTTCAAACTTTGCAACGCTTGGTAGTATAAGTTTATAGTTAGCCATTATTCGGGCATTATTTTTACTACTTGAATAGCATTAGAGCCTGTTCCTGTATAAAATACAATATCGTAGGTAGACCAATCTTCGTCACCTACATTTTGTTGTATTGCTAAAGACTGACCTTCTTCTAAGTCAAATCCATTAACGTTTACAGGGTTTGAACCTGTAGGTCTATAAAATGAAATTGAATAGCACCCGTCTGCCTCAATGTTTTGAGCCTTTCCGTAGAATAAAATTTCTGTTCTTGTTCTTGCCATTATCTTTTGCTTAATATTAAAATTAAAAGTATTGCCAATCCTATTAGTATATACTTTTGTTGTTGTTTGATTGTTTGTACATCGTTATTTAAAACAGAAAAATCGAAGTCATTTTCTGTGACTCCAATTTTATTGTTTTTATCCATTGCACCTAACATCATATTAAATAAGACCTTTTGATTTTAGGTAACTATATAAAATGTCGATGTTAGATTCGTCTTGCCAATCTGCTAAAGTAATTTCAGCCAATTGAGGGAATTTATTTCTAACTGCAAGTAGTGTTTGATTACCAAAAATTCCGTCAGATGCAACACCTAAAAACAATTGTATTTTAGCCACTTTTGCTTTGTATGAAGTAGGGTTTTGAATACTGATTGTACTTGCTTTTGCTCTGTTGGCTTCTGCTAACAATTGATTGGCTAAGTCTACATCATTTTGAGCAGTTTTAATATCGCTATTAGAAACTACTTTTTTTCCGAATAAACCTTTTTTAAATGCGTAGTAAGCACCTGCACCTGCAAGGGCTAAACCTATAATTATATTTTTTGTTTTCATATCTGTATTTAATTAATAAGCACCTAAACCTGCGAATGAAAAATTACTTGGTAAATTTTGTGAAGCAGTTACAACGTTGTCTTTAGTAACTAATTTATTTTTTACCAATTCAGTGCTTGTTGTGGAGGTTGGAACAACTAAAGAAGGAGTGTCAGAAACTACCATATCGGGTAATCTTGTATCAACAGGTGCAACAACACCACGATTTACAGGGGTTTCATTGTCTGTTGTTTCTTCTTCTTTATTTACATAGAATTTTTTGTAAGCAATGTAACCACCTACAAGCAATAAAGCACCGAGTATTAAATATTTTTTATTCATTAGAATTTTGGTTTGTTGTTTACGATTGTTAAAACTTGATTGTATTCAGAATCTGAAAGACCACCTGTACCGAAGTCAAATGTTTTATTTCCGTTCTTTAAGTATTCTAAAATATCTCTTTTGTAAAGTCCGTAGAAATTACGTGCTACTTGAGCAACTTTTATTTTACTTGGAATGGCTTTAAAAGCACCAATACAAATATCTGTAGAGTCACTAAAATAAGTGTTTAATGAGTCGTAAATCGTTTTAGCGAAAGCATTAGCCTGTGACCAAGTTAATAGTGAGGTATTATCGGGAACACTTTGAGATAAAAACTTATCGTAAGACCAAGCATTTTCTGTGCTTATAGATGTTTCAGAACTTTCAGCAAGTTTTTCTTCTTTAGACTTGTAAAGTTTTTTGAATATCAAATATCCACCAACGCCAACAACCCCTACAACGGCTAACCATTGTAAAGGTTTATCTGCTACTGATTTTGTTACTATTGATGCCATATTAAATATATAAATCTAATTCTTTTTGTAATTTTTTCTTTGACAATCTTGGATTTTCAGTTAAAACAATCATTAATGCTTGATTATAACTAAAATCTTTATCCATTAATTGCAAAAATCTTTTTGCGTATTTGCTTTTGCTTCTTATACTTCCTAATAATACCGCCATATTAAATATTGTTTAAATAGTTTACTGCTAATTTATACATTTCGGGTTTGTTTTCACATAATACCGCTAACGCTGAAATGTTTTCGGGAAAAGATGGGTCTAATCTCATTAAAGTATTTACCGCCTTAACCATTTTTTGTTTTCTTGCATCTATGTTATCTGCAACCTCATCGTTAATACCATTCATTGGCATTACATCTTGTTTAGGTTTAAACAATCCGCCTACAGATGATAAAATACCCATAAGGACTGCAGGGTCTTTGAAGTTTTCCGAAAGAGTAGATAAAACACCACTCATTCCTTGCGTTTTGTCTTTCTCTCTTTCAAGTTCCGCAAGTCTGTCTTGAAGGTCTTTCATTTCTCTGTAATGTTGGTGGTCTTTTTCCATCAACTTCATTTGTGTTGTCACATCGCCCATTTTACCAAACAATTCATAAATATTCGGTGCATTGTTTCTTGGGTCATCAGAAGGCAAAACACCCATACCTGTAACGGGCATATTCGATACAGGTACAGATGTTGCAATATTAGACGTTAATTCCACGTTAAATTTAGTAACCAAGTTTTTGTCTTGCTCAATTCTATTTTTAGGACTTGTCAACTTTTTAGAAAATACTTTAATAGTGTAGTAACCATTGTTATCTCTAAAGAATGAACGCAACTTTGCAATTGCGGTTTCTTTGTCAACTAAATCATTTTGTGAATAGATAGGGTCATTATCTTCGTCGAAAATAATAAAATACCTATAGTTCTCTGTTTCAAATTGAGATATAACGAAATTTAAACTTGTAATACTCATTTAGTTCTTTTGTTTTGGAATGTAATATACGTTAAATAATAAAGGAATCGTAGGAGATGAAAAGGGTGCTTGAGTAAATTCTACATAGCAATTTGCCCATAATTGTGTGTTGAAATTTGTAAATAGCAATTTACCATTATTTGTAGTTCTTTGCAATGATGTCAAAGGTAGTTCTGCAATTATTTGGTTTTTAATATCTGAAATAAATAAAACACCATAAGGAAATAACACAGAATCCATTGTTACTTCTCCGTTTGGTGAATGAGATAATTCAGTTTGATTTACAAGTTCAATTCCTGTTATTGTTGCATTTTCTCCGTCAAGCATAGTTTGAGAATCAAAATACATTGGTTCTTGGTAACCTGCAAGTGTAGGAGGTGTCAACCTAACTAAAGCACTCATTTCACCTTGTACGTCAGTATAGTCCTTTGCCATATCGTTGGCAAGGAAATAATTTAATATAGGTGAAATAATTCTTGGCATATTATTAATCTTCTCCGATGATTGAATAGTAAATGTTCAATGATGCTACTTCATCTACGTTAATACCTGTAGTAGAGGTAATTTGTACATAGCATCTTGTTAAGTTCAAAATAAATGGCTTTACCATTTTAATGAAACCACCATTCAAAGAACTTACTAAAGTGTAGTAAGGAATTTGGTATACTCTTTCTACGTTTTTGTCATCAACAAAAGTAATAACCAATTGGTCAATAGCAGAAGCAGCAACGACTGTGTTATTGCTTGGAGTAACTGCTAATTGGGTAGCAGAAAATGCTTCAAAACCATAGATAATAATGTTGTTTCTTGACAAGTTTGGAACTTGAGTGAATGGGTATTTTTTACCCGTAGCAACTGAGCCTGTAAATTGGGCTTCAATTAACTGAGAACGTTTGATAATTAAGTTATTCATTTTTTAAAATTGTTTACACTACAAATATAATAAAAAAAGGAGTATGTAAAAACATACCCCTTAATTTATTTTAAACTTATGCGACAGATTAACTTTTTGCGTTAACAACCAAGTAACCACGTGCTTCGAAGGTAGCGTAAACCATTGGGTCAGTACCGATTGTAGCGATACTTACAGAAGCGTTCATGTTTAATGAAATATCCAAAGTTTGACGACCATCAATTAAGGTAGGCTCTGATACGTAGAAACCGAATAGACCATTGTCATATCCGTTTACACCAAAGTTACCTGTGAATGTAGCGGCCGGAGTACCTGTAGTACCTGCAGTAGATAAGAATGCACCTGTTTGAGTAGTAGGTACTCTGTAGAATGCGTTCATTGGGAAAGCAGGTAAGAATTGTTTTCTATCAATGATAAAAGCCAAGTTACCATTGTAGATAGCACTTGCACTTGCACTTGTAGAAGTAAATACTCTTGGGTCAGCAAACAAATATTGTTGTGCAGACAATTGTTCTGTTGCAGTCGGAACACCTGTTGTAGTAGGGTCGATGTAACGTAAAGATACTCTGAAATGAGTAATTACGAATTGGTCATTCAATTGTAACAATTTTTCAGTTACGATTGGGTTAGCCACTTGACCTGCTTGTAACTTGAATTGGTAAGAAGACAAGTTAGACAATTGTGTTTCTGCTCTCAAATAAGATTGAGATAAGTTTTCATACGGAATACCCAAACGTTCTTGGATAAACTTTTTTTCTGATACTACTGAGTTCATGATATTTATGATTTAATATTTAATTTAATTATTGATTAATAGTCCATTTCACCTGCATCGCCACCTGTAAAATCGGTAGTAGGGGCAGTGAAATCGTTAGCAGAGATAAAAGTTTTGCTTGAATCTTCTGTAGCACCCATAAGAACGTCACCCATAAAAGTGTCAGTTCCTGTTAAACCTGCTTTAGAAAAAATAGGGTCAACTAAACCTGCAACAGATACTGCAATCATACCTGCACCTAAACCTTTACCAATTGCACCTTTAACGGCAACAGGGGTTAAGATACCAACGGCTAACGTAGCAACGTTTTGCAACATTGGGTTTGTTAAATTCACTAAAGGCAATACTTTCTTTTGTACAACCTTTGCAGTAACAGCACCTGCACCTAACGCTACAGCACCTGTCAATACTTCTTTACTTAATAGATTCATATTTATAAATTGATTTTTGTTTTTATTTTCAAAATTAATGTTTATTATCCGATTTGCAAATTATTTCTTTTTGTTGTAAAAATAAATACCTGCACCTACTAATGCTAAACCACCTAAAATTAATGGCAGGTTTTTGCTTAACTTTTGTGACGTTGGAATATCTCCTTCTCCATCATCAAAAGAATCTGTTTGTGGAATTTGTGTTAATGGCTCATCTGATTTTTTAGGCAAGTTTGCTAAAACACCTTGTAATGCAGGTAATAAAGCAACCAATACACTACCAAAAGAAGCACCTGCGACTGCACCTGTAGCCTTTTCGGGAGATATTAACGTTGCAACTGCGGTAGCCAAACCGATAACTGCGGTAGCCAATGCAGGACTTATTTTACCAATACCTACACCTTGCAAAGGTTGGTCACCAACTATATTTTTAAGTTTATTTAAAAATCCTAATTTTCTTTCGGGTTTTTGTGAACCTTCTTTAATTGCTTCGCCTAAAGTAGTTCTATTACCACCTAAATTGTACCAACGATTTAATAAATCTGTATAATCATTTAAAGCAATTCTTGAGGCAAGTCCGTCATAGTTATTTTTAACAAGCAATATAAATAAACCTCTACCCATAGCAATTGCAGGTGTAGCGGTTTTAATTTTTTGCAATGCTTTACTTGCACCTTCTTTTACATCTGAAACAACGTCTTTCGCTTTTTCTGTTACTTTAGTAACTGCACCTTTAACTGCACTTGAAACTGCTTGTCTTTTTTCTTTTGAAATAAGAGTAATTTTACCCATACCCGAATTACAAGACTCGCAACCGCAGTCACCCAATCCTGCCATATATCTTACGTTCATATTTTTTTTGTATTTATATTTTGCTTTTTTCTCTTGGTTAAAAATGCCATAAACCACATCGATTTTGCACCCCGAATCCGTTTCGACATATACGTGGTGAGGTATAGGATTATCATTGTAAGAAGCATAAACGAAATGATATGGTATGCCTAAATTACTTAAAATTCCTGCAGTAAACAAACTATATGATTTACAATCGCCTACTTTCTTTCTAAGTAAAGCAGAAGGCAATTTTATTATTTGTTCTTCTTGGTCAGCAACGTATCTAAAGTTAGCCTTAATGTAATTAAATATATTTCTGCAAGTCTGTTCCTGTGTAGCACCTCTAAACGATTGAGAAAAAGTTCTCATTTGCTTTGTTGCTTCGGGAACTAACTTTTCTAACAAGTCCCTTATGTCCTTATTGTCTGCTTTAGTTTTGTATACGTTATCTATGCCTTGAAATCTTGGTTTCATTATGCAAATGATTTAGCCTCTATAGTTATAACATCTGTTTGAGTCATTCCAAATGGCAATTGCTTTGTTAATACCATATCAAGTGCAGGAGATGTTTTATTTATTAGTGCAGTTATTAATTCTGTACCTGCATTTAATACGTTAACCTTAAAGTTTAGGTCAAAATATGAAACACCTTCTTTAATTGTAAAGGCAGGTGCTTTATATGTAGCAATGATATTGCCACCTTTAGTTTGAATCTTGCCTATAATGCCCCTCATATTTAAAGTGGTATTAACAGGGTTTTCTAACTTCATTTTCACTACGATGTTACCATTTTTATAGTCAAGCCCTACAGGTGTATATGTAATATATTGACTTAATTGGTATAGTTTAAATAACTTATAACCAACAAAGCCACCAACTAAACCTAATCCAATTAAAACTTTTGTAGATGTTTTCATTAATGCAAATATACGTAAATAGTATTTTTCAAAAATCTTGATTAAAAATAACTTTTTGACTACTTTCGTAGGATAATTATAGCAAAATTAATGCAAGTCAAAAAGCCAAAAACCGAATTAAAACTGAAATACGACAACAGGATGATGGTTTCGTACCCTAAAGAAATTTATGAAGGTGTGAGAAAATGGTCTTATCGTAAAGGCATAAGTATGCAGGAATTTCAAAGAAAGTGTGCAGAATTTTATATCTCGGTGTTAGAACAAGACAATATAGACTTTAAAGGCAATGAGAGAGAAAATAAACGAGGATTTAATAATTGAGAATCAATTACTATCCAATCAAAACATTAAGATGCGTAAGGCATATATGGAATTGTTGCAGGAATTTCTAAACTCTGTAGCAACAAAATGCCCCGAAAACTTGTTAGAATCGGGGCGTAGATATTGGGAGGAAAAAATTAAATGATTAAAAACCGCTTCTTCTTGCGATATTAGCAAACATTGCTTTTTGAGATGCTCTTTTGTTAGCAGGTTTAACGCAATTTTTTAATGCTTTACCTGCAGATGATGAATTTTTGGTAACCAAGTTTTTACCTGCTCTACCACAAGCATAGTCTTTGTTGGTCTTAAATTGAGTCTTGCTTGATTTTTTAGATGATTGACTTCTTTTCCAAGCCATTTCAGATACACGCTTACCTGTTGCAGGGTCAATGTAATAACTTCTACCTGCTGAATCTTTTCTTCTTACGTATGACATAATTATATAATTTTATAGATATTCTTCTTCGATTACATCTCTAAAGTATTCACCAAATCTCTTTCTTTCTTCGGGATTAAGTTTTGGGTCATAACCATATTTTGAAGGTTTAATCATTTCCCTTCTAACATAATTAGCGTAATAATATTCTAACAATTTGGTTGCTAATGTTTTATTATATTTTCCGCTTTTAATTTTCTTTTTAACTGCAGGTACATAAGTATTCATAAGAATATCATATAAATATCTGTCGTTTTCAGCAAACAAAATTACTTCACGCAATTTGTGTTCATCTACATTATGCTTTATTGCACCTAATAAAACTGCCATAATATTATAATTTTATTCCCCAATGAGCCTTACAAAATTCTGCTATTTCGTGCTTGTCTGCATCGTATCCAAATCCTTCTAAAAATGTTTCTACATTGTCACCTGCTTGGTAACCAAATGCTATTAGAGGCTTTACGTTAATTTTAACCTCTACTTTTGATTTTGCTTTCGCTTTTGCTTTTGCCTTTGCCATATTATTTGTTTTTATTGTTTTTATTGAATAGTATAAAACCCTTATGTGTCGTTGGTATTAAAGTTAAGTTTTTATTGTTTTTTAAGTCTTCGTAAAAAGATAAACCTTTAGTAAAAACTATAGGCTCAGAAGTGTAAGGATTAACATTGTTAACTTTTACTCTATTTCCTACAATAGCAATTGCAAAATAATTGTCAAATATTTTATCGTAAACTAAAAAATATTTATTGTCCTCTGTTGCCCCTAATAATACCGCCATATGATTATTTTTTAAATTTTCTTTCAATTTTACGCAATTTTTCGTAATATAGCAAATTCTCGGCTAAATGGTCTAACGCAATCTTTTTTGCTACCAATGTATTTCCTGTATGCTCTTTTTCGGTTTTAATGCCTTTATTTAATTGCACCATAACCTTATCGTAAGTCGTTTTATACTTCTTGGCAAGTTCTGTAGGTGTATGCTTCGCAGTTAATGTTACTTTGACTTTATACATATTAATCTTGTTCGTTTCTTCTGTCTACTTCTTCTTTAAATTTAATAACCGCATCCCAATTATAATAAGACAAAGGTCTGCCTACAAATATATCTACATCGTAGCCTAAACTACCCTGTATGATGTCTGCCAATAACCTCCTTTTTTGTTTAGGCGTTAATTTGTCACCTTCTGTTTTTACATTGCCTATTAAAACTGCCATATTATTTTATTTTGAAATATACGAAATGTTGTTTAGGGTAACTTTTTCTATGTTTTTTTGTAGCCAATTCAATTGCTTCTTTTTCAGAATTAGCAATAACGATTTCTTCTTCTATTTCATCATTTCTTTTATGATAAAAAAAAACATTATATGCCTTTTTAATTGAACCTAATAATACTGACATTGTTATTTTATTTTGTTTCTTATAACACTTGCAAAAGGTACTTCAAATTCATTTGTAGCAAGTCCACCAATTAATTGAGCAATACATAAATATTTTACAACTTTACTTGTCTTTAAACTTGTAACGATATGAAAATCTACAACTTTAGCAGTTAAATTTTTACCATACTTAAATTTATCTCCAATTTTAACGTTTTTTATTTCCATAGTTTTACAAAGTTAATTGATTTACCACAATATTTTATCTGCGTAATAACCTGCAGTTCCTTTTTTATGCCTGTCGCTTTCGTGCCTTATTTTATAAAGTCTTTGCCTTTCTTTAGCATAGTCAATACCTTTTGCTTTAATATATAAATCAAAATCCATATACTTAGCGTCACCAATTTCAACCAACTTTTCACCTTTTTTATCATATACATCTAATTTTTTTTTAGGGTTTTTTGAAGGCTTAATGATTACGTTAAGCCTTTCTGCATTGTCTTTCTGTCTTTTTGTTATTTTATACATATCATCTTACTTTTAAAAATGTGGGTGCTACTCCGTCCTTTTTTATTGTCATATAATCAATAAATAAACTCTTTGGTAAGGCAAACTCTACAGGGGTCTTTGAGTGACCCCTTTTAAGTTTTACGACAGATTTACAAACAATTCTTTCGTTATCATTGGAAACAATAACAAACTTATTATCAATTAAAGTGTTTACCCATAAACTACCAACTTTTACAAATGCCTTAAAAAAATTGTCCTCCATTTTATAGTTTGGGTCTACTCTATATATATCGTTATTCTCCATAGGTTTCATTGTAGTATTGTTCAAATATATCATTTGGTATTTCTTCTGTATTATAATCGTAATAATGACCATTATACCAAGATTCAGACATTTGCTCTTTCTCCATTTCTTTGGCTTTATCTGTGGCAACAAGCATTAATTTATTTAATTGTATTCTGTCAAATTTACCTTCTGAATATTGTTCAAATAATTCATAAGATTGATTAGAAAACCAATCTACGGCAGTCCACTTTTTACTCATCATTGCCTCCTTTGTCTTTTGCTAACCTATATATAAAAGTCAATACAACACATATTGATAAAAATACCAATACGTTGTCCGATATATGTACTATTTGTTCTGTTGTCATATTAAAATAATTTTTGTTGTTTGTGTTTTTCTGCATCGCACCCGTAACACATATACGAGTCCAAATAGGCTTCTTCGAATATGGTTAAAACCTTGTTGCATACAATGCAAGTTTTATCCTTCAGTTTGATTTTCTTGGTCGATTTTCTGCTTCTCCGCATAGTCGTACTTTTCAAGTTCAATAAATACTTTTAACCAATAGTCACCGCCTTCCCTTGTACTATTCCAATCAAATGCCTGTGGTAAGTTAAACTTTGATACGTGGTTAATAACATCATAGGCATTGGCTTTTATTGTTAATTCAAGTATTCTGTTCTTGGTGAGAAAATCTAAAGGTAAATTTTCAATCTGTTCTTTTATGTTTAAAATTTTCATAAGTCTAATTCTCTTTTGTATGTTTCGTTGCCTCTGTCTACATAATAATAGAATTGATAAAATTCGTAAGAAATTCTAATTTGCTCTTTGCTTACGTAGTGTTTTTTTGCCAAGTCATCAATTAACTTGTTTAGGTGTGCAATTAATAATTGTTTCATATTCTTGTTACATTTGGTGTTGTTTCTTGTTGTTTAATTCCTTTTAATAAATAGTTTTTTACAGAATCCCCCACATTGTCGTGGTTTATAGAATACTGCTTAAACTCATTGTTTTTATTCATTTTTATGATTAACGATTTTTTTGTTGAGTCAATAGAAAAATCTCTTACTGCCTCATATTTATATCGGTAACCCAATTCAAGTAAAAAATTTTCTACATTTTTTATTTTGTCTTTTGGTGTTTCTTCTGAAAAGAAAACCCCGTCAACCCAATAAAAAATAAAGTAATTTCCTAATAAATGTCGTATTTCCTGCATTATATAGTTTATTTCATCTATTAAATAAAAAAATACATTTGCCGTTTCTGCCCTATGCACCTTTACGTCTATACATTCTCCTTTGTCATAAATAAACTTTGTATAACTTGTTGCCAACATACCAACTACAGGCAATCTCTCAACTTTAGGTAAAGTGGAAATCCTTTGATACGTTGCCTCTGTTATTAGTTTATTGTTGTATAAACAAGAAGCATAAGCAGAACTAATGTCAATATTTAAAACCCTTTTTGCTTGATACGATTCGACCAAGTTAGAAAAACCATAATTGATTTTAAAAAACTTGTCTGCCATTATCTCCTGTGCTTTAGGTGACTTTAATACATCTCTTTTAATTATTTTAGCACAAGCAAATACTCGGTTATTATATTTATTCATCATATACTTAACCTTTTTTTCTTCTGTTATAATAGTCGTTGTATATGTGCCATGTTGCACCTCAAATGGAACGTTAAGCATATTTAATATTTTAATATTGAAATTAATATTTTCCGTTGTTCTCGGTATAGTTAACTTCATACTAACTAAACATAATTTCTAAACTTACATTTTCCCATAAATCATTTACGTCAATAGATTCTTTAGGGTCAAAACCTCTGTCAATGTAGTCACTTAATTCTTTATACTTATTTGTTTTTTGTAAATCAATAAACATTAATCTATTGTCAAAATCTAAAGTATATGAATAGTCAAATCTCAAAAATGCTGAATTTGTATGCAACTTTAAAATTTCTTCTCCTATATTTATTTCAAAATCTCTGACTGCAAGTAAACCCTTAACCCTACCTCTGTGTTCATCTCCATCGGGGTCAGTAACAACTAACGTATAATTCTTTAAAGCCTCTGTGTCCAAAATATCTGATAAGTCAGTAATATTTTTTGCCTTATTGTCTTTAAACGTTTCAAAATCTCTACCACGATAATTAGGCATACCCTTTTCAACTAAAAATCTTAAAAAGTTCTTGTTTCTTTTGGCTTCAAAATCAATCTCCTTTTGAACGTCCATAAACCTGTGGTATTTTGGTTTACCTTCGTTATCTAATATGGTTGCAAGGTCTTTGTTTTTTGCCTTTTCCAATGGTACTGCTAACGCTTTTAAAACCTCAATATAAATATCCTGTACTTGTTCACCATTGAACTTCCAAGCATTGTTGTAACGTCTTAATGCTTTCGCTGACCTTCTCTCTGATTCTGTATACTGATTTAAAGGTAAGTTTGGATTTTGTTGTACGAACTTCTTTTTACCTAATTTATTTTTTAAACGTTTACCATTACCATAGTACCTTACCTGTCCCGATTTGGTGACTATCCTTTTAATATTAACGTTTTTTTTCTTCATAGACTCGGTAAAAAAGGGGCGGTTTTACCCGCCCCATTCACACATTTAACCCAAACAAACAAAATTGTTCAAATTATGAAACACAATGTTGCGAATTTAGGGTTTTTTTGGATTTTTAGAAAGGCAATTCGTCAGTTTGTTCCTCTGATTTAGTGTAGTCAAGTTTTTTAAGATTACCCAAGTAGATTGTTTCGGCTTTTGCCTCACGTTCTTCTTTAGATTGTCCTTGACAGATAAAAGCAGAATTTCCAAATTGGTCGGCTTCTTCTTTTACTACAACTTTTACGTCATAGAATTTTGCGATTGTTCCGTTTTTCAATTTAACCTCTTTTACTTTGGTTTTGTCGATTTTGTTTAGGTCGATTGACCCGATTAATTGTTGTGTCATACTTTTTTAATTTAATTGGTTGTTTATATTTTGTTTTTGTATCTTTTCAAATATTCTGTTTGATGTGTGCCTTAATGAGTCAGCAATAACGTAGTCAATTGCTTCGTAAGGTATTGTTGATGATGTTGTAAATTGAACCTTTGTGTCAATTATATTTATTTCATCATCAAGGCTAATCGTTACTACTATTTCGTTGACCATAAAATGCTTTAATTAAAAATTTAACAAGTCTTTGTGTGTACAGATTACGTCCACAATTTCGGAACGTAAGACGTATTTTTACCAAGTCACCATCTTCGTGCCACTCAATTTCTTGGTAGTGTACGTCAAATTCGGGGTAAATTAACGTTGATTTTTCAATGATTTTGGCTTCATCTGCAAAAAACCATTGTTGCGTAAAGAATTTTTCTTCTTTCATATATTTATTTTTCTATTATTTTGTAAATTATTTCCGTATCGTTGTCATCAATTATTAACGTATCGTTAGTATGCTTAATAACCATTGCACCTGTACTACGTTGATAACGTGCAATACATTCCAATTCCCATTCTGCATCATCTAACGTTTCACGACTGCAGTAATATTTGTCGTTTTTGTATATTAATAACATTTTTTTAAAGATTGTTTTTTATGTAGGTATAAAGTTCTGTATCTTGAGAATTTTTGCATATCTTTAAAGCCTTTCTTTTGGCTTTTAAATATGGTAGTGAAGTTGATTTCATAGGTTGATACCCATAGCAATTTGTCCAATTTACATACTCATAAGCATAAATAATGAGGTTTTTTGCCTGTTCGGTTAAATTCCTTTGTGTTGTGTTTGTCATAATTGTGTGATAATAACAGGGGCAAATTTAGAGAGTATTTAGAATAAAACAAGATAAAGATATTAACATTTGTATGTTGATAACTATCTAAAAATATTTTAAGATAAAATTTGGATAATTAAAAATTGTGCTTATCTTTGTACCATACAATTAAGAAATAGACATATGAATACAAACACAAACTTCATTCAGCAATTAGGCTCAGCAGATTTTGAGTCTTGGTTATTAGTACAACAAGCATATAGAGATTATGCTTTTGGAGAGGAAATTTTAGAAGCAGGGTTTAACACAAATTCGGGCTATGTATATATAGCATTAGAAAATGGTGTTCAAATTGCTTCTTGCTTTGGTCAAGATGTTGACTACATAGTCTTTGATTTTGAAACAGGAGAGGAATATTTTTTAGACTCTTATGATGAAGCAATAGAAAAACTTAATAATATATAATATGAAGGAAACAATAAAAAACATATTACTACATTTATTCAATGCAATATTGATAAGCATTTTAGCATTGGGAACATTAATAGCAATTTTAGAAAGACTTTAAACAATTAAACAAAATACATTATGCAAATCATTTTAACAACAGAAGAAAAAAGAAAACTATTCGAAGAATCAATTCAGTATTTAGGGCAAAGCCTAAGAGATTGGGAATTTGAAATTGATTTTAATGAATATGACTACAACTATGCAAAACAAAAGTTAAGAGAAGAAGAAGGAGATTATCAATTTACTTATGACCATATATTTACAGAAATGCTTTTTTTAGGTTTTAAATTTAAGTTTATTGACCAAGAAGATGAAACAAATATTATAAATTTTGATTTAGATAAATTTGAAAAAAATTTAAGTCTTGTAAATCCTATTGACATAATGCTAATAGTAAATGAAGGTGACTATGATTATTATGTTTGTGACAGAGTAGTTCAAATTTTGGTTTTTAAAGATGTGGTTTATGGTTAATCACCGACCTTAACAGGTAGGGGGGGGGAGAAGTGGAATGACCATTCCGAAAGTTTAAAGAAGAACGGACGGGATGGGAATTTCACGAT
>Ga0078894_10001074_pt1 | contig 20035 bp, 11 predicted proteins | sample LauGreSu1BDMLBSD_2_FD_67506 | JGI IMG/M metagenome (GOLD analysis project Ga0078894, IMG submission 67506) | Freshwater lake microbial communities from Lake Michigan, USA - Su13.BD.MLB.SD (version 4) (version 4) | ecosystem: Environmental > Aquatic > Freshwater > Lake | place: Lake Michigan... | reverse complement strand
TCCATTCTATAGATAATAGTAATAAAATAATACCCAACAATATCCAGGAATCAATAAAGGTAATCGTTTTAGACTCTGTAATTAGTAATTCTTTTCCTTCCTTTTTCTTGAAAATTGCTATCAATTTCTCCCATTTTTTATAGAAGATTAATTCTCCACTATGATTTTGAGCTATTTTAAGCATATCCTCAAAATTAGCTCTTTTATATGCATTCTCTGTTTCAAAAGCAGTAATTGCAAAACTACCTTTATCTTCTAGCTTTATATTATTAGAGATTGTATAAGCTTTATATTTATAATTACCTACTGGCAATGATCCAAGATTCAAGGAATATTTATCCCCATTTTTTACAAATTCAACTTTAGATTGATACATATTATCTCCTAAAATTTCTATATAGACATCAGCATTATTTATGAGTTCATACGAAGCATTATATAAAACTCCTTCAGCACTTACGTTTTCTTTTTCATTATAGATAGTTTTAGCAAAATGAACTTTGAATTTCTTTTTATCTTTTTTAACCGCTAAAAAATTCGCTGTTTTTACAATCACTTCTTCAAATCGTTCAAAACCTTTAAAAATCTTATAATCCATCAATTTCCATTTCCATATATTCTCTGCAAAAACAATTCCTAGCGATTGATTATCCATAAATCCCATTGCTATCAAAGGCTTATTGGTAGCTACAGCGCCTATTTTTTGATATAATAAAACTTCGGATTGTTTTACAGCTGAAATATTTAAATAATTTGTTTGCATTGGAGGAAATTTTCCATAATTCCCTTGGAAATCATCGGTCATTTTGAAAAAAGAAAATTCTTTATTAAATTGTGGCAATACATCTTGTTTAAAATTTCCTTGGGGCGTAATATTATAGAGCGATTGTACTTGATTTATCATTCCATAGTTGGTCCCACTTCCTATAAAGTACAAAATAGAAATACCCTTTTCATTCATTTGTTTGATAAATTCAAGACGGTTACTATAATTTGAAGGAATCTGATATAATATTGCCAAATCTAATCCTTCTATTTTAGGAGTGGACTCTTGAAATAGCTGAACTTGAACTTCAAATGCTTCATTTTTTTCAAGTGCCGATTTGATTGCAGTAATATCGGGATGAGGCACATCGGCAAATATGGTTATTTTCTTTCTACTATTTACTACTTCTACAAAAAAATCTTTGGTATTATTCGTACAATTTTTCTCTGACGAATTACATTCACAAGAAATTCGATAATGATGAATACCTTCCTGAGTCATTTTGATGAAAAATGATTGATTTTCAGAGAATGAATTGGATTGTGGCTTAATAATTTGGCTCTGAAGTTTTACCGCAGCACCATTTCCTTTCATCTCATACAAAGTTAATTGAATAGGACTGCCTACTGCATTATCGGCCGATATATTTACAGATACATTTGTTTTTTCATTCAAATAAGCCAATGGATTATAATCTATTACACCAATTTCTATATCAAAAAATCGAGTGGTATCGCCCACTAACAATGAATAGACTTCTATTGGATTTGTAAAATTATAATAATTAAAATTATTACCAACATTAGAATTTCCGTCGGAAACTAATATCACACTTTGCAAATTTTCATTGAAATGCAGTTCATCGGTAGCTTGCAGGGCATTGAAAATATCAGTGCTCTCCCCTTTTAACAAAAACGAATCTTTTGAATCCAATTTATCGGAAAACAAATGCATTTCTACTTCAAAATAACTTGAAAGTTTATCCTGCAATTTTTCAATCGTTTGACGATAATCATCCAATTTAATGTCTTTAAAAGTAGCAATAGAAGAGGAATTATCTACCACCAAAATCACTTTTGGTTTCAAATTACGATTTTGATTAAGCTTCATAAAAGGCGAAATCAGTAAAATGGAAATTAAAAACAATGCTAAAACCCTCAATGCAAAAAGCCCTATAGTAATTATGTCTTTTTGAAAAACAAACTTTCTTGTTTTAGTATTTAAAAAATACAACAAACTAGATATCGCTACAGCAAAAGCTAAGCAAATCAATAAAAATAGAAAATTTTGAGCTATAAATGAGATAATAAGTTATTTTAAATTATATAATTAATTGATAAACTGATGAAAAAATTATCCAAAATATTCTACAAAAATATTATCAGTTTCTTGCAATTTAACGCAATGTAATTTACATTCGCTAATATGTTTTTCTAATTCTTTCCAAATCCAAATAGCCACATTCTCTGTACTTGGTTGCATTTCATAGCCCCAATCTACATCTAAATTTAGATTCATGTGATCTAATCGCTCACAAATATTTTCTTGAATAATTTCACTTAGCTCTTTTGCATTCATTACAAATCCAGTATCTATATTTGGCTCACCTTTTACAGTTACAAAAAGTTCATAATTATGACCATGCCAATTTTTATTGGCACATTTCCCAAAAACAGCTTCGTTTTTTGCTTCAGACCAATTTTCGCAAAATAATTTATGAGCAGCATTAAAATGTTCTCGTCTTGTCAAATAAACCATAATATTTTATTTTTTAATCTTTTGTTTAACTTTAAAAAAGGTATAGTTTCCTTGATTATAAATTTTTTTCAATCCTTTTATAAGTGACAAAGTATCCACTTCTTCTTTACCTCGAGCAATAACATAAATAGGTTGCATTAATTTCCGATAATGATTCATGCTATCTTTTTCAAATTGATTGGAAATAGCACAGATATTATTGGAATAAAAATTAGGTACATAACTATTGGAACTACATACAAGAAAACACGCATTCTCTTCACTTTTTTGTTTTACAAAATCGATATAAGCGCCTTGTGTGTATTGTTCTATTTTAGGCAAATAATATAAGATAACTAACTGTGAAATGTACATAGTAGCAAAAAATAAAAGAATAATTCCTACTTTATATTTCTTAAACAAAATAAATAAAATACTAAGTATAAATACACCAAAATATAGCACACCAAAAGACAATTCCCATTGATGCCATTCAAAATTTTTCAGAAATACTATTTGTAAATTTTCATCTTGTATAAATTGATGTAACAATCCTATATTCCCTTTCATATAAGGTACAAATGCTATAACCAAAGACCAAAAAGTCCCTACCAATAGCAATAAAATCAATATCGCATAATGAACTTTTTTGCTTTCTTCAAAAATATATCGAATACTATATGTAGCCAAAAATGAAATAGGCAAATACGCTAAGGATGAATAATAAACCACTTTTTGTTTAACAAAGGTAGCTATTATCAATACAACAAATAAACAACCCACCATCATCAACCTAAATATTTTTTGAAGGCTAGGTTCATAGGTTTGAGGACGAAGGCTATTCAGCGCAAAAATTGAAGCGGGAAAACAACCAATTATAAGTATGATGATATGAAAAAACACTCTTTTAAAAAAACTAGCCTTTTCTATACTTAAATCATTTTTTTGATAACTTAAAAATTGAAGAATATAATCAAAACTGCCCGTTTCCCTGTATGTCAAAAATCCCCAAACACCTATAAAAAACAAAACCCATAACGTCCATCTAATTATATTGGTGTATCCAAGACCGTATTTTGCGCTTGATACTAAAAATAAAAACCAATAACTAAAAACCACTATAAAATACGCTTCAGGACCTTTTGTTAGAATGGCTCCTACACAAGCAAAAGCACTCCAGAAAAGACTACGAGCTACATCGCTTTTTCTATAGAGACCATCTATCTGCTCTTGACGCATTTCTATGACTCTACTCATATTGTAGAGACTTAAAAATACAAAGAAATTGAACCAAGGTTCAAGTAAAGCCGTTTTGTGAAATAATTGTGCTAAGAAAAGTGATAAATATAACATCGCCCAAACCACCCCAAAAAATTTTGAAAAAAAACGTTTACCCAATTTAAATAAAAGCAATACGCTTAACAAGCCACAAACGGCATTAGGAAAACGAGCTCCATATTCTTTTAGCGCTAAATACTTATATGAAATAATTTGCAACCAATAGAAAAAAGGAGGTTTTTCCAAATAGTATTTTCCATTCAGATAAGGTGTCCAAAAATGTCCCGTCTGAAACATCTCCTTAGATATTGATGCGTGTAGTGTTTCATCCCAATCAAACAAATTGACTTCACCAATAAATGGAAAGAAAATCAACCCACACAAAAAGGTTAGAATTGCAACACTCGAAAGATTATATATTTTATTCAGAATCTTATCTATTTTAATTACCAATTCATTTTGAATTCATTGCCCATTTTCGCTTTCTAAAGTAATTGTATGCAATAGCAAATATTACGATAAGTGAAATTGGAATTAATAGATTAATTAGCTGCCATTTGATACTTTCTTCTTTCACTTTTTGCTTATCCAACAATCTCAATTTTATTTCTTTATTTCTAGCCGTCAATAACCCATTTGTATCTGTCAAATATTCCACACAATTTTTTAAGAAATCCATATTGGCAAATACTTGCTTACTATATATTTCATACCCCAATGGATATTGCTCGCCTTTTTGGCTTACGTGATTTTTGATAATATCGGCATCGCCAAAGACAATCATCTTCGTATTTTTTCCATTTTCAATAGGTGAAATTCCTATTTCTTGCAACTTTTTGACAAAATCTACTTCCATTCTATTTTTATACAACGACGAAAATTTTCCTTCAAGTAATACGCCGGTAGGAATAAATGGTTGTTTGAAAAATCTAAAATCCTGTTTCTCTTTTATAGCGGCCAAATGCACGCGAACAGGTTCGGGCAAGGCTCTTCCATACTGCGATGTAGACAAAATAATTGTTTTCTTAATGCCATTTTCAGCTATCGTATCCAAGCTAGAACAATAATTGGACAACACAGGGTCCAGATTTTTCCCAATAGCGTGTGCGTTGGAAGGTGACAACAACGGACTATATAGCCAAGGGAACAGCATAGGTTCATTGGTTTTATTATCAATTACAGGAATTGGTGCGCTCTGCTGACCATCTTGCACCAAGTTTTTATTGATTCGAACGCCATATTTGAATAATTGTTCATCGATATTCAAACTATGACTTTTTGCCATAAAAAGCAAATCGGGATTTTGTAAATAGCCATTATCGGCATCCATACCATCCAAAAGCCACATCACCTTGCCTCCTCGCATAATAAACTGGTCTATCTGAAACTTCTCAAACTCTGAAAAAGGAGCTATGGGACGAGCCACAATGAGCAAATCGCACGTTTTATAGTTCCAAGATAACACGGTATCGCCTGTATTTGATATAAAACCTTTGCCAATTGCATTGAAACTAACTTTGTAGCGGCTTTCTTTGAGTTTATTGGTAAAATCAAATACATAAGCCGGAGGATATTCGCCGTGTCCTTGAAGAAAAGAAACATTGTAAATATCGTTATAAGACAATTTTTTAATCGCATTAGCAATCTTGTATTCCAACGAAATAGCCGAATGATTCAGCGCCTCTTCGGGGCTATATCCTATCTGATTTTCAAGGATTTGTACAGGCAATGTATTCTCCCCCACTGAAACCAATAAAGATGGGAAAATAATTCGTTCTTCGTATTGCTCTTCTTTGCGAACCTTTAAATTGGTAGGCTGCAATCCCATAGCCGCTAGCTCTTGATAAATAGCAAATTTTTGCTCTTCGGTAGCTGTAGAAGGCAATGGATTGATAAAATCAAACGAAAAACTACCGCCACTGGCACTTTTCATCTCTTGCAAAATATCTTTGGTAGAATTTTTCAACCTCAAAAAACCACTTTCTAAATCGCCTTCCAAATAGACTTTTATATAAATTTTTTTATTGTTTTGTTTGAGCAATTTTAGCGTAGCATCCGAAAGCGAATACCTTTTCTCCGTAGTTAGGTCAAAACGCTTATACACAAAAGCTGCAATGACATTAATCATTACCAAGCTCAAAATAATTATCAACAACCGAAATCGCAATGCGTTTCGTTCTTTTTTGTTCTGTGATTGAAGACTTTTCTTTTCCATATTCATCCGCAAAATTAATAAAAAAAAACAGAAAAAATGAAAGAATCCAAAAAGTAAAATTCTAATTAAATCTTTGACTTACTTTTTTAATTATATATTTTTAATTAAAAGCTTGATTTAAATATTAACTCATAAAAGTATTTGATGTTAAAGATATACTGTTTAGATTCATTTCATAAAATTTATCTGACAACAAAACGCCTAAAATAATTTGCAAGATAATTAAAGCAGAATTTTAATCTAAAAAAACTATTTTTACGCAAAAAAATATTTATGCACAAATTATATCTATTAGACGCTTACGCATTGATTTTCAGAGCTTACTATTCTATGGGGAAGAATTTTCTATATAATAGCAAAAAGATGAACGTAACGGCTATCATGGGTTTTACACGTGCGCTGTGGCAGCTGATTCAGCAGGAAAATCCTACACATATAGCGGTGGTTTTTGACCATAAAAGCGCCAATGTAAGGGTGCAAGAATTTGAGTATTATAAAGCGAATAGAGATGCTACGCCCGAGGATATTATTCTTTCGGAGCCGTATATTAGACAGATTATTGAGGCTATGAAAATTCCTATTTTGGAGAAAGAAGGCTATGAGGCGGATGATGTAATAGGTACCATAGCCAAGCAAAAAGCTCGAGAGAATCATCTGGTGTATATGGTGACACCCGACAAGGATTTTGCGCAATTGGTGGAGGAAAATATCAAGATTTACAAGCCTTCGCGTCAGGGGAGTCAGCCTGAAATTTTGGGTGTAGAAGAAATAAAAGCAAATTGGGAAATAGAACATCCTGAACAAGTTATAGATATTCTAGCACTTTGGGGCGATGCGGTGGATAATATTCCGGGGATTCCAGGAATCGGGGAAAAAACATCCAAGGAGTTGATCAAAAAATACGGAAGCGTTGAGAATTTGATAGCTCATGCGGAGGAATTGAAGGGAAAACAAAAGGAAAATGTTATCAATTTTGCACAACAAGGTTTGGATAGCAAAAAATTGGCGACTATTATAACCGATGTGCCGATTGAAGTTTCGGATGATGCGCTTATTATAGAGCCTTTTGACAAAGATAAGCTTCGAGAAATTTTTACGTTTCTTGAATTCAAGACTTTGCAGAAAGATATTTTGGGCGAAACGGCTGCGGTGGCTTCCAATAAATCGGGACAACCGGATTTGTTCTCACAAAATTTTGCAGAGCCTGTGGATGTTGAAATTACAACAAATTTTGACTCCATCAAAACCGTAGCCAAAAACTATATTCGTGTAGACAACGAATCTATTTTCAACGAGTTAAAAACAAAATTGACTAATGCTACCCATTTTGCATTCGATACCGAAACTACGGATTTGCATATCGAAAAGCTGGAAATAGTTGGCATTTCTTTTTCTACGGTAGCAAACGAAGGATATTATATCCCATTAAATGAAAATTTTGCGTCCAAAGAGTTAATTTTTGAGGCATTGCAGCCCTTTTTTATAGATAAAACCAAAACAAAAATTGCTCAAAACTTAAAGTTTGACTTGAAAGTTTTGGAGAAATATAATATCAAAATAGAAGCACCTTTTTTTGATACGATGCTGGCGCATTACCTGCTGGATGCCGATTCCAAGCACGGTATGGATATGCTGAGCAAAAGTTATCTCAATTATGCGCCCATTAGCTATGAGGAAATGATAGGCAAAGGCAAAACTAAAATAACGATAGACCAAGTAGATCCTACCCTATTGACCCAATACGCCGCTGAAGATGCTGATATTACTTTTCAATTGTACCAAACTTTTGAACCGCAACTGAAAGAAGTTTCGAGGGTAAACGAGGTTTTTGATAATATAGAATTGCCTCTAATTCCTGTACTTTCGGATATGGAACAGAAAGGTGTGGCGATAGATATTCCTTTTTTGAAAACGTATTCAGAGGAATTGGCTGGTGAAATCAAACATTATGAAACATCTATATTTGAACAGGCGGGACAATCGTTTAACTTGGATTCGCCAAAACAGCTAGGTGAAATTTTATTTACAAAAATGAAAATCCCAAGTGATGAGAAAAAGACAAAAACAGGACAATTTGCCACAGGTGAAGAAGTATTGAATAAATTGAAAAAAGACCATCAAATCGTACGAGATATATTGGAATATAGAGAAATAGCCAAATTGAAATCGACATATATAGATGCGTTGCCAAATCTTATCCACGAAAAAACTGGGCGTATTCACACATCTTTTAACCAAGCAATAGCCGCTACGGGAAGGCTGAGTAGCACCGACCCCAATCTACAAAATATTCCAATCCGAACGGAGCGTGGACGCAAAATTCGTCAGGCATTTATAGCACAAAATGATGGTTATCAAATATTAAGTGCGGATTATTCGCAAATAGAATTGCGTTTGATAGCATCATTGAGTGGCGACGAAACGATGATTGAAGCTTTTAGACAAGGGCAAGATATTCATAGCATTACGGCAAGTAAAGTGTTGGGAATTCCATTTGAGGAAGTGACCAAAGAACAACGAAGTAATGCTAAAGTGGTTAATTTTGGGATTATTTATGGCGTGTCGGCTTTTGGGCTGAGTCAACAAAGTACCCTAAATATGAGCGAATCTAAAGAAATGATAGCGAATTATTTCCGAACTTATCCCAAGATAAAAGCATATATGGACAATAATATCGCATTGGGACGCGAATATGGATTTGTAGAAACTATCATGGGAAGACGACGTTATCTAAAAGACATCAATTCTCGAAATCAAATGATGCGAGGCGTATACGAGCGTATAGCTATCAATGCTCCCGTTCAAGGAAGTGCAGCGGATTTGATCAAAATGGCGATGATACAGCTACAAGCTGAAATCAAAAAACGTGAATTGAAATCGTTTATGACGATTCAGGTACATGACGAGTTACTTTTTGAAGTGCATCATTCCGAAATGGAAGAAATGAAAGATTTGGTGGTACATACTATGCAGAACGCAATGCCAAATCTAGCTGTACCTATTTTAGCAGAATATGGAATAGGAAAAAATTGGTATGAAGCGCATTAGAGTAAAGGAAATTATTGATTTGCCAAACTCTCTTTGATCCAATCATAGCCTTTCTCTTCCAATTCTAAAGCAAGATTTTTATCGCCTGTTTTTACTATTCTACCATCATACATAATGTGTACAAAATCAGGAACGATATAATCAAGCAAACGTTGGTAGTGAGTGATAATCAAAAAAGCATTATCGGCACTGCGCAATTTATTAACGCCATTGGCTACTATTCTTAGTGCATCGATATCCAATCCCGAATCGGTTTCATCTAAAATACACAATTTAGGATCCAACATAGCCATTTGGAATATTTCATTTCTTTTTTTCTCGCCTCCCGAAAATCCTTCATTGATACTACGAGTTAAGAATTCTTTATTCAGCTCTACCAACTCCGATTTCTCTTTCATCAAAGCCAAAAATTCTTTGGCTTCCATAGGAGGCAAACCATTCGCTTTTCTTTTTTCGTTGATAGCCGCTTTCATAAAATTAGTAGTAGAAACTCCAGAAATTTCTACAGGATATTGAAAAGCTAAAAACAACCCTAAATGCGCTCTTTCAGCAGGGTCAAGCTCCATCAAATCGTTTCCTTCAAAAAGTATTTCACCCGAGGTAATATCATAGCCATCTTTGCCAGTAAGTGTAGATGCAAATGTACTTTTACCAGTACCATTTGGTCCCATGATTGCGTGTACTTCGCCTTTATTTATGGTCAAAGACAAGCCTTTTAAAATTTGTTTATCTTCTATCTGAGAATGAATATTTTTTACTTCTAACATATATTTAATATCTATTTCTTTATATAAATTATCCCACACTATTTTCTAATGTTATTTCTAATAATTTTTGTGCTTCTACAGCAAATTCCATTGGCAATTCTTTGAACACCTCCTTACAAAAACCATTCACAATCAAATGAATAGCTTCTTCATCGCCAATACCTCTTTGATTGCAATAAAATAATTGTTCTTCACCAATTTTTGATGTAGTAGCCTCATGCTCTACTTTTCCAGTATTATTTTTTATTTCAATATATGGAAATGTATGTGCGCCGCAGTCACCTCCCATAAGCATAGAGTCACATTGAGAAAAATTATAGGCATTGTCGGCTGTTTTATTGATTTGTACCAATCCTCTATACGAATTTTGACTTTTTCCCGCTGAAATTCCTTTGGAAACGATTCTACTTCGAGTGTTTTTTCCAATATGAATCATTTTTGTACCTGTATCAGCTTGCTGATGATTATTGGTAACGGCTACACTATAAAATTCTCCGATAGAATCATCCCCTTTCAAGATACAAGATGGATATTTCCAAGTAATGGCAGAGCCTGTCTCTACCTGCGTCCAAGAAATTTTGGATTTTACCCCTTGACAAATACCACGTTTGGTTACAAAATTATAAATACCCCCTTTTCCTTCCGCATCGCCAGGATACCAGTTTTGAACAGTAGAATATTTAATTTCGGCTCTATCGTGTGCTACTAATTCCACAACTGCAGCGTGTAATTGATTTTCATCACGTTGTGGTGCTGTACATCCCTCCAAATAACTCACAAAACTATCATCATCGGCAATAATAAGCGTACGCTCAAATTGCCCTGTATTTTCAGCATTGATTCTAAAATACGTAGACAATTCCATAGGACAACGAACCCCTTTGGGAATATAGACAAAAGACCCATCGCTGAATACTGCTGAATTGAGTGCAGAATAATAATTATCGCGGGGCGGTACTACTGAGCCTATGTATTTTTGAACTAATTCTGAGTGGTTTTTTATAGCTTCAGAAATACTGCAAAAAATAATGCCCTTTTTCTCCAACTCATCTTTGAAAGATGTAAATACACTTTCACTATCCATTACAAAATCCATAGCAACATTGGCGAGCTTATTTTGCTCCATATTACTAATTCCTAGTTTGTCCCATGTTTTTCTTATTTCGGGATCTACTTCGTCAAGTGAATTTAGTTTTGCTTTTTTCTTTGGCGCCGCATAATAAATCAAATCTTGAAAGTTAATTTGAGGATAGGTAACATTTACCCATTTTGGTTCTTCCATACGAAGCCATTGTCTGAATGCAGTCAATCGCCATTCAAGCATCCATTCTGGCTCTTCTTTTTTTGCCGAAATAAAACGAACGATTTCTTCGGACAAACCTTTATTGGCAATTTCTTGCTCAATATCCGTTACAAATCCATATTTGTAGTCTAATTCGGTAGCTTTTTCGATTAATAAATCGTTTGTATTTTCCATTTTTTTATCTACAGCATTCATAATTTGATTGACAAAAATAAGCAATATTATTTAGAACTATTCTAAAAATTGAAATAACCTTGATTTGAAACAATAAGTTTCGACTAAATTTATAAAAATAGTTATATTATCTATTTCAACAATAAAAAATTACCTTCAAAAGATAAAATTTTACCCGGAATAAAGGATTCAGCGGAAACATTATAATAATATGTATCTACAGGCTGAAGTTGACCTTTGTAAAAGCCATCCCATCCAATATTCTCATCTTGGGTGAAAAATAGCAATTGACCCCAACGATTATAAATTTTGAAATGCAATAATTTTTTAATTCCAAACCCTCGGGCATACATTATATCATTATTACCATCGGCATTGGGTGTAAAAGCTGTAGGAACTTTTACGCCAATATCAGGATATATTTTTAAATCAAAAATAGCTTTATTGATAAAACATCCAAAAGTGTCGCGCCATTCTAACTCATATATTTTGTTTTCCATTACCGTAATTTCGGGATTGGAGCAATCCAAGCAAGGAAAATTGATAGGCTGGGGCGTCCAACGATATTTGTATAAACCATTATTAATTGCAATGGGCAAAACTACATTTTTTCCTTGTACGACTATTGTGTCAAGCGAATCCATTTTAAAAGGTCTAATAACTCCTGCGGTAATATAAAGGGAATCCGAACATCCATATGAATTTATAGCATTTAATTTGATTTTTTGTGTAGAGTCTAATTTTAATTTTTGAATAGTATCTACCCAGTTAAGTCCATTTATTTTGGGAGAAATCCATATTTTTGAATAGACGCTAGTATCTTTAGCTTTCAAAATATTGCTATCGGCTAGACAAACCGTATCAATAGAAGCTACAAGTGATGGACTAGGTTTTACGAATAACTTAAACGAATTAGTATCGGGGCATCCCAATGGATTTCGATAAGCTATTAATTGAACGAAATAAGTGCCTGATTTATCAAAATTTACTGTAGGATTTTTGAGATAAGAGGATTTTCCATTTCCAAAATTCCAGAGAAAACTGTCTCCTTTGGGCGATATATTTTTAAGTAAGAAATCACCTTTGCAAATAGAATCAATGGATGTATCAATAACAGGCAATGACTCAAGTACAACTATTTTTTTTGAAACTGATGCGGGACATAATCCTCCTTTAGCAGATAAAACGAGCGAAACAGAAATCGAATCATTGTTTGGCACCGATTGATAATAAGTATGATAGAGCGTATCTATATTTTTAGTTTTCATTACATTGCCATCGCCAAAATCCCAAAGTATTGAATCCACATCAAACTGATTCGTTAGCATGAAAGCTATAGTATTTCCTTTACATATTTGATTATCATCGAGTTGAAAATTTGCTCGAGGCGCAATTACAGTATCATAATTGATAATTGTATCTCGACAACCAAATCGATTTTGAATGATTCCTACAATTTTATTCTCCCCTGGTTTGAGTGGGAAGGTAGGAGAAGTGATTTTATAAGAAGTTGTATCATTATTCAAATACCAAAGATTGGTTGTAGCGGTACCATTCAAATCTCTTAGTACGAGCGTACTAGAAGCACCAAAACACAATGGATATGCCGTATCTGCGGTATTGGAATAGAAAATATTCATACTGGGCATCGTAATAATGCTTTTTCGAACTGTGTCCCGACATTTATTTATTTTATTTTCTACAACCAATGAAAACCATTGAATTCCTGTATTTGTAAATTTTATATCTATCTGCCTATTACTATCAGTAGGTCTAAAGCCATTATTCAAATACCAATAAAAATTATTTTTGTTCAAATTGCTATCATTGCAATAAATCTTTGCAATCTGCCCCACACAAAAAGAATCGGGAGTCAATCCAACTAATTGATAGAGTGTATCATAAAACAAAGGAACTTTTTTTGAAATGATAGACGAAGAGCAATTGAGACTATCTTTTATTTCTAATGACACATAAAATGAATCTTTTGCATTTCTTGACATCGATACAATAAAAACTGGAGCCTCAAGATAAGATGTATCCATATTGATTAAAAATCCATTTTTAATTCTTTTAAGTATCCAAGTATATGATTTTATAGGAAGACTGGATGTGCTTTTATTCGATAATCTAATAGTATCATATAATCTACAATAAATATTTCTATCAAAATCAAAATCTGCCGAAGCTGAAGTTGTTTGTATTAATTGTTTAGCAGTATCGGTACATCCATGTATATCTCTTGCTATCAAACCCAATGTATAATTCTTCAAGGGAATATGAAAATATCCTGAATCGCCAATTGAAATTGGTCTTTTATCCACATTTGGTCCTTCAAAAAACCATGTATATGTATATTGGCATTCATAAGCTGCATCTTGAGAAAGTCTTGGATCTAGTGGATATTTATCATCAAAAGATTTGCATAAAACATTTGGAATGGAAAAAATAGACTTCACATGTCTTATAGAAAAAACGGTAGTATCAAAAAAAGGACACAACCCATTGGCTGCTGTAGTTTTGAGTGTAATTTTATAATCACCTCGATTGGCATATTTATGTCCAGTATGTGATGATGAATTAGATACGGAAGTACCATCACCAAATTTCCATTCGTATGTATTTGTGGCTTTGTACTTTTCAGGAAAAAATGTTAGAGAATCTCTATTATTACATTCAAAAAGATAGTTTATTTTAGATAAATTATCTTGAATTAGAATAGAATCTTTGTATTCACTTACACAGTTTCCTCTATATGAAAAAAAATACACAAATACTTTTCCTGTAGTATCCCATTGAAAAAATTTGACACTATCTCCGTTCGAACAATATTTGAGCTTATTTTGAACTCGAAAAAAACTATAATCTTGATTATTAGTATTTTTATTAATTAGTTTTAAAGTATCTGAAGGACATAAATTATTAGGAGAAATTGAAAACATTGTAGCATTATACGATATGGAATCAAAAATGTCTACATATATTGGATTTGTTGTATCTAAACATCCTTTGCTATTTTCTGCAACACATAATACCTTATGCTTTCCAGCAGTAGAAAAAGTAAAACTAGCAAAACTATCTGTATTAGATACTAATACACCATCCACAAACCAAAATATTTTTTTAAGTCTATGATGAATATTGGGTATGACTCTATAAGTTATCGTACTTGGATTGCATCCTGATGTTTTATTCGAAATTAAATAGGCGGCAAAAGGAAATAAATCTTTAGTTACAACAGACTTAGATTCACATTTAAATCTTTTATTATAGAGTTCGGTGCTTACCGAAATTTTCAAATAACTTTTTCTATAAAAAGAATCTTTATCTAAATAGTTGCTAAATTGAATTTGTATTGTTGTATCATTTGAAAAAGTATCTCGAACATTAACTTTAAAATAATCACTAAGAGAAACTTTCCAAATAAAAGAATCTATCATAGCATTGGAATTCTTGAATTTCAAAGTACTATTTAATGGCAAACAATCCAAAGAATCTATTAAATCAATAGTATTGTCAAAAGATATTACAAATACGTTTTTCTGAATCGTGCTTTTACATGTTGAATCCGATTTTCTTGTAACCGTCAATTTAATTGGATACGAACCTTGAATATTGGTATTGGCTTTATACTCATATATCTTTTCATTCACTTTTCTTATCAATAAAAGCTTAGGGTCAAATACAACATCATATTTATATAAGGAGGTATCCATATCTGTAATTGTCAAAAAATGATTTATATCTGATGCACAAAATGTATCTCTATATGTAAAATCAGCAAGAGGCGGAAGTACTTTTACATTAAAAGTATCTGTACTTTTGCAACCAAGTTGATTGGTTGCTGTTAGCTTTACACTATACTGACCTTGATTTAAAAATGAAATAGAATTTATATCAAAATTAGTGCTAGATTTTGCAATGGGATCTTTCCATTCCCATAAATAATTTACTATCTGTAAAGGCGTTTTAGTAGACATATTCTTCAAAAGCGAAATAGCAGGTGGCTTACAAAAATTGGTATCAATTCGTTGAATTTTAGCCTTTGGAAAATGTAAACAGGATATATAATCTGGAATTTCACAATCAAAATTACAACTAGGGATATTTGTATATACTATCATTTTCACAAAAGCTGTAGGTTCATGATTGAGTATAGTATGCGAAGTGGGGTTGCCACTGCTTGAATCCAAATCACCATATAACCATACCCAAGACAATGGATTGACACCCAGAGGATACACCGAATTATCCCTGAGCGAAAATGAGAAGGGAAGACATCCTTGTGTACTTGAATTATTATGAGGAGTGAATGCACAAGAAGGTTTATCTATAACTTCTATTTGTATTGAATCTGAAGCATTATATACAATCCAATACAATCCTGGAATAGAATAAGTAGTAGACGCAGTATCTAATGAAGATATATTTCCATTTCCAAATGTCCAATTAGAAGGAGACGTTCCATATGTAACAGTAACGATAAAAGGAGCACAACCTTTTTGTCCGCCATTCAAAATTTTTAATTGAGCGAAACTTAATATTGAATTAAAACAAAGCCATAAAAAAATAATTTTTGTCTTCAATATTTATTTTTTTCAGTATCTTTGGCAAAGATAGGAATTAATTTTTTTTGTTATGAATATAAAAATTCAGTGTTTAAAGCAGTGAAAGCGCTTAATTTAATTTTGATAATTACCTTTGGAATAAAGTCTTTTCAATTACATTCACAGGATGTAAAACAAAATAGACTACCTTGTTTGAAGAAAACCTATTACATAGCTTATCATCCCGTATTAATAGGTAATGGTTTGGGGTTTCCTGTGAATCATATGGATTCAGGTATAATCATGGTCAATAAACTATTAGAACCTATTTGTATAGAATTTAAAGTTATAGACACCTTTAAGTTATACAATTATAATTACAATATTGATGTATCAAAATTAGATATAACCAAAGAATACTTTAGGGATGAAATGGCTAGAATGAATAATATTCGTGGTCTAATCAATCTATATAATTTAGATGGTAATATTTCCTATGAAGAATCTGGTATCTGTATGAAAGACAGCGATTACCCCTTTTTAGCCATTCCAAACAATAAGCAATTAAATATCTTTGCACTCAATCTCTCTAGATTATTAATTAACTTTTTAGGATTAAAATTCACACAATTTATGCCTGGAAATAAAGAATTGGTCAATGGAAGCAATAGCCTTACCACGGCAGACTTTTTGAGAGAAACTCCAGCAGACCCATACTTAATCTTGAATCCTCCAGTAGATCCTACGGTTTCAACTACTAATGGAATAAAATATATGGATTATGACAAGAAAGATATAAACAATGAATATTATTCAGCTATGATCTATAATGTAATGTCCTTATATCCTGTAGATTTTTATGATATTTGTCCAAAACTTACATACCAGCAATATGATTATCTTATAAAAAAAGTAAAATCTTGTCCATAAAACATGTACATCATGTTTTCTTAATCGTTCATTTTAGATTATTTGCTTATTTTTGCCAAAAACTATATTACTTATGTCTAAAAAGCACTTTATTTTCCTAATATCTTTATTGTTTTCTTCTTTAATTTTTTCTCAAAATACATTAGATAGTCTTATCAAGTATAAGTCCAAAGACATAAAAATGGTTGAAACACAAGATCATTTTATGTTAAATTTTACTATGGATAATGTAATGGCTAAATCAAGTGATACGGGATTTAGTTCAAATTGGTTCAATCCAAATATAGGTTTTTATTTCCTGTATGATATGCCTATGGGCAAATCAGGACTTAGTTTTGCTCCTGGAATTGGATTCACATTTAGCAAGGTAAATTTAGACAAATCTATTCTATCACAAGATAGTTCAGGAACATATTTTCAAAATAGCAATTCTCATCCTTTAATTACTAATTCTAACACAGTAGGATATGATGGTTCTAGTTTTTATAATTCATGGATTGAAGCTCCAATAGAATTGAGATATAAAACAAAACCATTAAATGGTAGAAGTAGAATCAAAATTGCTGTAGGTATGCGTTTTGGTATTCGATTAGCATCTAATTCAAAAATCAATTATTACGATAAATATTTAGGAGAACAAACTGTAGTTCAAAGTTCATTTTCTGGAATTAATGGCATACGATATGGTGCAACTTTTCGAATAGGATATGGTGCTATCAATCTTTTTGGATACTTTGGCATGTCACAATTAATGAAAGATAGTCAAAATCCTAGAGGCCAAGATTTAAAACAATACTCAATTGGAGTATCCCTAACAGGCATGTAAAAAACATCCATCTTTTTATATATAATTATGAAACAGCTATCATCTTGTGTATTAATGGTATCACCAAGTTCATTTCAGTTTAACGCTGAGACTGCTACTTCCAATGATTTTCAAAACAATATAGACACTCTCAATGCTATAGAAATTCAACAAAAAGCAAAAGATGAGCATCAAACTATGGTTGATGAATTGAAAGAAAAAGGAATTGAAGTTATTGTAATTGAAGATACAATTTCTCCAGTAAAACCCGATGCTATTTTCCCAAACAACTGGCTGATGATGCATCAAGACGGTCGCATTATCATTTTCCCAATGAAAAATGCTAATAGACAATTAGAAAAACGAATTGACATCGTTGATTTTTTAAAAAAATCATATAAAGTTGAAAACGTTCTTGATTTAGGCCATTATGAGGCAGATGGCAAAGCACTTGAAGGTACGGGTAGTATTGTTTTTGACCATAAAGCAAAAATTGCTTATGCATGTATTTCCCCAAGAACCGATAAGGATATCCTAGAAGATTTATGTAGTCAAATTGGATATAAATCGCACACATTCAATGCCTATAGCGAAAAGAATACGCTGATCTATCATACCAATGTAGTAATGTGTATTGGAGAAGGCTTTGTGGTAATTGGGCTAAATACAATAAAGGATCATGAGGAACGTATAAAAATAATTCATCAGTTTGAAAAATCTAATTTAGAGATAATTGATTTGAATGATGAACAACTTAATCATCATTTTGCTGGCAATATGCTTCAAGTTAGAAATACCGATAACGAGCCCTATTTAATTATGAGCCGAAGAGCTTTCGACTCATTAAACCCTTCACAAATAGCTCAAATTGAAAAATATACTAACATTCTTCAAGTATCAATCGATATTATTGAAAAAATAGGTGGCGGAAGTGCACGATGCATGATGGCCGAAAACTTTTTAGAAAAACTGTAGATTAGATTCTATATATTTGCATGTATCAGACATAAATTTGATAAAAACACAATCTTATGAACAATGTATTTTGTAGTAGTGAAGTAGATAAATTAAGTAAAGTAATTATTCATTATCCCGATGATGGCATTGAATTAGTAACTCCAAATAATGCCTTAGAATTTTTATACGATGACATTGTTCATCTTCCTGTAATGCGCGAAGAACATCAAACATTGATAGACATTCTATCTGCATTTTTAGGAGAAGAAAATGTACTAGATACCGAACAATTATTTCTAGAAACACTTGAAATAATTGAAGATAAAAATAAGAAAAAACTATTTGACTATATTTTTGCCTTAGAAAAAGTATCCCTGAAAGACAAAGAAATACTTATGAATCTTTCAAATGAAGAATTGGTTTATACCATATTTACGGGTGTTTTACAGGCTGAAAATCGCACAATTTTCAACCCTCTTCCAAATTATGTTTTCACACGAGACATAGCTGTAACGATAAAAGATCATTTATTAATTTGTCAGCCATCAAAAAAAGCTAGGACACGAGAAAGTGTTATTACACGATCTATTTGTTACTTCCACCCTATTTTTAAATCTTGTCAAGAAAATAATGATGCAAAAATTATTGACATGACCAAAGAAGGTGAAGATTATACAATAGAAGGAGGTGACGTTATGATATTCAATGACGATTATTTGTTAGTAGGCTGTAGCGAGCGAACAACTCCTGAAGCGGTAGAATTGTTAAAGAAAAAATTGTTTGACAAAAAAGTAATAGAAAATTTGGTTCGAATTGTCATTCCAAAAGATCGTTCTTGTATGCATATAGATACGTTATTTACTCAGATAAGCAAAAACGAATTTGTAATTTTTGAGAATACCCTCAAATCCAATCTAATAAAAGTAACTCAATTCAATAGCAATGGTTCAACCAAGGAATTTACTACTCTTGAGGACTTCTTTTTAAGTGTAAATCCCAATATGAAATTTATTTTATGTGGCAATGGAGAATATCCTTTTGATGAAAGAGAGCAATGGACAGATGGATGCAATCTTGTTGCACTCAGAGACGGAGTAGCAATTGCTTATGATCGAAACAGTAAGACTGCTGAAGCTTTATACAATTTAGGATATGAAATTGTAAGTGGACGAGATATCTCCAAAGAATGGAATTATGGTAAATTCAATCCCGATAAGTACGAAAAAACGATTATTACTATACCGTCTACAGAACTTTCAAGAGCCAGAGGTGGTCCTCATTGCATGACATTTCCATTATTAAGAATCTAATAATGAGATACATAATCAGTTTTATAGCTTTTGAGAAATAAAAAAAAGCACTCATGAAATATTTGAGCCTTATAGATATAATCCTTGCGCCCTTATATCTTCTCTTTGCATTTTTGATTTTAATTGTAATAAAAAAACGATTTATTCATGATGAAATAGACAAATATTTTATTATAAAAGCGTTTTATTTAAAAATCA
>Ga0078894_10001072_pt1 | contig 20043 bp, 24 predicted proteins | sample LauGreSu1BDMLBSD_2_FD_67506 | JGI IMG/M metagenome (GOLD analysis project Ga0078894, IMG submission 67506) | Freshwater lake microbial communities from Lake Michigan, USA - Su13.BD.MLB.SD (version 4) (version 4) | ecosystem: Environmental > Aquatic > Freshwater > Lake | place: Lake Michigan... | reverse complement strand
CTATTTATATAGTATATGAAAAGTATTTCAAAAAAGAATAAGGTTAGAACTACTCGTAAAATATATCCAAAAGTAAATGGAAAAATTATAGAAAAAAAACACGGATGGGTTATTACCGAAATTCATGGCGACCCATATGAACGAGGATACGCTCACGGTGTTTTATTATACAAAGAACTGAAACGAATAGTTCATTCCTTTCCATTTATTGTAAAAAAATATTTCAAAACATCATTGTCAAATTATATTAAAGTATGTAAAACAGAAGTCAAAAATGTTATAAAAAACGATTTTCCAGAAATTTACGATGAAATACGCGGAATAAGTGATGGTGCAAAAAAAATGGGAATAATTTTTTCAGTTGATGCAATCATTGCATGGAATTCTACATTTGGTATGGACTCTTTTTTTATAAAAGAATATGAAAAAAAAGAAAGATGTAGTGCATTTATTGCAACCGGAGATTCTACACAAAATGGAGAAATAGTAATGGCACATAATACACATACCGATTTTTTGGGTGGTCAATTAATGAATGTAATTATGCATGTTTATCCAACTACTGGTAATCATTTTGTAATGCAAATTGCACCTGGATATGTAGCAAGTGGGAGTGATTGGTTTTTATGTTCAACTGGAATTATTGGATGTGAAACGACTATTGGAGGAACTGAATATAAACCAAAATTCGGTTCTCCATTTTTTTGCAGAATTCGCCAAGCAATGCAATATGGTAAAACTTTGGATGAATATGCAGAAATTATGTTGAAAAATAATGCAGGGGACTATGCATGTTCTTGGTTATTTGGTGATATAAATACAAATGAAATAATGCAATTTGAAATTGGATTAGATAAATACAATATAAATCGGACTAAAAATGGATTATTTTATGGAATGAACTCTGCATTTGATTTTGATTTAAATAACTCAGAAACAAAGGATACTGATTTTCAAGACATTTCTACTTCATCTGGTTCTCGTAATTATAGATTAGATGCATTATTAAACAACAAATTTTATGGAAAAATAAATACGGAAAATGCAAAAGAAATCATTAGCGACCATTACGATGTATTTTTAAATAAAGAAATTATGAATGGTAGAAGTATATGTAACCATGCAGAAAAAGATGAATATGGAACCACCAAACGAAATGCTTTTTATCCAAGAGGATGTACTGATGGTAAAGTAGTTAATAGTGAAATGGCAAGAAAACTAGATTTTGAAGGAAGATTTGGTTCATCATGTGGACGTATTTTTAATGTAAAAAATCATGTAAAAAATCACCCAGAATATAAAGACTGGGCACCATACTTAGAAAATATGGATAATGAACCTTGGGTTAAAATTCATCCTTAGGTTAAAATTCATCCTTAGGTTAAAATTCATCCTTAGGTTAAAATTCATCCTTAGGTTAAAATTCATCCTTAGGTTAAAATTCATCCTTAGGTTAAAATTCATCCTTAGATATTTCGTGGTGTTCTCATTATTGGTGGTATAACAATACATTTTCTTTTTGTAATTAAATTTGTTGTTACGAGTTTTATAGTTTTTTGCAATTCTATGTCATCTAATATACTATTATAAGATATGTCCATTATATAATGATATAATAATTTATATTTTGCTAAATAATTCATTAGCATATATGGGTTATTATATGTAAATACAGTTATTTTACAATATTCAATATTGTAAAATACTTTTCTATTCATTACATAATGTATTTTATTCAGAATAACAACATGGACCGAAACATCCTATACAACTTTTCTTTTTTTTTGTTTTTTCTTGTTTTTTGATTGATATTTTTTCATTATAAACATTTTCTGTCAATAGTGTAAATGGTTTTGATACGTTAACTTTCAATAATTTAATACATGCATCAACTATGTTATCAAAACATAATAATAACAATGTTGAATTTTGTTCGTGCTCTATTTTCACTAATGATTCGCGAATAGATACACTGAAAATAAATTTTAATATATTTGAACACGTATCAATTGTATCTTCATTACTTTTCAAATTATTCATATTCGTTATTAATAATAAATTATATAAATGTGATATAATTGTTATAAAATATGGTATATCATGTGATTCTATTTTATCATTATTTATATTTCGAATAAGTGTACTTTCTACCATTCGAAAATATTCTGGTTTTGTTTTTATAAGTTCAGCTATTGTATCCAAACTATGTTGAGTTATTTTTGTTGAATACTTTTCTTGCATTTCATATGAAGCTAAAATTGTTTCTATTTTTTGAATTAACGTGCGGTTTGCTGTTGTTTTTTTTTGATATAAATTAGGTTGGACAATATCATCACCAGCATCTGACCAAGTTTCCATGCTATATACTTATGATATATTAATTTATTTCTAAATAAAATAATTCTTACCAGTTATCGTGTAGAATTTGTAATTTTGTAATATACATTTGTCATATATGTGATACAATAGAATTATAAAAATCAATACTGTAAAAATGTATAATATTTATACTGTAATATCATATAAATTCTTTAATATAAATTTGGATAGTGTTATATCGATTTCAGTAGATGAGTTTTTTATTCTAAAATATAAGATATTATCATATTGTGTATTTGTATATTCATTTGATATTACCAATTCCCATCTATAATTTGGCATAATATCTACACGAAATATAGGCATACTGTAATCTTTCATGTAACCTGATATGGATACGTCATTACTATCATTATATATACTAGTATCTAATTTCAATAAAAATGGTACTAAGTCATGTGAAAAAAAAATACCAGTTCCAGTAATAAACCAATCAAATATATAATGTCCCCCGAAAAAGTTATTTCTAGGTATTTCATTATAAAGAGATAATAATACTGGTATATTCCAAATCGACGATAGATTTGTATGTATAATATAATCGTACTCATATGTATCGTGTATATATCCACTTGATTTTATCATTTTTTTTGTAAAATTTGGATGTATTGGAAGGTCGCATCCTTTTACATAAATATAATGATCTATTTCTATTACATCATTTTCTATATTTTCTTTGTATTCAACAAAAAAAAACTTTATGTCATTTTTAAATTTATCATAATACAATTTATTGAAAATTTTAAAATTATCATACCGTTCATCATTGCCATAGTATGGATTATCAGACATTAATCCATTTTAAGATGCTACTAAAAATATCAAATAAAGTAATTAAATATATAATTGATGATAGTTATTTGAAACAGAACTTATTTACACCTGGAACAAATATACCGATTGTTTCAAGCGATATTTTAAATTATGAAAAATGCGATTATCTTTTAATTTTATCCTGGAATTTTCTTGATGATATTTTATTAAAAATAGATAAATACAGAAAATGTGGATTGCGAGTAATTGTACCGTTTCCGAATATTAGCATAATATAAAAACTCAATTTTTATAAACTATATAGAATTATAACTTTTCATAATTCATGAAACAAAGCTGTATTACATCATTCTTTCAAAAAAGCACATTATTAAATAAAAATAAAATACCTATTATAAAAATAAATCCAAACATCCAAGTTACCCCTAATAAAATACAAATACCAATTCCATATACACTTTTTTTTGATGGGTGTAGTAAAGGAAATCCAGGGCCAGCAGGTGCAGGTGCTGTTCTATATCAAGGAAATAAAGAAATATGGGCAAAATCCATATTTGTTGGAAATAATTCTACAAACAATGTAGCAGAATATACTGGTCTAATTATTGGATTACATGAAGCAGTAAATAAAAATATAAAAGAACTTATTGTTAAAGGGGATAGTATGTTAGTAATAAAACAAATGAAGGGTGAATATAAAGTAAATTCAAAAGATATGCAACGTTTATACGAAAATGCAAAAAGTTTCGAAAAATCGTTTGATAAAATCGTATATGAACATGTGTATAGAGAACATAATAAACGAGCAGACGAGTTGTCAAATGAAGGATTACGTGTTTCAAAAATGTAAATTATAGAAAACAATACAAAAAATTGATTTAGATATAAAAATATAACTAAATAACATATAGATTATATTATTTAGTAGAATGAATCCTCAAATTTCAAAAATAAGCGAAGAAGATGATGTATATAAATTCACCCTAAGTGGTATTAATGTTAGTATTGCAAATGCATTACGACGTATCATTTTATCCGAAATACCTACAATGGTTTTCCATACAGAAACTTATAACGACAACAAATGCAATATTGAAATTAATAATCCACCTCGCTTACATAATGAAATTATTAAACAACGTTTAAGTTGTATTCCTATTCATGAAAAAGATTTAGATATATTACCCGATAAATATATTTTAGAATTAGACATTAAAAATGAAACTGATAAAACTGTAATTGTTACTACCGAAGATTTTCGTATTAAAAATAAAATGAATGGTAATTATTTAACACGTGAAGAAACTAAGCGTATTTTCCCTCCATGTAATAAAACAAACAGGTTTATAGATTTTGTAAGATTAACACCAAAAATTGGAAATGAAATTCCAGGAGGTCACATCAAATTAAATTGTGAATTCTCGGTAAGTAATGCAAAAGTGAATAGTATGTTTAATGTAGTATCAAAATGCACATATGGTAATACTCCTGACCTTGTAAAAATTGATAAAATATGGGAATCAATGGAATCCAAATTACGAAGCGAAGAATTAACCAATGATGAAATTGAATTTCAAAAACGCAATTTCTATATGTTAGATGCACAACGTCAATTTATTCCAGACAGTTTTGATTATAGTATTCAAACCGTCGGTGTATTTACAAACCAAGAAATTGTTAAAAAAGGTTGCGCTATACTGCAAAATAAATTTGTAGATATGATTCAAATGATAGAAAGTGATATTGTCCCAATTCATCATAGTGAGGCAACTATGGAAAATTGTTATGATATTGTATTAGAAGATGAAGATTATACAATAGGAAAAGTATTAGAATATGTATTATATGAAAACTTCTACCAAGGTGACAAAACGCTAAGTTTTTGTGGTTTCAAAAAATATCATCCTCACAATAACCATAGTATTATTCGTATTGCATTCAATAATCCAGCAGATAAAACTATTGTACGAAATGTATTAAAATCCGCTTGCACTGATGCACAAGATGTATTTCTGAAAATGTTTAAATTATTTTAGGTTTTCCGTTATTATATAAAAATGTATATAATTTATTATTCATTTTTTCATATCCAATTGTATTCAAATGCATCCCATCTTTTTGAAAATATTTTGGATTGGATAATTCACGATTTACATTTATACAAACCACATTTTCCAAAGTTTTTGTATATATACGAACTTTATTGTTTATATAATCTATTTCTGCAATTTTATCCTTCATACTTGGCGATTTCAAAAGTGATAATACTATAATAATAGATTTTGGAAATCTCTTGGAAATATTTTCTATACCCAAATGTATGTTATTTGTTATCATATTCTTATCTATATTTTGGACCACATCATTTCCTCCACAATAAAATACTATATATTCAGGATTTATTGGTGGAATTTTTTCCAAATAAGATACTAAATTGGATGTTACTAAACCACTTTTACCCATATTTACATTTTCTTCATGCATCGCAAAATTTTTCCAATGTTTTATGATACTACTTCCCAATAATAATATTTTCATATATATTTTGAATATATTATTCTATTTTTAATCAAATATATTTTATGTATGAATTGATATAAAATTTCTTGTAATATATATTTTACAATGGACAGTTTAATTTTATTTTCAGCTGGTTCTGCAAACGATGAATCCAATAAACACTTATGGGTTAAAGGAGCATCATTATTTATACCTCAATTAAATCAATTATTAGAACACACAAATTATAAATTTGACATTATAGATATAAATCATTTTCAAAATGATAATGCAATGTATTTAGGTAATATATTACAAAATAACAATTCAGATAAATCTACTACACATGATTATCATATTTTATACTCGTTTGTATTAGATAAATTAGGTGTAAATTCAAAATTAAATTTGTTAGAAATTGGTATGGGAACAAATAATCCTACCATCGTTTCAAGTATGGGTGTATATGGAAGGCCGGGTGCATCATTATATGCATTTAGAGAATATTTACCAAATTCAAATATTTATGGTGCCGATATTGATAAAGATATTTTATTTGAAAGCGATAGAATAACTACTGGTTATGTAGACCAAATGGATTCAAATACATTTCATGAACTTGCAAATAAATTTGGAAATTTAAAATATGATTTAATTATTGATGACGGACTTCATTCAATTGGTGCCAATTTTAATACATTGTTATTTGCTATCAATAATATAAATGAAAATGGATGGATAATAATTGAAGATATTCACATTGCAGAAAATTGGAAAGCAATTGACTTTATATTAAGTTCTAATAAAAATTTCAAAACTTATATTATACGCGCAAGACTTGGGTATTTATACGCAATAACAAAAATATAAAATACATAAAATTGAAAATAATTTGTTCTTCAATTGAAGAACAAATATTACCCTCTGAACATAATTATTACCCTCTAATAACAAATATTACCCTCTGAACATAATTGTTTATATTGTTCAACAAAACAATATAAAATTGAATATAAAAATTACCCGCCTTTATAATATATAAAAGACAAACAACCCAGGAATTAAAATGGAAAAACGACTAAATAAATTATCTGAAAATTATATATCTAATTTTAAAAATAACATTCGTGATAAAATATTGGAAATAAATTTTGAAGAAAAAATAAAAATAAATGAATTAATGGAATACATATACGATTATGAACGTCTAGTATTTGTAAAAGAAGATTTTATTAAAAGAAAACGTGTAAAAAATTCAATACCATCCACAAATAGATGTAATGCTCGTAGAGCAAATGGGGAACAATGTACAAGAAGAAGAAAAGACAATTGCGAATTTTGCGGTACTCACTCAAAAGGTGTTCCTCATGGTTTTATGGAAGAAGAAGACGCTTCACAATCTACTCAAAAATTAGAAGTATTTGCAGAAGATATACAAGGTATTGTTTATTATATAGACAAATTCAATAATGTCTACAAAACAGAAGATATCATTTTAGGAAAAGAAAATCCGGCTATTATTGCTAAATGCATAAAAACTAGCAATGGATATAGTATACCATCACTCGGATTATAATGGTAAATCCGAAGTTCCTTTTGATATTTTGCGTACTATGCTTTCGCGAACGACTTCTTCTCTATTATCCATTATAAAACTGTTTATTTCACCGGCTTTTACAACATCACCTTCACAATATTTAGCTAAAATGTCTAATAATGACTTTTTTGAAATCGGTTTTTTCACATTCTTTTTCGTATACATAATTTGTCCATCTTTCAAATCAAAACAATCTATTTCATGATTTCTCATTACATCAATCAAATTTTTTGATATATTTTTTTTTTCATCAAGTCGTTTCTTTACCTCTTTTTGCAATGTGCGAATTTCATTATCAATTTTTACCCATTCTTTTATTGTTTTTACTAATTCTTCTTTTGTTTCCATTATATATTTCAATTATAAAATATTTAGGATAATAAATATAATATATTTATATATTTTTCAATATTAATATATAGTAAATGATGTTTTCATATAAAAATAGACATATGAGTAATTTAAATCAAATGCCAGTTAATATGCCACCGCGACAATCTGGATTATCTATGAACATTAATATACAAGTAAAACCACAAGTGGCTGCGCCGATTGATACTGTTGAAGAACCTACCAAACCAAAAAAAATGAAATGGGGTGAACCTACCTGGTTCCTATTTCATTCATTGGCACAAAAAGTAAAAGAAGAGCATTTTACAAGTGTTAAAAATGAACTTATAAATACTATTTATACCATTTGTAAAAATTTACCATGTCCAATGTGCGCAACTCACGCTACCCAATTTATGAATTCGGTTAATTTCAGTACAATACAAACAAAAAAGGATTTAATTGATTTATTATGGAGATTTCACAATGAAGTAAATGTTAAAAAAAATGTCCCTATTTTTCCGTATGACCAACTGGCAGAAAAATATTCGCGAGCAAATTTAATAAATATCATTCAGTTATTTATGTTCCATTTCAAAGACAAACATGCGAGTATTCGAATGATTGCTGATGATATGTTTCGACAAAAACTAGCAGTGAAAATGCAGGATTGGTTTAGGCAAAATTTACAATATTTTGATTACTAAATATATTTGTATATACTATACAAATATATGGATACATATTCGAATGATTCTCCACAAAATCCAATAAAATTAAAGCCAATTAGAAATAGAACTAAAACTATTTCTAGACTATTCGAACCAATTGTAACAACATTACATAAAATTAAAACGTATATCCCAATTAGACGTTATTCAAGAGTACATGGAAAATCACCAATGTCTATTAAGAAAAATCCTCTTCGTAAAAAAGGTGGAAAAACACGAAAAAACAGAAAATCTAAAAGAAAACTATAAAACTATCCAATCACATAACCCTTTGTCGTTTTTTTGCGAACAATTTTTTGCTTCCCTTTCGCATGCAATTGTTCATGACACTTTTCACAAACTGCTGCTAAATTTGCTACATGATTTTTATGAAAAGACCCTATAAATCCTTTTTCATCTGCATCTTTTTGTGGGGATAAATGATGTACTTCTTCACTTAGTTCTATTTTGCATATTTCACACAAACCTCGTACTTTTTTTGCATTATATACACTGGGTTTATGTGCAAGTTCTCCTTGATTTATAGGATAATATTTATTACGTATTACATATGCTTTCTCTAAAAATTCTTCTGGTAAATACAGCGATTTACATACTTCCAATCCATACATACGATTACCAGGTCCATCGCGTAATTTACGGTCATACACCAAACAATCTAATTCTCTATCAAAATGGACCGCCATATGTTTTATATCTAAATTGGTCAACGATTTTATTTCATCATAATGTAATATTTCGTGAAAATGCGTTGCAAAAATATAAGTGGATTTTGTAGCATTCAAATGCATTAATCCTGCTGTAAAAATACTCAACGCGGATTCAGTTTCAGTTCCAGAGCATAATTCATCACCCAATATCATACTATATTCATCCGCTCCCCGTAATATCATACGCAATTCAGACATTTCCACTGCAAATGTGGAAAGCCCTTTAAATATATTATCATTTCCCAATATTCGCGAATATATCGATTTGTATGGTTTAAATATGAAACGAGAACATGGAACAAATAATCCACTTTGTGCCATTATTGTGGCAATTCCAACTGCTCGTATTAAACTCGTTTTCCCAACTGCATTGGTTCCGTATAATAACATACCCGTTTTCATATTATTATCAATCTTTCCTCCAATTAATAAATCATTTGGTACATATATTTCATTTTGTTGTATATGTTCTATTAAACAATGTCTCAAATCATACGCATGTACATATGAACCTGTACAAAACAAATCTGTATCTATTTCTGGACATACGTAATTATATTCATTCGCAATATATGCTTTATTTTGGAGAACATCTATTTTTGTTATATATTTTGCAATATTCTCTAATACTGAGAACCATTTGTTATCTAATTCATTTAAAAACTCTTTGTATTCAATTGCAATTGCTATATTGATTTTTTCTTTCAACTCATTTATATCTTTACATAACTTATTGAGAACATTGATTTCAATTTCATCATTACTCGTAGAAGCAGATTTAAAATGAATTTCTTTTGCATCTATGCTTAATTCTGAATTGATTTGAATTGGCTCTGATATTTTTGATAATATTGTTTTCAATGTAGACGCGCGTTTCTTCGTAATCTGCAATGAATATCCAGATTTGTCAGTTTCATGTATCTTAATATACTCTGTTTCTGCATTTTTTTCAAATGTTCTCAACAATGTTGTCAATGAATCTTTTATTCCGTGAAAAGAAGATATACATTTATCATAATTTTTTATTAATGTGTCTAAATTACTGGATACACCAGGTTGTATTATATTTTTTTCGAAATTTTGCATGGATTGTATATCCATACATATATCCATTTTCAAATTTGTATTTATAAAATTCATTAATTGAGAACATTGTTCTCCAAAGTTCTCCGTTTTATTGGAATGTTCTCCAAAATATTTATTTAAATCAGGAGTTTCATATAAACATTGATATATTTGTTCAATGTTCTCGATACTTTTGTATAAATGATATATCGAGGATGGGTATATTTTTCGAATAATAATTTGTCTGCATATTTTTTCAATATCACGTATTTGACCTAATTGAGAGCGAAAAAATGATATAAAATGTACATTGTCCTGATGTAACAGAAGACTTATCATTGCATATTCCTTTTTCAACCATTCTTCATCAAATGTGGGATTTGTCAACTGTTGTTTGAACTGTCGTCTTCCCATAGGTGTGCAACATTTGTTCAAAAAGGAGAGAACAGATGAGTACTTAGAATTCATTTTACTATCTTCTGAATAATCATCAATAATATTCAATTGTTTTAGTGTATGATTTGCCAATACCATGCGATATGATGTATTATTGAATATTGGCGGTTCTATTTTTTTCACTAAATTTGGATTATGTTCTTGAATAAAATTTAATAAAAAACAATAAGATTGAGTTGCTATTTCATTATTGTTGAATTCCGAACATATTTGATAACATTCTTCACCAAAAAAAGTGGACAATATATGTTGGATGTATTTTTGTTGAGAACATTTTTTAATAATATCTAATTCTTGTGAACTTTTTGTATATCTATGAATCATTATATTTGTCATGCCACTATATTGCATTATTTTTTCTGTCATTATTTCGTCAAATGATGTTATTAATAATATTTCACTTGGAGCATATATTGAGACACATCGTTCTAATTCGTCAAAAGTAGTTGGGTTATCATAAAATGGAATTTCATATTCAAATATAAACGATTTTCCTGTAAATATATTGGCAACAGAAACCCCACATACAAGGTTATCGTTATTGGATTGTGAAAAAGATTTGAAAGTATCTATCCAAACACACATTATATTGTTTGTTGTTTGTGGAGAACTATCAGTATCATACGATATATAGGTTCCAGCAGAATACACTGCATGAAATTTTCGTTTAACATTTTTACCATCTTTTTCTTGAATATACACCACACTTGTATATCCATTTTCTGATAATTTTTGTATATATTTTTCCAAAGTATAATCACGAAATCCCGCCATGACAACAGCGTCGTTGTTTATAATAATTTTTTTTTCAGATACGTTCAATTGGCATATTTGTGAGAACTCTACTATTTGACTGTGGGTTATTTTGCCAGTTTCCGTATTTTTTAAACCATATACTTCAAAAAATGCACCGACTTGCATTAATAATACCGTATTTTTACCATATTTTTGTTGATATTCTTTTGTTATGTTAAAATATTCTGTTGTTATATTTGTTTCCATATTAGTCTTGTTTATATATATTTTTATTTTTATATAATTTATAATTTATTATATTGGAAAATCTGTAAATTTATATAATACCCTATAATTATCATGTTCAAATACTAAATCGGTTTGTATAAAAAATTGAAATAAAAAATATCAAATATATTATTATAAAACTTAAATTAAATAAATGAAAATGAAAATGTATGAAATTCAGGAAGAATGCGATGATTATGGGTTCTTCTGTGATTTAGAAGAACCTATTGAAAAATATAATAAAGAAAATTATGACTTTATTATAAAAATTAGCACTCCTAAAAAAAATAAACGCAATTTTTATCAACAGTGTTGTTACCACGTTTCATTCGGAATATCTATTGTTATAACTGCAATAATAATTTTTACAGCAAAATAATTATTCACTTCCAAAATATGCACCTTTTCCAATTTTGAAATCACTTAATCGGGTAATTGTATCATCGTTTTGTTTCATAATTTCCTTAATTAAATCTTTAATTGAAATCATACCAATAAATTCACTATCATTATCATCTATTACTAATAAATGACGAATATCTTTAAACATCATTTTATTCATACAGGATTCTAATGAATCACTTTTTTTAGCAATAATTATAGATGGACCATAGGTGCAAATGTCTTTCACTTTTACATCATTTGTATGTTTATCAAATGCAGCAACCTTATTAATAAAATCGCGTTCGGAACATACTCCTACAACTTTATTAGTTTTATCAGTAACGGCTAAACATCCAATATTAAATGCAGTGAATCGAGTAACTGCTTCTTTTACACTAGCATTTTCGCTAATTTTGAAATCGATTTTATAATAACATGATTTTTGAAATACATTTAGTGCACTCACCGGTGACTTTACATATGTAGAAAATGAACGACGAAACATTATTTATGATATATCAGTGTATTTGTTTTTATATATTTTTATAAATTATATAAAATTGATAAGAGTTTTATTCAAATATAATATATAAACAAATTTATCAAAAAAATGCCGATTCGTGTTTATGTTGATTATATTGATGGACCGGATTATATAAGAATAATTGACTATTACAATCTAAATATACCATACGGAAAACCTAAATTAGAAATATTAGACCGATGTGAAGGAGGATTTCAAATACAAGATATTTCTAATAAATATGAAACAGATGAAAATATAAAACAATTGCGATGGAATAAAAAACGGCTAGTTCCATATTCAACGTATAAAGGATTTGATAAATATGAAGAAACAATGTTATTCATTGCGATGCGTTCAATATTAGGAGATAATGTCACATTTGAATATTAGAAAAAAATCATAAAAAATTGAAATATAATTTTATATAAATCATATTTCAAATACACATAAATTACAATGACAGAAATTAAACCATCTACAATTGAAAACGAATTTTATTTTGGTGATTTACCAGGGTCGTTACAATATCATATTGACCCGGTTAGTATAATGGAAATATCAAATATTACAGATATGGGGGTTGGAACAACTAGTGATAACGCTGGATTTGTATTCGAATCCCATACCGAATCCTCATTCAATAGCGTTATTCCCAATACACCAATGGGAAAAGATAATGAATGGAACATGATTTTATTATTAAAAAAAGTAGTAGATGATAAAATTTGGTTAAAAGCTGCACTAAGAAACAAAGTAACCGGACGGATTGCACTTATGACTAGTACGAATAAATATGAAAATTTGACAAATCATGGACATCGTGCAATTCAATCATGTAACGATGATTGGTTTGTTGGACATTATCGTATGTCTGCTCCAATGTTCTTTTGGCGCGAACTTGTAAATAGATTAAAATATTAAAAAAAATATAATACAAAATATACAAAATACTAAATTTATCTTATCTATTTTTATGACAATTGAAACATTTGTCAAATTCTTTTTTTATTATTGGTTTACCACATTTGCATTTCTTACATGACGATAAACATTTTTTACAAAGATAATTTATACATGATACTGTATTTTCTTTACACTCTTTACAATAATTAAGAAGTGAACAATCGTAGCATCGGTTAAATTTTTTATTATATAATTTACAAATTTTACGGCAATTACATATAATACAGGTACTTTTCAATCTACATTCGTTACAGTAATTATCTTTTCTATTCCTATGTGATATTCCACAATCAATACAATGTTTTTTATTATTATTTTCCAAACTACTATAACAATGTTTACATAAACCTATTAATTGATTATCGATATTATTTTTGAAGATAAATTTATCCTTATTATTTTTTTCACATAAGATACATTCATCTAGTACAGTACTTTTTATATATTTTGTAATAGAATCCATTGTATATTTGTTTTCATTAATTAATTCAACTTTTAATTTTTTTAAATCTTCTCCGAAATTTGTACCTATATATTTATAATTTTGTTTGAAAGACATTCTATTTTCGTTTAAATTTTCTTGTAATTTTTCTTCAAGTATTAATATATTTTTATTAACTTTAATTTTTTTAAATTTTTGATAATTTTCATCATTTTCTAATTTTTTTACAGTTTCGTCTATAATAATTGGTTCAATAATTTCAGATTTTTTTATACATTCACATCCAACTATAATACAATTATGGGTATCTGGATTCTGTATTGTATATAAACGTTCTGGACTACAATCCTTATTACATGCACAGCAAAATCGGGTTTGTGACATACCTGCATCTTCTACATCATTTGATGAGTGACCGCCCATCTGAAATACTTGCTCTTTTCTTATATATTGTAATATTTCATTCAAATTTTCAAAATTATCTAATTTTTCATCAGCAATTAACAATGCTATAAATATACAAAAGAAGTCACGATGCGATTTGGCATGTATTTTATTATTATTTTTTGTATCAATTTCATTTTGATTTTTTACTATAAATTCACGTATTCTATTTTGTATAGCCATTTTATCATCCAAATCATGACTTTTCAATGAATCTTCTGAAAAATTTATTTTTATTTTTTTAATAAAATTTTTAAATTTATCATTATACATGATATTTGTTTTTGTAACTATTTCATCATCATTATAACACGTTTCCATTTTGAATTAGTAGTTTATATTGTTTATTTGAAATGTTTTTATTTTCAAAAACATTTCAATTTTTTACTTATCATTAAAAAAATTATACATTAAATTTTCGGGATTATGATTGGTTACATCACCACTTATCATAACTACACTTTCATACATTTTACGCAATACATCATTCGGTGATGTAGACCCCACTTTAATAAACCCTTTTTTTAATAAAAATTTACGTATTTCTTCAATAGGCGTTTGATTCAACATTTGTTTTCTCGTACTAATATTATTACGTATTGTTTTATTGGATACCAATACTGCTACTTTTGGAAATACTTTTGATTTACCTACATGATATGTTCGTTTCAAAGTTCTCTTTTGTTTCAAATATTTCAATTTTGGCATATATTGTTGTTTTGTCTTTTGCATAATTTGTTTAATTTCCATTCTTGCCTTTTGTCGTTCAAGTTCTTTATCCAATTCAGTTTTTCTATTAACATCTTCCATATTTGACCAGCTATTAATTGAAGAACTACCTGTCATAGGAGATATATTTTCAATATTCGATGCACGTAACGTTTGGGTATTATTTATAGAATTCGTTTGGTTTGTTCCGGTGAATAATGTAGGTGTATTCAATACTGGTTCTCTAACATATGGAATACTGGATATATATTGGTCATTTAAATTCAAAGGTTTACGTTGTGTTTGATTTTTCCAATTTCGATAGGTTGGTAAACTTCCTCCTTTTAAGCAACCATATTGCGGATAATTCGGGTTATTTATATTTAGTTTTATAGGCGGTTCAATCTCATTTGCTGATACTGTAAATCCTGGCAATTCATTTGTTAATGTATTATTTAAAATATTATTATTATTAAGTAATAACGATTGAACATTATTATTTGGATATTGCTTTATAGTAGAATTGTGTTTATGTTTTCTATCATTCTCTTCGGCTACTGACATTAAATATTTTAATGAATTATCAAATTCACTATTAAACTCGTCTAATGGATTTTTTAATGCAGGTCTTTGTGATGCATTCGAATCTTTGTGTGCATTTTTTTCATAATTTTTTTCTTGCTGTTCACGAATATATCTCAATAATTTACCGCGTAATGTTTTATTATTCTGCTGCTTCGTCTGTTGCGATTTTATTTTAATATCTTTATTTTTTTCTGTTTTAGGTTGTCTTTTTCTAGTTGTGTTTGAAGAAACCTTAAATAGATCCGGATTTATACTAATAGTTTTTTTTTCACTCATTGATACAAATATAGTATATTTATTCTAATATAATATATTTTAATAATCATTTTTCTGAATTATATACCCTAAATAACTCTTATAAACATTATCAAATATTTACCTATTGAATATTACAAATACTAGCTAAAACAGATTCAAGTCCATTGAATAACGGACTAATAGTACATATACAACTGTATGTAAGAGAATTCCTACCATTGTTGGACAACCATTTTTTGCAATAGGTCCAATAAAACCACTTAATAATGAATCTGTCAAACTATAAGTATAAGGATTTATCACTAAAATAAAAATAAATGCTGAGAAAAGGGTGATTTGCCACTTTCGTAAACTGGAAGGAGAACCTGCCATATAAAATGTACAAATATTATTTTTACGTAAAATCTAAACATATATTGATTCTAAAATTTTATCCATTTTATTTTCCTTTTTTTTATTTTTTACAAAAATATCATATCCTCCATCCAAGTCTTCACGTGTAATACGTTTACGCATACTTATATCTTTTCCGTATATACGGCGTGAATGTGCGATTTTTAAATAAGAAAATAATAATTCCATATCACGACCATAGTTCTTAAATTGTTGCTTATTTTTATCGAACCATTTTATGTTTACAACATCTTCTTCGAGAACCCAATCCGTTTCATTTATTTTTTTCTTAAATATATCCATTAATTCATTTGTATTGTATTGCTCAATATTAAATCGCCATATAAATCTCGATTCCATTCCTCGATTTGCTTTAAAAAAAGAATTATTCAAATCTTCTTCATATCCGGCAATAATAACCATTAAATCTTCTTTATGGTCACTTAATGCTTCACATAATGTATCAATACATTCTTTTGAATAACCATCTTCTTGATAATTATTTGCCAAAGAATATGCTTCATCTATGAACAGAACTCCTCCTAAACAATCATCAATTACTTTTTTTGTTTTTATTGCAGTTTGTCCTAAATATCCAGCCACTAAATCATTGCGTGTAACTTTTTTGAATATATTATTTTTCAAAATACCAATTTTAGAATACATTGCACCGATTATTTTTGCAATTTCGGTTTTGCCTGTTCCCGGTGGACCATATAAAACAGTATGTTTAAAATCACTTTCTTTATTTGTAATATGTAAATCTTGCATGAAATATAATAATTGATTTAATATCGAATTCTTCAAATCTTTCATACCAATCATTTTATTTAATTTTTCTAATTCTGGTTCAATTTGAGTAAGTGATTTTAAATCAATATTATATTCATAATTTTCATCATATACATTGTTTTTTATTACATTCAGTAAATCATCTAATGAGTTTATGGACGAATCTATTATTTTTTTTTGTTTAGGTGTAGTTATTTTTTGTATAGTATCATCTGTATTAATAAATATTTCATGATTTTGTTTCCATATATCATAATTATTATTTGCATTCCATTTGGAATCAGAAAAAAGGTTGTAATAACCTTCATTTTTTTCTGTTTTATAAATATTTGATGTAACTGGTATTAAATTGTTTTCAAACTGCACTCCATTATAGTATGGGTCATGGTATTTATTTTCTATATAATGTATATTAATTAGATTCAGTATATTTAAAATTTCAAAATAATTTAAATCGGACATTTCTTTATAATGGTCCAAGCATTGAATAAATGATTTTTTATGGGATTGTTTCATAATACATCATTTTATTGATTATTATTTATTATGTTTATTTCAAATTATAAATAAAGGTATATTATTAATAAAATATTTATTGAGAACTTTCCACCAAATTTTTATCAACATATACTGCTTTGATGATATTTTTTGCAACTCGTTCATTATTCTTTTCTACGCCACCTGGACAGGTATCGCCAAGAGATTCGCGCATTATTTGAAATGCACGGTTAAAATCCGCTGTGTCTAATATTTGTGATTCTGGGTGTTGTTTATTCCATTCACTAATTTGCTGTATATTTCGAAAAGCAATTCTACGTATTGCTGATTTGATTTTTGCTTGGTCGGGTGTATCTTTTATCCATGTATTGTTCTCACGAACATGCATGATTTCTCGTTTTATATCTGTACAATGAAGAGGGCGTCTATAAATATCCATATCTTTCAATCCGTTCATGAAAATCTGCGTAACCCCGTCTACATATCCCATATCTGCAACGTTCTCCAATTCGGATAAACCTAATTTCACGTTCTCAACAAATTCAGATAAATTAATTGCATTTTTACATTGCTCATTCAAAAAGAAATTCAGATTGAATTGTCTATTATGAGAATTCGTATGTGTATTATTTGAATTGTTTGTAATTATAGGTTTTTGTGATATTTCAATCATTGTTCTATATTGTTCTACCAACATATTTTTGAATTCTTTGTTATCCCGTACAAGTTCTAATATAATATCAGTAAGTTCCGGTTTTTCAACTGCGATTTGAAGTTGCATAGACGAATAGTTATCTTCATTTTTACTACTCGTATTTTCCAAAAAATCACACTTGGTCTTATGATTCCACAAACTTGACGCATGTTTATATGATTTTCCACATTGACAATCGTAAGATTTTTTTTCGGCATTTTTTTGTTCGTATTCGTTCGTATTTGTTCGTATTTTATGTTTCAGTGTGGAAACATGTTTGTCATAATTACTTTGTTTGCTGCATATAAAGTTGCATTTATTGCATGAAAATATTCGGCATTTTTCGGCATTTTTTTTCGGCATTAAATACTAATAATATACGAACATAAAAAATGCCTAAATGGTTTTCATAATTAATTAAAAAAATTATGCAGTGACTTTTTGAGTTAAAAAATCGGTATTTAAAGCATTATGCTTTATGCACGTTTTTTACAAAATTTTAGGAGCCATTTTTGTAAAATGGACATTTTTATTTTTTCAAAAATGTCCAAAATCAAAAACGGCCAACGAATCTAGATCGACCTTTTTTTGGGGGTCCTTACTGACCCTTCTAAAATACAATTATTTTATTTGTCGTTACATGTTTATTGAGTTACTATATCATGTTTATCAATATACACTCCCCTAATTACATTCTTCAATACACGTTCATTGTTTCTTTCTACACCGCCTGGACACGTATTTCCGAGCGATTCCTTCATTATTTGAAATGAACGGTTATATTCATTGCTATCCAGAACAGTGGATTCCGGATGCAATTTATTCCATTCACTGATTTGTTGTATATTGCGAAATGCAATTCTATGTATTGCTGATTTGATTTTTGCCTGGTCAAGAGTATCTTTTATCCATGCATCATTCTCACGGATATGCAGAATTTCGCGTTTTATATCCGTGCAATGCAACGGTCTTGTATAAATATCCATATCTTTCAATCCATTCATAAAAATTTGTGTTACACCATTCACGTATCCCATATCTGCTACGTTCTCTAAATCTGACAATTGTAATTTGACGTTCTCTACAAACTCGGATAAATTGATTGCGTTTTTACATTGTTCGTTCAAAAAGAAATTCAAATTGAAATTTTTGTTGTTGCTGTTATTGTTGTTGTTATTACAATTTGTAATAGTCGGTTTTTCTGAAATTTTCAGAATGTGGTTATGTTGTTCTATTAGCATATTTTTGAATTGTTGGTTTTCTTTGACCAACTCCAATATTGTATTTACCAGTTTGTCTGGTTCGTTTAATGAATTATTTGATTTATTGCAAGATTTCTTGTGGCGGCTCAAACTGGATTTGTGATTATATGAGGTTCCACAATCACATGTATATACGATAGATGGTGTTGCGATTTTTCGGTTAGCATCAAAGTTAGCATTAGTTAGCATTATGTGTTTCCGTGTGGTTAAATGCTTGTTGAAATCATAACTATTGCTGCATTTATAATCACAAGTTTCGCATATAAATTTTTTTGCGATTTTTTGCGATTTTTTCGTTAGCATTAAATGCTATAGATTTCCAGCATAAAATATATCTAAATGGTTTTTATAAAAAAATAAAAAAAATTATGCAGCGACAATTGGAATTAAAAAATTGGTATTTAAAGCATTATGCTTTATGCACGTTTTTTGCAAAATTTTGGGAGCCATTTTTGTAAAATGGACATTTTTATTTTTCCAAAAATGTCCAAAATCAAAATCGGCCAACGAATCTAGATCGACCTTTTTTC
>Ga0078894_10001070_pt1 | contig 20073 bp, 10 predicted proteins | sample LauGreSu1BDMLBSD_2_FD_67506 | JGI IMG/M metagenome (GOLD analysis project Ga0078894, IMG submission 67506) | Freshwater lake microbial communities from Lake Michigan, USA - Su13.BD.MLB.SD (version 4) (version 4) | ecosystem: Environmental > Aquatic > Freshwater > Lake | place: Lake Michigan... | reverse complement strand
TGATTCGTTTTATGCGGGATGTACTAAATACGACTTATATGAATTAGGTATTAAATTTAATACAATACCAACAAAAGATTTATATACATACCAACAAATTTTAAATAACCCTAGATTAACAGCTGAGGAACAAATTCAGGTACTCCAAAGTATACCACAAGATGAATCAACAGGTCAACCGAAAACCGCAACAGGTGCCGAAACTGTCACTAGTAACGCTGGTGCACAAGGTACAACATTAACTGGTGAACCTAAATTGGTTAACACTGAATTAAATGAATATCAAGGATATGGTTTTTATTTTGACAATGATTGTCCTGAGTGTCAAAACTCAACGGCAATAGTGTCGTCACAACCATTTGACTATTGGTATAATAATTATACATCTTCAGGTAATAAGACTGTGTATTCACAACAAGCACCTAAGAAAGTACAACCTCAAGGTGGTGAAGAATTTACTAGTGATGGTATCCCACAATTTTTTACAGATGTTGTTGAGGGTAATTTTAATTTCATTAAAACTAATTTAATGAAAAAAATTGATGACATATTATCTAATGGTGGTGATATAACGATTGAAATGGTTGGATCGGCATCTGCAACTGCGAGTGTTTCATATAATGATAAGTTATCACAAAGAAGAAATAATTCAGTTTTACAATGGTTTTTAAAACAACCCTTAAGTGGTGGTACAACCGTAGACACTTATTATCAAAATAAAAAGTTTACATTAAACTTGGTTGCTAAGGGTGAACAGACATCAATACCTATAATTAGAAAAGAAAATGAAACAACACCAACAGCAGGTGATACATCAATAACAACTGCTACAGGTGGTAACGCACCAAGTGCGTCGGTTAACTGTACTCAGAATGTTTTAAACTTGGATTTGGCGACACCAAAAGTCACTGACACCTCTGAGGTGTTTAGTATTCCTGCAATGGCTTGTAGAAGAGTTTATATCAGTAAAGTTACTGCAAATATTAAAGAACAACCAACACAAGATACCACAACGACAAACCCAACACCTGGCGAAACAGTAAATAACCCACAAGTTGTTCCAAATACTCAAACAAATAGCATTAAACCTGAACCAAAAATTACTGTAGAACAAAAAATAAAAGATGGAATATCTAAAAAAGTACTTAGAAATTTATTTTCAGAGTGCGATTACTTCCAAGTAATCAAAGAGACAGATCCTATGGTTTATGCTAGTATTAAGGATAAGATTAAATATTTTAACCCTGCGTTTCACTCAATGACACCTGAAGGTTTAAATTCTCGTCTAACTTTCTTACAACAATGTACAAGACCAGGTCAAAGTATTCCGGTTATAGGACCTGATGGTAGACCTAAATATAATGACGCATTAAATACATCATTTGGTGCTCCACCTGTATTAGTTTTAAGAATCGGAGATTTTTATCATTGTAAAATAATACCTGGACAACTTTCATTTGCATATGAAGGTTTAGATATTAATCCTGAAGGTATTGGTGTACAACCTATGATAGTTAAAGTAACCTTAGGGTTTAAAATAATTGGAGGTATGGGATTAAAAGAACCCGTACAAGAATTACAAAATGCCTTGTCATTTAATTATTATGCGAATACTGAAATTTATGACGAGAGAGCAACGGCAACTGAAGACACTAGTAAACGAGATAAATATGTTGTTGAAAAAATAACATCAGGATTACCACCTGTTAGTCAAGAACAAGTTGCACAGATTAACAGCGTACAACCTAAAAAAGGTGCATCAACTATGGGTAACACTGTAGATGCAATCACTATGGACTACACCACTTTACTTACTTCATTAGAGGGTAAATTACAAGAATACTTTAAAACATATTATGATTCACTTAACAAGATTAACAATGATTATGGTTACGGTGCTTTACAATTAGCAAATAGAAATAGAAGTTATGTTAAAGGATCACTTTCACCTTTTGGTGGTGAAACGGTTGAAAGTGTTTTATATGGTAAATCTAATGAGTACCAAACATTTGTGACTGAATTAGTAGAAAGGGTTAAAAAAGATATTGATGATAAAAAAGATCCTTATTTAAATTGGTTAATTAATTCTAACGAAGGGTATCCATCAATTACGAGCAAACAAATAAGAGAATTACAAGAAAAATTAAAAAGTGTTGCATCAGAAAGACAAACCGCAATTTTAAATATCGTATTAAATAACACTACAAACTTAGTTAATATACAAACAGAACTTAATTATATTTTTAGACAACTTGATGTTATTGTAAGTAAATTAGATGGTAGTATTGGTCCATCAAATGAACCATTACTTTATGATTTAAGTGGTGATACTTTCTTCACTGTTGGATCGACAGGATCATTACCTGACATATACACAAGTAGTGCAAGCTATAGTGTTACATCGGCGATTAAAAAGTTTGAAAACTTAGTCAAACTTAATGACATGGTTACTGAGTTTTATAAACCGAATACCTCAACAATACAAAAAATAGATGGGGATTGTACTTTCCAAACTGAAGGTAGTGTTGGAGGGTATTTTGTCACTTGTGAAAATAATAGATTTTACACATTAATGTCACAACTATATATAAATAATGAATTCTATACTACATTAGTTAATAACCTAACTTCGGGTAATGAAATTAAAGCAGACCCAACATTAGTTGAAAAAATAAAACAAAGATCAGAATTTTTGAAAAACGATCAGTACATTCCTATTTTGGATTTTTATAAAAATAAATTCAAAACAGATATTGAGGATACACAAGATTATAAAGAATGTACAACTTGGAAATTACCTGACGAAACGGTTAAAACTTGTCAATATACTTACCCTGCGGTAGGAGATTTAGACGAAAAAACTAAAAAAATAAAAGATTTATATTCAAACAACAATTTGAATAGTGATAAAGCAACCTTCAACGGTAAAGTAACTTTTAATTAAAATGGCACTTCAATATTGGAATAGATACACCGATTTTTTAATCAATGGAGAACAAACCGTAGTACCTTATATTGTATTACCTCCTAAAAGTTCTGATAAAAATTATATATATAAAGTCGGTCAAAGTAGATTAGATAAAGTATCACAACAATTTTATGGTACGCCATACTTTGGTTGGTTAATACAGGCTGCAAATCCACAGTATTCTGGTTATGAATTTGTAATACCTGATGGTGCAGTATTGACAATTCCCTTTCCTTTAGTAGCATCATTACAGGATTATAAAAATTCTTACGAAAATTATTTCTTCTATTATGGTAGATAGTCAAGAAAATATATTAGTTGAACTAGACTATGATAATATAAGCCTTATTGACCCAAACAAAGTAATTGATCAAGAAGGTAATGTTAAAGATAGATTGGTTAAACAAGAGGACCTCGTTATGTATGCTAACTTGGAATGTAATGTTTTGCCAAGAACAAAACTTGCGGTAGGTACTGCAATGAACGATTCACAAAGAACTATTTCGGTTGGTAAGATAAATTTTCTAAACCCTGGAAATAACACATTCTTAAACACCGCTTGGTCAGACGAATTAACGGGTAAAGGTACTTTAGAGGGTAAAGGTGTAAATCAAATAAAACAAACTTCAGTACAAAACCCTAATAAATCAGATGATTATTATATAACACAAAACTTGTATTCTAATGGTACTCCAGGTGCGGTTGATAATGGTTTATTGGGAATCAAGTCCATTAGAATGGATATAAGTACTTCTTTTTTACCACAGATATATGTTGAATTAGAAGATGTTAAAGGTAGAGCATTATTTGAAGCGGGTAATAATTCCCCTTACGCGGCCTTCTTCCAATTACCATACCCTCAGTTTACACTAACATTAAAAGGTTGGTACGGTAAAGCCGTTAAATTTCCAATAATGCTTCAGTCATTTACATCTAGATTTAACCCAACCTCACATAATTATGAGATTAGTTTGGTGTTTTTTGGATATAAGTACACATTATTATCTTATGTTAACTTTGGTGCTCTTATGGCGGTACCTCAAATGTATAATAATACGGTAACACAAACACCAATTGCTAAAACACAAGGTACTGAAATTAAAAGTTCTGATGTTGCAACAACACCTGTTGTTGTCAGTAGAGGATATCAAAAAATGAAAGAAGTTTATTCAATATATAAATCAAAAGGTTTAATTGACGACAACTTCCCTGAAATAACTTTACAACAACTTAACTATAGATTACAAAACTTCATTAAAGAAGTTTTAGAACAGTTTGAAAAAGAGAATATGGGGATCCTTACGGACATGACCGTATATCAAACTAATCTATTACAGTTCCAACAAACAATATTTATATATTCAAACTCTTCTTGGTTTAATACATACATGGACAAAAATAACCCAATAGTCTTAAAAGACACTGGAGAAGATAGATACATTTTTGTTGATTCTAATGCACAATATAAAGCTGATGCTGAAAATAATTTAAAAGGTGAGATTGAAAAATATAAAGATATACTTTCACAAAATGGTGTATTTGGTCTCAATCCTGGTACATATACGGTTGGTGGAGTTACAACAAAATCTGACATAGCATTTAACATAAATTTAGATACTTGCCGAAAAGACATAACATTAGATAAAATTGATATTGTAAAAACATATCTCGCAAGAAAAGATTCACCTAAAGGTAATTTTACTGAAACAGATGCAGTCATCGTACAATTTAAGGAAACACTAAAAACCGACCTAGAAAAGAATGGGTATAAAGTTTACTATTTCCAAGGACCAAATTCATTTATGTCTATTACAGATGAGATGGCTAAAAAGGCTTCTGAAACAAGAAAAAAAGTTGAAACAGAAATATCAGCAAGTTTGGCAAGTAAATTTAATGCGCAAGGTAATGGTAAACTTGGTTTTGTGCCAAACATAAGAAATATATTAGCAGTCTTTTATTGTCAAGGTGAAGCGTTTTTAAGATTATTAGATGAGGTTCATAAAAAGGCTTGGGATCAAAAAGAGAACCCGTACAGAAGAGCTGCGATATTTGGATCAACATCAACGGCACCAAGTGTGGATGTTAAAACATCAACACAAAATAATGAACCAATTTACCCTTGGCCTCAGGTTATTAGAGAAAGGGTTAGTGAAGATAATAAAGAAAAGTTTGAAATAATTTATCCTGGTGATCAAACCGTGGCTTCTGCTTATAGAGCCTATAGTTCTGAAGTTTGGCCTGAAGTTGAATTTGTTGAGGAGTTTATTAAAGGGTACACCCAAAGACAAAATACAGCAGACAAAGATACTGGTGTATTTGAAAATAATTTACAACCAAATAGAATATCTTTAAACTCGATAGACTTTGCGGTGTCTAATGAAGTTTTTCAAAATAAAGAAGAAACAAAATACTTTTTTGAAATATATGAAAGACTAATGTTAAACGCTTTCTATCAAAGATTTAATAAAATAAGCGGAAACCCCAACTCAATCTACGAAGTAGAGGCGGATGATGAAGCAACCAACATACTACAAAGTTTAGGAAACGACAATCCTTTTTTATCTAAAAAACTTAAAGAATATCTTTTAGATTCAAATAACTATGTTCCATTTCTTAAACACATATCAAATCAAGGTCAAGGTGAAAGTTGGCAAACATTTGTTAAAGGTGAATTTGTTACACCTTATATTAGAAATGATGTACAAACCCCAAATGTTATTTATAACGGAGATATATTAGCTTCAGTTAAATCCCAACCTGGTGTTTCTTTAAAGTTTGAAAAAAGTATAACAAATTTAGATAGGTATTTAACAGGTTCTAGTTCATCAAATGAATTTGATTTTGTTGACACTTACCCACTAACTAATTTAAATTGGGATAAAAAGAATCTTGCAAATGGTAAGAGTTTAAATAACGCGAATGAAGCGTTTGATACAACACAAGTTATATCATATAACGATGTTCATAAAACAATTATGAATTTTGATTTAGGTGATACTAACACGACTAAACGACCATTCACACATTTTAACTTTATTAATATTGGTGCAATATCAAACCCTACAACATTCAAACAATTTTATAATGGTAGAGAATACAAAAACCAATTAGTTACTGAAGGTAATTTAAATTACAGTAACTATAATAATTTAGTTACCGACAAACAAACAACATCAATGTTGAACTCCCCATACTTTGTAAATGCAATACAAAAGGGGGTTTTTAATTTCAGATACAAATCTAACGATCCATACCCATACAAGTCAGCGGCTTATCTATTTTTGAATAGTTTACCTTTGGGTACTTTAAGAGAGAAATATAAAACATTAAACGGCGCGGCAATAACTGACCTAAGTTATATAATTTCTACGATGAAAAAATTCGGTGCGGTACATAAGTTACCTTACGCATGGATTTTGAAATACGGATCAATTTGGCATCGTTATAAAACATTTAATAAAACAGGTAAAGACTTTTTGGATGAGGTTTGGACTGACTTTAATTATAAAGAAAATTGGGATCCTGCAACATCTGCAACAACTTACGCTTACAATTTAACTATTGACGGTATTTCAAGAAATTTGGTTTTAGATACCACATCAGGTACTCCACCATTTACAGATATTAACACAGGATTTTATCCACAACTAATTGACGATTACAATGTCTTTATACAAGGGTTAAAATTATTTAGTGGTCAAACTCAAAATAGTGGTAGTTGTTTTGGTTTAAACATTTCAGGTTCCTCAACAACATTTGAAGTTACAGGTACTTGCTCAAGTACAGGTACAGGAATAACGATTAACACAATTACAAACGATTTAATTCAAACACCTCATAACATTTTTATACCACAGTTTAATGCTAATGTACAATTAGTTTCTCAAACAAGTGGGGTTACTGGTGGTACAGGAAATTATACAACACCATTACCTTTTAATGTTTCATTTACCAACCTACCATTTAGATTGGGGTATTTTGCAAACATTACAAATAATACAAACATTGCAATTCAAAACGGACAAATCTTAAGTGGTGCGACTGGTGTAACAGGAGTAACTATTTTAGATGTTGTCAGTGGTACAACCTCAGCACCATTATGTGAAGTATCAACAGTTTCGGCGCAAACATTTAACTTTACGGTTATTAATCCACCAATACAAGTTACGCAAATATCAAACAATGTTTTAACAGGGGGTACGATTATTAACGGACAGTTTTTAAATGGGGATGTTACTATATTATCTCAGATTTCAGGTACAACAGGGGGAGTTGGATTATACCAAACATCTAACATAGGTGCTCCGAATGTATCACCATTTACGGTTAAGAATTCATATGTGAATGGTATCGGATCTGCTCAAATACAAACTTATTTAAATGATGGTAAGTTGATGATGTTTAATACATCAAACTCAACAATATTTGAAACACCAGGTTTTGACCCGACAAACAATTTAAGATCTCTTAGAATATCACCTTGGTCTGTTGTTGTTAGAGATACAACAAACCCTGAAGAATATTATGTTGTTCCATCATTTGGATCAAATCTAAATCAGGCTAAAGAAGAGGTGTTTAAAAACGGCACAATGAAATTTGAGTTATCTAACAATCCTTCTATGTACAATGGTAGTGTTAGAATGTTTTGGAATGCACCACAATACGGGTGGTTTGATAATTCTAAATTGGTTAAAAATAACCCAGAAACTTATTTAAAACAAATTTTAAATGAACAAAAAGACCAACAAAACTTTTTGATCACAGGTAAACAAACTGATTACACAAACTTTGAAGAATTGTTTACGACATTTAATTCAAGCTTACTAGATGAATTTGAAAAACATTTTTTAAACTTTAGTAGATCACTTTATGATTTTGTGGACATACTACCTTCAAGTGAAACTCCAACTACTACTACTCAAAATGTGCCTCAAAACATTTATCAGAACTTTCATTTATTAATGAGAACTTTAATGAAAGTCCCTAAACCGACAGGTACTTCACCAGAAACAAAACTACAATCGGTTATTGATAATCAAAATACAACTTTCCAAACAAACTTAGGTTTGTTTATGAACTACGAAATTGCGTTTAAATTTGGTAACCCAAGTGATTTTAATAAGAGATTGTTTTATACATTCTCAACAAGATATATTGAAAACCCAATAAGTTATAACTACTATGAGACGGGTAACTTACCACCACAAATTAGTTTAGCTCAATCAAAGACACAGAATCCTGAAACATGGAAGGCTTTGGAATATTATGTTGGTAAATCAACAATACCTGAATTACAATATAAAGATAGTGGATCATACATTACAGATTTCTTTATTGACCTAAATGTACAGTTCAATGAAAAAAATGTTATTGATTTTGCACCTTTAATTAAGATATATGCTACTCAAAAATTAAATGGGTTTACAGTACCACAAACACCACAAACACAACCACCAGTAAATGTACCACCACCAAACCCTGTACCACCACCATCAAATGTACCTCAACCAAATCCTGTTATAACACAATATGATACATTACAGTATACAACTAGCGGAGGTAATAATTTAACTCTTAAATTAGTTCAGGTGTCTACTTTAACAAACGGTAATAAAGTATATAGTTATAAATTGGGCCCTTTTGTTGGGACAGTATTAAGAGATACTTCAGGTAATATTATTAGACAAATAGATCCTACAACATCTGTAACTATAGAAGGTGAAAAAAATAGTATTATTACTGCGGAATATGGTTCTGTTTCTACAAATGAAAATGATCCACAATTTGTTAAAACTGTTGAGGATATATTACCTTCGTCTCAAAATGCACAAGTACCGACAAATACGAATACGACTCAACAACAGGCACCTGCAGGATTGGCAACAAATCTTACTTTTGCAAATAATGGTACAAATGTATCTAAGTTCTACGCACTTATGGATACCTATATTGAACATAACAACACATATATTGGAAATGTTATTAATGTTATGTTACCATCGGTAAGAAAAGAATTACCAAATGTTATAATCACAGACGGAACTTCACCATCAAGAGCACCACTCGAGGCTGGATTTACAGAACAAACAAGATTAGAACTTTGGGAAACATTTAAGGCTTTGAATGATACTTGGATTGCGGGATTTGATTTTGAAAGTAAAACTTTATTTGAGGATGTATTGTTAGTGGATAGGGCTAGTAGAAATGTTGGTGATAAAATTTTGGTGGATATCTATCAAATCATTGACCTTATTAATGAGGGTGAAACTGAAAAAAATAGCGGAAATTCAAGATACAAGAATACATTGTTGGATATGGTTACAACCATTTTAACACAAAATAACTTTCAGCATTTTATGTTACCTGCTTATGTTAATTTTTACAATGTACAAGATGCGGTAAAAAACCCAACACCAAGACCTGATGGGACTTTAGAGGTTGGTAATATGATGTTTGGTACTTATTTAAATGTTGATTACAGACAAAGTTCACCAAAGTTTTTATGTTACTATGTTAGTAAGCCTAGTGAACATTTGAATATGAATGACAATATAGATTATCGTTTTAGAGATGATGCGTTTGATCTTAGAAGGGCTAGTGATAATCCATTAACAGAAAATTTAGCAAACAAAAACGATTGGGATAAATCAAATAAAGTTGTTGGTTTTAATGTTGATGTCACAAGAGAAAACCAACAAATATTCAAATCCTTTTCTGTTTCACAAGATCCTGGAAAACCAACAAGTGAATCTTTAGAAATGTTAAATCAAATGGCAAATATTGATAGAAACAGAAATAGTACAACTCAATCAGTATCACTCTATAACTTATATAAGAATAGAAGTTACTCATGTAATGTTGAAATGATGGGATGTGCATTGATACAACCTATGATGTATTTTAATATTAGAAATGTACCTATGTTCTCAGGACCATACATGATTACTAAAGTTACCCATATCATTGGTGAAGGTGAATTTGATACTCAGTTTGAAGGTACAAGACAACCATTCTACAGTTTACCAACGGTTGATAATTTCTTACAGACACTTAATACCCAACTTTTATCTAAACTACAAAGTAAGATTGTTGAAAACGAAAAGACGGAAAAGGCTAGTTCAGAAAATGTATTATTCCAAGCGGTTAATGTTATGTCAAATCTAAATAGTGAAGAAACTTTGACTAAGAACCAAGATTGTGCTGAGAATTTAAATAGTAGATACAATAGTTTTGTTAATACAGAAACACCTCAACAAACAACACTTTCTACAAATGACTTTATGAGTATGATTCGAGCTCAGATGGTAAGTAGGAATTATGATATGACAGGAGATACCGCACAACAAATTGCGTTAATGGCATTCACCTTTGTGGTTGTTGATTCCGCAGATTCAAACCAAACTAAATTATCTGCATATGAATATAATTTTAGTACGATTAATCTAGAAGAAGTGTATGGTGATAAAATCTTTGATTACATTAATAGAAAATATTTCTGTGTCACTAGAGGTAGTAATAAAAATGTACCTGTAGTTAGTTTTAGAACACCAATAGACTTTGTAAAATTTGTTTTAGATAGAGTTGTTGGGATTAGAACATTCCTACTAAGTGATGTCCAAGAGTTTAGTCAAAAATATTCAGGAGATGCTGAATTGATAGTTGCAGCAAATTTAGGAAAACAATATGTTTTACATTATCCTGTTAATCAAGATTCTAATGTATATGCCCATATTGAAAAAAATGCTGCAGGTGAACTTACTAAATTAAACACTGAATTTAAAAATGCGAAGAAACTTTTTGATAGTTTGTGGATTAAGTGATATTTATAAATAAAAAACTATGAGTACAAAAATGTTATTAGACAATTATCTTGGAAAGAACACTAGAGTTTCTGAAAAAGATATGGGGGACGGAACTAAACAAGTTTGCGACCTTGACACTGGAGATTGTTATACAGTTAGAATGAAAGATGGTCTAATTGAAAGAGTAGATAATACTATGAAAACATTCAGAAAAATACAAGTAGAAACCAATCAAGGTATAAAAACATTATTAAACGGATAATATGAAATTAGACGAAAAAATATTAAATGAGATTGCTAGATATAATTCTATCAATAACTACATCATGGAACAGGACATTCCACCACCGCCAGTAGATCCTGCGGCGGATCCTGCAGCGGCAGGAGCACCACCTGCAGATCCTGCGGCAGCGGCACCTGCACCACCAGCACCACCGGCAGAAGCAACACCTGTAGATATTGAGGCAGATAAAGATGTTGAAGAAATCCCAACAGGAGGTGAAGAAGGAGCAGAAGGTGAAGAAGGTGAAGAAGAAGGTGTTGAAGAAATCGACATCACAGATTTAGTTGACTCTCAAAAAACTATGGCAGACAAACAAGAAGAATACTTTAATAATTTATTTGACCAAATTAAAAAGATGGAAGATAAATTAGCGGAGATGGATTCTTTGGTTTCTAAAATAGATGGAATTGAAAGTAAATTAGAAAAATACAGACCAAAAACTCCACAAGAAAAATTAGCACTTAGAAGTTTAGATTCGGGTCCTTACAAACAAAATTTAGCAGATTTCTTTGATGAGAAAAAAGATGAGATGGAAGCAACTGGTAAAAACGAATATGTTCTAACACAGGACGATGTTGAAAGTTTTAGTCCTTCTGATATTGAAAAATCTTTCACTGAACCAATGCAAGACGAAGACGATATATTATTAAACAGATATAATTCATAAGTTTTAAGGTCGATTTTTTCGACCTTAAACTTTTTTTGGCGACACTATTTGACTATAACTTTTTATACACTTATAATTTACACATAAACCTTTAATTTTTTTTACACATGGCGACAAATGTTTTAGACGCAGTACTATCACAGTACGAAAAATCAACACAGAACAGCAACAATAGCGGTTCTAAAATGTCTTCTGAAGACCGAATGAAGAAATACTTCGCAGCTCTTTTGAAAGACAATGAAAAACAAGGACAGAGACGAGTTCGTATTCTTCCTACAACAGACGGATCTTCACCGTTCAAAGAAGTATGGTTCCACGAGATTCAAGTGGACGGAAAATGGCAAAAATTTTATGATCCTGCTAAAAATGACAATGAGCGTTCACCTTTAAATGAGGTTTACGAAGAGCTTATGTCAACAGGTAAGGAATCAGATAAAGAACTTGCTAAACAATACAAAGCCCGTAAATTTTATATCGTAAAAGTTATTGATCGTGATAACGAACAAGACGGAGTTAAATTTTGGAGATTTAAACACAACTACAAACAAGAAGGAATCCTTGATAAAATCATTCCAATTTGGAAGGCTAAAGGAGATGTAACAGATCCTGATAATGGTCGTGATTTAATCCTTGAATTAACAAAGGCTAAAACAGGTAAAGGGGCAACATATACAGTAATTCAAACCGTTATGTATGATGACCCATCTCCAATCTCGGCTGATGAAACACAAATGTCAGAATGGGTTTCAGATGAAATGACATGGGAAGATGTATATTCTAAAAAACCTGTGGAGTATCTTGAGGCAATCGCTCGTGGAGAGACTCCTCGTTGGGACTCTGAAAAGGGAGGATATGTATATTCAAATAACGAAACATCTGAAGTTTCTATGGGTGGTACTAAATCAGTATCGATCAATGAAGTGGCGGATCCTCAGTCAAATGACGAAGTGGACGAAGAATTACCATTTTAATTTTATTCTAAAAAAGTATAACGGGAGCAGTTTATTGTTCCCGTTTTTTTGTCTATATTTTATATAGTAAAACAAAAATTATGGCACTTAAAAAAAACGACTTTAGTTCGGTTAAGAAAAAGTTTTCTACATCGGCAAAATATAAACCACAAAGATTTTTTGATCTTGGAGCTGACTTTTTAGATGCGGTAGGTTTACCAGGTCCGGCTATTGGTCATCTTAATATGTTCTTAGGGCATTCAGATACGGGTAAAACAACGGCACTTGTCAAAACTGCGGTTGACGCTCAAAAGAAAGGAATTCTTCCTGTGTTTATAATTACGGAACAAAAATGGTCATTTGAACACGCAAAACTAATGGGTTTTGAATGTGAGGAGGTGGTCGACACAGAAACAGGAGAAGTTGATTGGGACGGGTTTTATATATTCAATAATGACTTTGATTATATTGAACAAATTACTGAATACATAAATGACTTACTTGACGCTCAAGAAAAAGGAGAATTAGATTATTCTTTATGTTTCTTGTGGGATTCAGTAGGGTCAGTACCTTGTAAAATGACTTACGAAGGTAAAGGAGGTAAACAACACAATGCAAGTGTTTTAGCCGACAAAATTGGTATGGGTATTAACCAAAGAATTTCAGGGTCTCGTAAAGCGGATTCTAAATTTGAAAATACCTTAATAATTGTTAACCAACCTTGGGTAGAATTACCTGACAATCCATTTGGTCAACCTAAGATCAAGGCAAAAGGTGGTGAAGCAATTTGGTTAAACTCTTCTTTGGTATTCTTATTTGGTAATCAGAAAGGTGCGGGGACAACAAAGATCACGGCAACAAAAGATAAGAGAACTGTGAAGTTCGCTTCAAGAACAAAAGTGTCGGTTATGAAAAACCACATCAATGGTCTTGGATTTGAAGACGGAAGAATTATTGTTACACCACACGGATTTTTACCAGGTAAAGACACGACAGAGGAGAAAGCATCAATAGAAAAGTATAAGAAAGAATATGCTGACTATTGGAAAGACATAATCGGAGTTGATGGTGACTTTGATTTGAAAACAGAAAAAGAAGAGGTAGAGTAAGAACAACTTAACAATTAGAAAGTGTCAAAGACATTATTAGTAGACGGAAATAATTTATTGAAAATCGGATTCCACGGTGTTAGAGAATTCTACCACAATGGAAAACATGTCGGTGGTGTTTGGCATTTTCTAAATACTCTTCGTAAATTCTTAGAAGAACACAACTATAACAAAGTTGTCGTATTTTGGGATTCAAAGACTTCATCTTCACAAAGAAGATTGATTTACCCAAAGTACAAATTGAATCGAAAACCTTCAGAGTCTGAGCAGAAAGAAGAATCTTTTTACGAACAAAAGCAAAGAGTTAGACAATACCTTGAGGAGATGTTTGTAAGACAACTGGAGACAGAACACGCAGAAGCTGATGACTTGATTGCTCACTACTGTAAAATCTCTTTAGATGAAGAAAAAACAATATTCTCAAGTGATAGAGATTTAACTCAACTTATCTCTGAAAAGGTTTCGATTTATTCACCATCCACAAAACAATATTATAAGTTAGGAGACAAAATAAAGTTACACGATATTGAGATCCCACATTATAATGTTAAAACAGTAAAGATTCTCACTGGAGATAGTTCAGATAACATTGATGGAATTTTCTATCTTGGTGAGAAGACTTTGATTAAATTATTTCCTGAACTACTTGAAGAATTAGTACAAATACCATATATTTTGGATAAAGGTACTAATTTACTTAAAGAGGAGAAGGGGAATATCGCACTTCAAAATCTACTTAGTGGTAAAACAAAAGAAGGTATTTTTGGTGATGAATTTTATGTCATTAATCAAAAACTTGTCGACTTAGATGAACCACTATTAAATGATGAAGAAAAAGAATTAGTAGGACTATATTATTCTGAGTCGTTGGATCCCGACGGAAGAGGACATAGAAATTTAATTCGAATGATGATGGAAGATGGATTTTTTAAATACCTACCAAAGGGTGACGACGCTTGGGTAAGTTTTTTAAAACCCTTTCTTAAGTTAACAAGAAAAGAAAAACAAAAATTTAGAAACAAGAAAAAATAATAAAAACAAATGAAAGAGCAGGATATTACAAAAGTAGAATTTTTGTTAATGTGTAATGAAAATATCGTAGTACAACGATTTTTCAATGTCAGAGGGTTTAATAAAAACGCTCACAAATCTCAGGAGTTTTATAATCATATGGAAAGCTTATATAAGGAGTTAATGTATGATTTGAAAATGCGTTCTGTGGTTTATATGTTGGATAACCAATATGAAATTTTGGAGAATCCAGAGATCTTAAATACATCAATTACTGATGGACCTGAAAATTTTAATCTAATAATTAAGGTTGGTGATATGACAATTTGTCATAGACAGTTTGACGCTAAACCATACCCACCAAAGGTTAGATACACCGTGGACCTACGCCCGAAGTTAAAAAGCATTATGGCGGAGCTTACTGACATTTTTTCAGGTAAAAAATTTAATTATTTTTACCCCGAACTTATTAAAAACTAGGACTATTTATCTTTACTAAAGGAGAAAAAAATATATGGCGACTAGTAAAAATTTTGAATATTTGGGGAACACATTTCAGTTACAATTATTAAATCAAATTATTGTAGATAAGGACTTTTCACATACTATTCTTGATGTTATTGAAAATGAATACTTTGAAAATAAGTACTTCAAGATCATCATTCAAATGGTTAAGGAATATTATCTAAAATACGATCACACACCATCATTTGAGACACTTGAACAAATCACAAAATCTGAATTACAACAAGCGGTGGCATCTAAAATTGTATTAGATACGATTAAGAAAATTAAAGATGCACCTATCGATGGAGTAGGTTTTGTACAAGAAAAGGCTCTAAAGTTCTGTAAACAACAAGAACTTCAAAAGGTAATGGGAAAAGCACAAAAGATCATTGACGGGGGTGAGTTTGAAAACTATGATACCCTCGAAGAGATGGTGAAAACAGCCCTTCAGGTTGGAGCAAAAGATACATCAATGTTAGATGTATTCTCAAACCTTGATCAAGTACTTGAGGAGGATTACAGACACCCAATCCCAATGGGGATTCCGGGAATTGACAGATTATTAAAAGGAGGTTTGGCAAAAGGAGAAATTGGCGTTATCTTAGCACCTACAGGTGTTGGTAAGTCAACGGTTCTAACCAAGATCTCAAACCACGCATTTAACTTAGGTTTTAATGTCTTACAAATCTTTTTTGAGGACAATCCAAAAGTTATACAGCGTAAACACTTCACTTTATGGACCAAGGTTCATCCTGACGATTTGTCAGAGAAAAAAGAAGAAGTTATGAAAAGAGTTATTGAAATTGAGGAGTCAATGCCTAACAAGTTAATCTTGAAAAAACTACCGTCTGATACTATGACGATGTTACAAATCAAAAACCAAATTAGAAAAATGGTTTCTGATGGGATCAAAGTTGATATGATTGTTTTAGATTATATTGATTGTATAGTACCAGATAAAAACTTGGGTGATGAATGGAAAAGTGAAGGTTCTGTAATGAGAGCATTTGAGGCAATGTGTCACGAGATGAATATAGTTGGATGGACTGCAACACAAGGTAATCGTTCATCAATATCTTCAGAAGTGGTAACAACTGATCAGATGGGTGGATCCATCAAAAAGGCTCAAGTAGGACATGTTATTATATCAGTCGCTAAGACTCTCCAACAGAAAGAGCTTAAATTGGCAACTATCGCTATTACAAAGTCTAGAATTGGTGACGATGGGGTTGTCTTTGAGAATTGTAAGTTTGACAATGCAATGATTGAAATTGACACTGAAAGCTCAATGACTTTCTTAGGTCTTGAAGAACAAAAAGAGGAAAGACAAAGACAACGAGTTCGTGAACTTCTTGAAAAAAGAAAACAAAAAGAAACTCAAACAAATAATTAATAATTAAATTTTAAACATGGAAAAAATACTAGTTGAAAACCCTGGTCGATTTGTCATCTTCCCAATTGAACACAATGACATTTGGGAATTTTATAAACAACACCAAGCGGCTTTTTGGACGGCTGAAGAAGTGGATTTAACTAACGACATCAGAGATTGGGAAACGCTTACTGAAAATGAACAGTATTTCATTAAAAATGTATTATCATTCTTTGCCGCTTCTGATGGTATTGTGAATGAAAACTTGGCGGAAAACTTTTACCGTGAAGTACAATATCCTGAAGCCAAGTTCTTTTACGGATTTCAGTTGGCGATGGAAAATATTCACTCATTAATGTATTCATTATTGATTGATACTTACATTCATAATCCGAAAGAAAAAGATGAATGTTTTAATGCTATTGATAGATTACCTGCGGTTCAGAAGAAAGCTAAATGGGCTTTAGATTGGATTGAAAAGGCGTCGTTTGCAGAAAGATTAGTAGCATTCGCAGCGGTTGAAGGTATCTTTTTTTCGGGATCATTCTGTTCTATTTTCTGGATGAAGTCAAGAGGTATTATGCAAGGTTTATGTAATGCTAACTCACTCATTTTTAAAGATGAGAACTTACATTGTGATTTTGCAATTCACTTATTGAATAATCATTTAGAAGAAAAACCTTCTGAAAAAAGAATCAAAGAGATTTTACTTTCGGCATTAGAGATTGAGAAAGAATTCATCACCGAATCACTTCCTGTGTCTTTAATTGGGATGAACTCAAACTTAATGAAACAATATTTGGAATTTGTTGTTGACGGATTATTAGTAAAAATGGGATGTAGTAAAGAGTTCAATGTAGAACAACCATTTAAATTCATGGAACAAATTGCAGTAGAGACTAAAGGTAACTTCTTTGAGTCTAGAACAATGGAATACCAAAAAGCAAAATTGAACGAGACAATAACATTTACGGACGATTTTTAAATTATATATTATGTCATTAAAAATAAATAAAAGAAACGAAGATACGGTATCCTTTAACCCACAGAAAATCTACAACAGGGTTAAAAGAGCGTCAAAAGGTTTGAATGTAAATTCAGATGAGATCTTCATTAAAGTTATTACTTCAGTACCAACTGAAGGTGAGGTAACTACTAAAGAATTGGATAAGTTAGTTTATGAGATTGCGGCTTCTTATACGGGAAGTCATCATGACTACTCAAGATTAGCTGCAACAGTTGCGATTTCATCTTATCACAAAGAAACTAATGATAGTTTTTCACAAACTATGATGGAACTTTATGAAGATGGTGTTATTAACGATAAGTTAATTGAAATCATTAAAGAGTATGGTGAAGATACAATCGACGCGGCTATCAATCATGAAAATGATTATAACTTTGATTACTTTGCTTGGAGATCATTACAAGAAATGTACTTGTTAAAAAAACCAAATGGTAAAGTAATTGAAAGACCTCAACATATGTATATGAGAGTTGCTTTATGGGTAACAACAAATATCACAGATGCTCTTGAGTACTACCAATCACTTTCAAACCAACTTATTTCAAAGGCAACTCCTATCATGATCAATTCGGGAACTAAATCTCCTCAGTTAGCATCTTGTGTATTACACTATAACGATTCTGACTCAAGAAAGGGGTTATTAGATACCTTAACTGACATATCAACATTTTCATCAGACGCTGCTGGTATTGGTCTATCAATGTCTAATATTCGTAGTAAAGAAAGTCGTATATCAAGTTCAGGAGGTTATGCTGGTGGTCTTTTAAAATATTTAAAGATTGTTAATGAATCACTTAGATTCTTTAATCAACAAGGTCGTAGACCAGGTTCTGCGGCGATTTACCTTGAACCATGGCACAAAGACATTTTTGATTTATTAGATATTAAAAAGAACACAGGTGCTGAGGAGTTAAGAGCTCGTGACTTATTTACATCACTTTGGATTCCTGATAATTTCATGAGAGCTGTTAGAAATAATGGTGATTGGTATTTATTCTGTCCTAATGATATTAAAAAGGCCGGTCTTACACCATTACAAGAATGTTATGGTGAAGAATACGAAGAAGTTTATAACAAAGCGGTATCTATGGGTCTTGGTAAGAAAGTTAAAGCTCAAGATATTTGGACTAAAATTATTGAATCACAAGTAGAAACAGGTGTCCCTTATTTATGTTCTAAAGACAATGCTAATAAGAAAACTAACCACCAAAACATTGGGGTGATCAAACAATCTAATTTGTGTAATGAAATTTATCAATACACAGATGAAGAGACTACTGCCATTTGTACTCTATCTTCTATGGTTTTAAAAAACTTTATTAAATCAGGTAAATTTGATTTTGAGTTATTATTCACTGAGGTTAGAAAGGTTGTTAAATCACTTAATAAAGTGGTAGATATTAACAACTACTCAACAGAAAAAGGTAGAAAAGGTGGTTTAGAACAAAGAGCAATTGCGATTGGTACACAAGGGTTAGCGGATGTATTTTATTTAATGGATTATATCTTCACATCAGAAGAAGCGAAAAAATTAAATAAAGATATTTTTGAGACTATCTATTATGCGGCGATCTACGAAAGTAACCAGCTATGTATGAATGGTAAATACGAACCTTACAAGTTTTTCAAAGGGTCACCAATGTCAAAAGGACAATTCCAATTTGATATGTGGGGATTGGATGAAACAAAACTTTCAGGAATGTGGGATTGGGATAAATTGAAAAAGAATGTTTCTGAATACGGTGTTTGTAACTCTTTATTTACAGCACAAATGCCTGTGGCATCTTCGGCTAAGATTACAGGTTCTTATGAAATGACAGAACCGGCTCACTCAGCAATCTTTAACAGAAGAGTTGTTGGGGGTGAAATCATGATTGTTAACAAATATCTAATTAACGATTTTGAAAAGATTGGAATTTGGTCAGAAGACCTTAAGAACGAAATCATTTTTAATGAAGGATCAATTCAAAATATTAATTTTAACAATTATTTGGACCCTGAAGATAAAAACTACAACAAGAAAGTTAAAAGAATTGAACATTTGATACCTAAGTATAAAACAATTTGGGAGATCTCACAAAAACAACTTATTGATATGGCGGCAGATAGAGCACCATTTATTGATCAATCACAATCAATGAACATCTATATGTCTAACCCAACATTATCAAAGATTACATCATCACATTTCCATTCTTGGGATAGTGGATTGAAAACACTTTGTTACTATGTTAGAACAAAGGCAATATCAACAGGGGCTAAACACTTAGCGATGGACATCTCAAAAAGAGAAAAACCAAAGACAACACCAACAACACCAAAAGTTGACTATAGTAATATGAATTTACCACCGAGACCTGAAAGTTCAGATTTTGAA
>Ga0078894_10001069_pt1 | contig 20073 bp, 26 predicted proteins | sample LauGreSu1BDMLBSD_2_FD_67506 | JGI IMG/M metagenome (GOLD analysis project Ga0078894, IMG submission 67506) | Freshwater lake microbial communities from Lake Michigan, USA - Su13.BD.MLB.SD (version 4) (version 4) | ecosystem: Environmental > Aquatic > Freshwater > Lake | place: Lake Michigan... | reverse complement strand
GTTGCAGTAAACGGGCCAGGCATGCCAATTAATACCTATGGCAACGGATATTTCTTCCACGACGATGGAAGCAGAATTTAAGGACAACAATATGTATTATGTAAAAATAGAAGACAATCAACCAGTAGGTTACCCTATGTTAGAAACAACTGTTAGAGAGATACTAGCTAATGTTTCTTTACCTACGGTACTAAACCCTGAAGAATTACTAACTTTGGGATTTGCTCCATTTATTAGAGTAACACCTCCTGATGCAGGTGTTTACCAGCGTGTGGCAGAAATAGCTCCAGCATTTGATGGTACTACAGTTACACAGCAATTTGAAGTAACTGCTATGGGCGAACAAGAAATAGCGGCAGTTGATGCAGAAATTCTAGATCGTGCAAAGTCTCAACAACGAAATCTATTGGCACTGAGCGATTGGACTGAACTTCCTAGTGTTCAGAGCAAGCGTACAGCAGAGTGGATTGCAGCCTGGACTGAATATCGTACGCTACTTAGAGATGTAGATAAACAGGAAAACTGGCCCGTAACAGTAGATTGGCCAAAAGAACCCTTAGTAGCCAATTAATTCCACTGCGATAAATACTAGATAAGAACTTAGGTAGCGAACAATGGCATATCAAATAGATAGATTTAACGGCACATTTTTAGTTTCAGTTGATGATCAAACTCTCGACAGTACTGCTACGGATCTGCGTTTTGTAGGCCGTAATTATAGTGGCTACGGTGAAATTGAAAATGAAAATTTTTTACATTTATTAGAAAATTTTGCAAATAGTTCAGCTCCTCCTAGGGCTATATCAGGTCAGACATGGTTTGACACTAGCACTAAAAAACTAAAGATCTACGATGGAAGCAAGTTTAAGGTAACGACAGGTGCTGAATCCAGTGCTAATGCACCAGCTGGATTGGCAGTGGGTGATTTTTGGTGGGATAATCAAAACGAACAGATTAAAGTCTGGAACGGAACAGAATTTATATTAGTTGGACCTGAGAAATCGCCAGTCTATGGCGATACTTCTACAGCTCCAGCAGTAGTAAAAGACTCGGTCGGAAGCGATCAACAGATTATTAAATTCCAAGTTGGCGGCGAAACTATCGCTATTGTTAGCAGATCAACTTTTAATCTTAACACAGTTATAAATCCTATTACTGGATTTGGACTCTTAAAGCCAGGCATTAACTTTATTAACAGTGACCCGGCCACAGGCGAAACCAGCAGCACACACCGATTCGTAGGAACAGCATCTAATGCAGATAGATTAAGCGGGTATTCAGCCGACGACTTCCTTAGAACTGGTAACACTAGATTTAACACACAAGTTAGCTTTACTGATCCTGGGTTTACAGTCGGCGATCAATCAGATTTCCGTGTATCAATTATTAACGGATCAACTCCAACATTAGAAAGCACACTAAACAATCCTTTTATATTTAGAATATCAAACGGCGGTGGTGACATCAAAGATATTGCAGTAGTTAAGACTACTGGTATTGACCCTGGTTCAAATGGATTGTATGATTTAGGATCAGTCGCAGCCAAATGGAAACAGATTAATGCTGAAACTGTTCGTGCAACAACATTCTACGGTAAGTTTGTAGGTGAAATTGAAAGTACCGATACTGGAATCCCACTGAATTTTAATTCTGTAGGAATTACAGGTAACTATTCACAATTAGGCGCAGACAAAAATTTCACAGTTAATGTAACCGGCACCGGAACTATACAATTAACTTCTGGAGCAACCGGTTCTCTTAATAATTTTAATATCGGATCAACTACACCGGGAACAGCAGTCTTTACTACTTTAACTTCAACCAATGTTGTTCGATTTACTTCTACCGCTTCGTCGTCGACGAGTAATTCTGGATCCTTAGTAGTTTCAGGCGGCGTTGGAATTCAAGGTAATTTGAATGTTGGCGGAGACGCTAAATTTACAAATGCTGGAGGAGTTGGAATTTCAGCAGGCAGTACGGCCCAGCGAGCACCAGCACCTACACAAGGTATGATTAGATTTAATACTACAATAGGTGAATGGGAAGGTTGGGATGGCGCCGAGTGGCGTCTAATCGGCGGAGATGCTGACGAAGATTATGGCCAAGTAACAGGAGTATCAGACTCATTTGTTGACTACGGCGGATTATTTTAATACCTGGAGCATTTAGGAATGGCAAAAAGAATACAATTTAGAAGAGGAACTACAGCACAGACATTGACATTTGTCGGAGCTCCTGGAGAAATCACAGTTGATACCGATAAGAATGTTGTTGTAGTTCACGACGGAAATACCCCAGGCGGCTTTCCAGCGTTCGGCAGCAATCCTGTATTTCCAGGAACTAGTACTTTTACTGGACAAGTTAGAGCAACCGTTAACACTGCTAGTACTTCAACTACATCGGGGTCAGTTGTAATTACTGGCGGATTAGGAGTGTCTGGAGCAATAAATAGCGCAACACTAACTACTGGATCATTAGTTGAGACTTCGAGTATTGCACTAAAAGAAAATGTAAATCCTATTCTAAATGCTTTAGATAGCATACTTCAGTTATCCGCAGTTACTTATGATAGAAAAGATAAGTCAGCAGTTAAGGAAGCAGGATTTATAGCAGAAGAAGTTGATAAAATTTTACCTAACCTAGTAACCAAAGACCAGAACGGTAATCCGTTTGGTGTACAATATACAAAGATTGTTGCCTATTTGGTAGAAGCTATCAAAGATCAACAACAGCAAATTGAAGAATTAAAAAAGAAGGTATAAAATGGCATATCAAGTCAACCGATATAACGGTGCATTTTTAGTTTCAGTTGCCGATGGTACAATTGATTCGACTACCAACATACGATTTGTCGGTAAAAACTACGCCGGATACGGTCAAGTTCAGAATGAGAATTTTTTACATCTTCTAGAACATTTTGCCGGAGCAGTTCAGCCCAGCAAACCACTTGCAGGCCAACTTTGGTATGACAGTACAGATAGAAAAATCAAAGTTTATGACGGTACACGATTTAGACCAGTTGGCGGAGCCAACGCAACAGCAACAGCGCCGTTGGGTCTAAGTGCCGGTGAATTTTGGTTTGACAGTCTTGCACAGCAATTATATTGCTGGACTGGCAGCGAGTATACCTTAATTGGTCCAGAAAGCCCAAGCACACTAGGCGAAACATCAGTGACTTCGTTGACTGTTAAAGACGATGGAAATGAAAATAGAACTATTGCTAGAATTAAATCTGGCGGAGTTGATATTGCAATTGTTAGTAAAGATACTTTTAATCTAAGTGATACTGATAAAACAACACTACCTAGCTTTGGAAGAATAAAGAAAGGTATTACATTAATCGGAACCGATAATGACGAAGGCACTACATCAACAGCTAGCGGAGCAGTGATTTGGGGCACAGCATCCTCTTCTCAGAAGCTAGTTGATGCTGCTGATAGTTCAATTTATTACTCCAGTAACGATCTTGTATTAAAAGCTGCCCCGGCATTTCCAAATTTAGTTGACTTCAGCGGAAGCGGCTTTACATTTACAGCAAGTTCAGCAGTTAAAGCATCGATGTTTTTAGAAGATGCAACCGACATTGTTATTCAAAATCAATCAGCTAGTAATATTAAATTTAAGATTAGACTCTCGTCAACTGAGACAAGAACACTAGCAAATATTACAACTTCTGCAATCTTGCCTGGCTTAGATAGTTCTTATAATCTAGGCAGCGACGAAGTACGATGGTATCAAATATTTGCAGATAATATTGCAGGAAACCTCGTCGGCGATGTTGTGGGCAATGTTACTGGCAATCTAAAAGCTATCGATACAACGGTGCTAATCAATGCCCAGACAAAACAAATTGGATACAGCGGTGCTGCTATTGTTGGTAACTTAACAGGCAATGTAGTTGGAAATTTAACAGGCAATGCCGCCTCTGCAACTAATGCTAGTAGGTTAAACAACGTTGAAGCCAGTGATGCTGCAACTGTTTCTACTATTGCTTTGAGAACCGCTAGCGGTAATTTAGTAGCTAATCAATTTGTTGGTACTGCTGATAAAGCAGATAGAATTAAAATCGACAATGACGCTGCTGACAATCCTGCATCGGCATATAAGACTGCTAAAACTACTAAAACTGCAAATACAATTGCCGCAAGAGATAGTAGCGGAAATCTTTCAGCTAACATATTCAACGGAACTGCTACAGCAGTTCAAGGTGCTGACCTTGCTGAAAAATATCAAGCAGACAAAGAATACTCAGTTGGTACAGTTATGATTGTAGGTGGCGAACAAGAAGTTACTGCTAGTGTCTGGGTAGGACAGCGTGCCATTGGAGTAGTATCCGGAGCTCCCGGCCTAATGATGAATCAAGATCTAGAAGGCGGTACTTACATTGCTCTTAAAGGCCGTGTTCCTGTTAAAGTTATTGGTCAAGTTCGAAAAGGTGACAGACTAATTGCAGCACCAGATGGATGTGCTGTAGCTGTAGACGGTTCTCATATCGATACTTTTGCCGTGGCCTTAGAATCGAGCTTAAATACAGAAGTAAAATTAATTGAAGCAATTGTTCTTTAAGGATTAAAAATGGCAGGATCAGGAACCACCGCTCTTGGATTGGATATTTACTATCCGTATACCGTCGGCGTCGACATGATGGGAACAGGTGCCGGACCTAGAGGATACGGCCAAGCTACATTTGGAACTTTAAAAAATACTGGCGATATCATCAGCGCCAACGATTTTAATAATATTCGTTATGATTTGCTAAATGCCAGCGCCCATCAAAACGGTTCAGCAGCAGCCCTTAGCCTAGCAGGCAATGTCTCGGGTCAATTAATTAATTCTACAGACCCAAATGCATTTGCAATATATGCATCTACAGTTGAAACCGCTAGATTTAATTGTCACAGTTCTAGAAAAACAACAGTAGCGGCAGGAGGCAACTCAAGAACTGCTTCTTGGGCAAGCAGTGTCGGTGCAATTTATACATTGAATTTTAATAGCGCCAACGAAGCAAGATATTTTTGGAACGGTGGTGGCCGCATAAGAATATCAAGTTCTAGAACCGGTGGAGCTGCAAGTTCTCAGAATGCTTCTTGGAGTAATTTGCTGTCATCTGCAGGCACCCAGGAATTTGGTGGTAACGCAGTCTATGGATGGGATTCTTATGGAACAGAGTTATACAGAATCAGTTCTAGTGCTCCATACGCATCTAACTTTTATAGAATTGAAGCGGTAACTAACGTTAATAATTCAATAGGCGCAGCATCAGTTTTTAATTTTTACATAAATTGGGTTGACCCGTATGTTGACCCGATGCCTGGTGCACCACCTCTACCAGAAGATATCGTTGATGGCACATTGAGCTATTCTGTTGAAATTACATATCCAACAGGTGGACACTCTCTAACACCTAGCGGTACCTGGACTAGTTACAGCTATTCTTCTTATTCCGCAAGCGGCATAACAGGCGGATAATTTTTGGACCCGTAATCATAGCTGGTAAATAAACAGCTATGTTTATTCGGAGATCCAATGGACGACAGATTATCTAAGGCTCTTGAGTTTGCCAATTATCGACAAACTTTAGCTATCCAAAGAAAAACCCTTAAAGAAAAAATCAACGCAAAGTTGACCTACGGCCACGCCGGCGGCCTATTTAAAATTAATAGAGAACTTATTGTTTTTGTTCAAATGTTAATTGACCAAGGCCGTACAGAAAATGTACCATTTGTTGATGAAAATGGAAATCCAGTACTTGTTGCTGATCTACAGGCATTTAAAGATGAAATCATGGATAGGTATTTTACAGCTACCTATGAATACTATGAAGATTATCAAAAAATTAAATCTAGTAGAACAGTTGAAAAACTATTGGATCTATGACACAGGGCGTACTATTATTTGCGCACAACAGTCCTGACATTGATTACGGACTTATGGCTATCATTGCCGGCGGCCTCGCAAAGAAAAATCTTGGGGTTCCTGTAAGTCTAGTTACTGATCTAGGAACTTTGCAATGGCTTGAGGAATCAGGATCCATAGTTAAAGCACGAGAAGTTTTTGATCAAATTATTGAAGTTACTAGACCTTACACTAAAAATGTAAGAAATCTACACGATGGATTTGAAAGTAAAATTATTCCTTTCGTAAACACCAATAGATACAGTGTATGGGAATTAAGTCCATACGACAAGACTTTATTAATAGACAGCGACTATTTGATTTTTTCTGACACACTAAATCAGTATTGGTCAGTAGATGCTCCTGTGATGATGGCTCATAGTATGACAGATCTTACAGGAGAGCGTGGTGGCATATTAGACAGCCGTGTTAGTGAAACCGGAGTCCATATGTTCTGGGCTACAACAGTAATGTTTGACAAGAGTGCTGAAAGTCAATTCTTTTTTAAGCTGGTAGATTTTGTCAAAGACAATTATGTTTACTATGCAGATCTATTCCGCTTCAATCCTAAACAATTTAGAAATGACATTGCTTTCAGTGTGGCTAAACATATCATGAATGGATTCGAAACTGAGTTTGCCTACACACTACCTCCTATCCTTACAGTATTTGATAAAGATGTTTTACAGGCAGTTGACAAAGAAAGATTAACATTTTTAGTCAGTCAGCCACAGGATGTTGCTGCTTTTTGGGCTGCTACAACTAAAGGTACCGATGTTCATATTATGAATAAACAAAGCATAATCAGAAACGCCGACCGTCTTCTGGAGTTAATATGAACTTTGGATATCTAATATTTGTAGCAGCCCACCCTGATATAGACTATCTTAAATTGGCCTATGCTGCTGCTTTGAGTATTAAAAATACGCAGAAAGAAGGGTACGATAAAGTAGCATTGGTAATCAACGACAAATCTCTAGTTAATGATTTAAAAAGTCCTTGGGTATTCGATAAAGTAATTGAGTGGCCAGAACAAAAGTTTTGGGACGGCCGATCATGGATGGATGAAGTAACTCCTTGGGAACATACAGTTTGTATAGATGCTGACATGTTGTTCATTAGAGATTACAGCCATTGGATAGATTACTTTGTAGAAAACACAGAATTATATGTGGCTAATCGTGCCTATACATTTAGGGGAGAAGTTATTACCAGCGATGCTTACCGTAAAGCATTTACTAAAAATGATCTGCCTAATTTGTATTCAATGTGGACTTTCTTTAAGAAAGACTGCGGTAAAGAATTTTTTGAATTAGCTCGACAAATTTTTATCAACCCACAAGAGTTTAAAAACTTGTATCTAAGCAATCATATACCTAAGGTAATAGGAACTGATGAAGCATTTGCTTTGTCAGCTAAATTGTTAGACATTGACAGTGAAATTGCCTATCCTTTAGATTTTCCACGAGTCGTACACTTAAAGCCTAAAGTACAAAACTGGCCGTGGGATGCTGATCGTGTTACTGATCAAGCAGGTTTCTATCTCAAGAGTGACGGCAGTTTAAAAATTGGAAACTATCAACAAACTGACATTATACATTATGTTGAAAAAGATATTATTACAGGCGAGTTAATTAGTATGCTAGAGGAGATAGTATGGAAGAAAAACTAGACCTAGCACCATTTGATGAATGGATTAAAACTATCGAAGTTCCTGAAGAAACTTATTTCTTTGAATTTGATAATGATGGAAATGTCCTAGCATTACATCCTGGCTTTGCTGTTGAAAACATTAAAAATAAAGTACAGGTAGATTTAAATACCGCGTTAGGTATATATGAACGCGGCGAAACACTTAGGCATTATAAAGTAGAAATTACTTCCGGCAGAATATTAAAAGTTAATCTTGCCAGTATAACAGGATTGAATAAGATAGATGATGTGTTACATCGAGTTATTGATAAACGCTGGAGCAATATTACTAAGCCTGATATAGCTATCGAGTATGATAGAACCGAGTCGGTGTTAACCTTTAAGATCAATCCTCTGCTAAAAACTGTAGAATGGCAAGGTGATCAAGATATGGTATTCCTAATAACAGCCTATAATGATCCTAATGTCTTGCAGGAAATGATCAGCTTTAATGTTAACGAGCTAGTGAAGTATCCACATAAGTTTAAACTAGATTTACCTAAAAAGTTTAGTATCTATACACGAAGAATTTTTGACAAATATACCTATGAAGACATTGGAACTTGATGTAGTTTTCCTCAGCTATGATGAGCCTAATGCAGACGAGCACTATGCTGACTTGTGTAATAAGGTGCCTTGGGCTAAACGCATACACGGAGTTAAAGGCAGCGATGCGGCTCATAAAGCCGCAGCAGAAGCCAGTGATACCGAATGGGTGATTACAGTTGATGCTGATAATATTGTCGACAATAAATTTTTTAATTTAGAGTTTGACCCCAACAACAAAGACATACAGGTCTACAGTTGGCTAGCAAGAAATCGTATCAACGGATTGTTGTACGGTAACGGTGGATTAAAAATTTGGCGTAAAGATTTTATCCTTAATATGAAAAGTCACGAAGCTAGTGACAACGATCGAGCTCAGGTAGACTTCTGTTGGGAAGATGGATACAAACAGTTTGCTGAATGCTACAGTGAAACAGTTATTACAGGATCTCCATTCCAAGCATGGAGAGCAGGTTTCCGTGAAGGTGTTAAAATGACTCTTCTAGATGGTGTGCGTATTCCTGCAGATGAAATTCGAGAAAGGATTTGGTGGCATAATTTACATAGACTAAAAGTTTGGAGTACAGTCGGTGCTCATGAAGAAAATGGATTATATGCTATCTATGGAGCAAGACTCGGACAATGGATGACTAACTGCACTGAGTGGAATTATGTTGATGTACGAGACTTTGAAGTGTTACGAAATATCTTTGAACAACATGTAAATCATACCAACCTTGAGCATGATATACAAGATCTAGGGTATCACATCAAACGAGGTATAGGATTCGATTATCCTTACCTGGATGCTAAACAAAGCAAATATACTCTAGACCTATACGAAGAAACTATTAAACTTACTAATACCTATTTGAGATGAGATACGATATATTTTTTATAAGTTATAACGAACCTAATGCTGATGCAAATTACGAAAAATTAAAATCTAGATTTCCATTAGTTAGGAGAATAGACGGAATAAAGGGCATACACAATGCTCATATTCTTGCAGCTAAACAATCGTTCACTAAAATGTTTTGGGTAGTTGATGCAGATGCAGAAATAGTCGACGACTTTAATTTTGATTATGAAGTACCTAAGTGGGATTTAGAATGTGTACATATTTGGCACAGTAAGAATCCCGTAAATGATTTAGAGTATGGCTACGGTGGAGTTAAATTATTGCCTAAGAAATTAACCCTAGCAATGAATCCTAATTCAGTCGACATGACAACCAGTATAACTCCAAATATAAAAGTGATATCTAAAGTGAGTAATATTACGGCATTCAACACAGATGAGTTTACTACCTGGCGTAGCGCATTTAGAGAATGTGTTAAATTAGCCAGTAAAGTAATTGACAGTAAGTATGCAATGGAAACAGACGAAAGATTAGAAATCTGGGCAAAGAAGGGCAACGATAAACCATTTGGTAAGTTTGCTATTGCAGGAGCAAAATCTGGAAAAACATTTGGATACCAGTGGATGGGTAATAAAAAAATGCTGTCAAAGATAAATGACTTTGATTGGCTTAAAGAAGAATTTGAAAAATGCCTAACAACAATATCGACAGAATAAAGAAATTTATTCCTATTATGAATGAGGTTTCGCCTACATTTTGTATGGCTAAATGGCATCATACGACGATATATTTGCAAACAGGTGAAACGCATAGTTGCTATCATCCAAGACCGCATAAAATTCCCCTAGACGAAATTCTCATCGATCCTAGTGCATTACATAACACAGAACAAAAAAAGCTAGAACGCCTGGAAATGCTTAACGGCGAAAAACCCAGTGGTTGTCAGTATTGCTGGAACATAGAAGCACTAGGCGAAGATTATGTTAGCGACCGCAAAGAACGCAACAGTACAATTTATACACCCGAGAGATTAGGCGAAATCAAAACAGGTCCTTGGGATCAAAATATAAATCCAGAATATATTGAAATATCGTTTGGCAACGAATGTAATTTCAAATGCGGCTATTGCCATCCTAAACACAGCAGCGCATATTACAAAGAGATCAAAGACTTTGGACCATATGATACAGTTAAGAATCATAGAGGTGACATCAATTGGTTCAAAGTATACGAAGAAGAAACCAATCCTTATGTAGAAGCCTGGTGGAAGTGGTGGCCCGAAGTAAGCAAGACTCTTAATATTTTGCGTATCACCGGTGGTGAACCTCTATTACAACAGAGCACATGGCGACTGTTAGACGACTTAGATAAAAATCCGTTGCCTAATTTAGAATTGAATATTAACAGTAACTTTGGAGTTAAGCCAATTCTTATTGAAAGATTAGCAGAGCGAGCCAATAATCTTGTAAATTCAAAAAAGATAAAAGATTTTAAGATTTTCACTAGTATTGATACTTGGGGAAAGCCTGCAGAATATATTAGAACTGGATTAAGTTTAGAATCGTGGGAACAAAATTTTGAAACTTACATGAAGAAAACATCGTTGCCGATTACTTTCATGATCACATTTAATATACTATCGGTACCTAGTTTTCAATCTCTATTGAAAAAAATATTGCAGTGGCGTAAACAGCACAACAACATATTTAAATCAACAGAGCAACGGATTAGATTTGATACACCCTATCTAAAAGAACCCTTACAGTATGACATGAACATTCTCCCTAAAGAAGAATTCATGCCCTATATGTATACCAACTTAGAATTTATCAAATCAAATATCTACGATAGAAGTATAGAGTATTTCACTAATTTAGAGTACGAAAAATTTCGCCGTGTTGTAGACTATATGGAAACCACAGTCTATAGTGATGCAAAATTAAAAGAAGGCCGCAAGGATTTTTACAATTGGTTTACAGAGTATGATCGCAGACGCGGCACAGACTTTGTTGCTACCTTTCCTGAAATGGCAGATTTTTATAATAGATGCAAAGATGAGTAAGAAAATTAATTTAGCCTACGAATGGATTGGGCCAAAAGGTCCGACAACAAATAATAGAATGCCTACTATTGCTGATATCATGTCAGCGTCAGTAAACTATCATTTCCCACAACTAAAGGGCGATCTATTTCAGAAGCCGCATTTTCATGCTAGGATAGTTCACTCTAGGATAGTACCTACATACAAACTCCCTCAAGAAATATTCCTTTATGAATTAAATTGGGCAAACTTTCATTATAGGGACAAGTTACACAATTTTCATGGCGCCGATGGATTATTTGATAACAATCATATATCTGACGAAGTACTGCATAGGATAAGAAATAAAACAGCCTATTTCTTAGTAACTCTGTTGTATGAAGGTTATATGGACGATGAGTTTTTAAATCACTTATCGGATTATTTTATATCTAAAGGATTGCCGCTAACACAGATTATCTATATGACTAACTGTTTTAACGGAAAGGAAGTATATAAAGATTACTGCAACCGTAATCACAAATTATCAGAAATACAAATGGAATATTTTCCAGTATTCAGAATTGATAAATGTGATGTTCAATTGGCTGTAAAAGAATCAGTAACATCGAAATATAAACCGGGTCCTCGCAAGAAAACATTTCTATGTTTTAATAGGCGGTATAATGACCATAGACTGATGTTATATCTAGCTATTGTTCAACGAGGAATAATCGATCAATGTTATTACAGTATGGATAAAACACAGCCAGAGGCTAATAGATCCTTTGTTGAAAATTGCAAATATTTGTTGAGCAGATTTCCGGATATGGGTATTGTCAGCAACGATGTTCTAGCAGCTGACAAATTGCTGCCGTTGGTATTAGATAATCCTAATTTTAATAACTACCCTATGGAGAGTAGTGTTGATCCAGTTAAACATCTCTACGATGATTCGTTAGTCAATATTATTACTGAAACTTATTTCTTTAATAAGATTATTCATATTACAGAAAAAACATACAAACCAATTGCCTTTATGCAACCATTTATATTAGTTGCAGCAGCCGGCAGTTTAAAACATATCAAAGATATGGGTTTCAAAACCTTTGATCAATTCTGGGACGAATCTTACGATTTAGAAGTAGACGATAAAAAGCGTTTTACTATGATAATGTCCTTGATAGAATCAATATCTAAATGGACTGAAGAAGAAAAAACACAGTTTACATTTAAAGTTAAAGATATTATAGATTACAATGTAGCACATTTAAATACAATGCAGGATATTGAGATAGACAACCTGGTAGAAAAATATGGAACATAAAAGAATATTGGTATGCGGAGCAGGTGGTTTTATAGGATACCACCTAACTAAAGACTTAAAAAGACAAGGGCATTATGTTGTAGGAGCCGATATAAAGCACCCTCTTTATGCTCCGACGGATGCAGACAAGTTTTATGTTTATGATTTGAGGAATCCTCAATTAGTAGAACAACTTATTACTAGTGACTTTGATGAAGTTTATCAACTGGCCGCTGATATGGGCGGTACAGGATATATAGGTATCGGCGATCACGATTCGGATATTATGCACAACTCTGCAATGATTAACTTGAATGTTGTTCACGAGGCCTGCAAGAAAGGCATTAAAAAAATTCTCTATACCAGCAGTGCTTGTGTTTATCCCGAGCGCAATCAAACAGATCCAGACAATCCTCTTTGCAGCGAAGACAGTGCTTATCCAGCCGAACCTGATACAGAATACGGTTGGGAAAAATTATTCAGCGAAAGACTGTATTTTGCCCATAGAAAGAATCACGGGATTGATGCCAAAGTAGTTAGACTGCATAATGTTTTTGGCCCACAAGGATCGTGGAATGATGGCAAGGAGAAAGCACCAGCAGCACTTTGTCGAAAAGTTGCAGCCTGTGTTGATGGCGGTGTAGTTGATATTTGGGGTCCCGGAACACAGACTAGAAGCTTCCTTTACATTGAGGAATGTCTAAAAGGTCTACAAATGATTATGGCCAGTGACATTGACCAGCCTGTTAACCTTGGCAGCGAGCGTATGATCAGTATAAATGATCTTGCTCTATTGATTGCTAGTATTGCAGAAAAGTCTTTGACTGTTCGAAATATCGACGGACCTGTAGGTGTTATGGGTCGAACCAGTCACAATAAACTCATAGAAGAGCTACTTAGCTGGCGTCCCGATGAAAATCTAGAATACGGCCTGGAGCATACTTATAATTGGATCAAAGGACAAGTCAATGCTATATACTAAAACTGGCCGCCTGTACGATCTTAAAGTTGTTCCAGAATTGGTATCATCGCTAGAAAACTGGACACCTAGTTTAAATGCCATCTACTATTTTCACGCTTATTATGACCTACATCAAGGTATTAAGATTTTAGATTGTCTAGAAAACAGTCAGTGGGAACATTTGAGAACAGACCCTACGGCTAAATTCTTATATGAAAATTGTAATGAAACTTTCACTTATACTTTAGCATACGATTTAAAAAATATTATAGAACAGAAGCATATTCCTGCAGAGAAGATTTATCTTATAGTTATGGACGAAGTTCATAGAAAGTTTTTAAAAGATAGATTAGCAGAATTAAACATTGCGGGCATTACCATAGGAGTCTATAACGATCTCTTAGGAAAAACACATATACCCCAAGGAGCATTTAGTACAGAGAAAAAGTTTAGTGCTCTCAGTAGAAACTACCGTGCCTGGAGATTGCAAGTTTATGCAGAAATGGTCAAGCGAGATTTGTTAAAAGATTTTAAATATTCTTTTTACAATATATTTCCGTATGGCGAAGTTAAACATTACAGCCAAGAAACAATGTTAGCAGACCTAGAAAATAATGGATTTGTAGTTAACGATACTGTAACTGATTGGTTATCAGCTGTTCCGTATACATTAGACGACCCAAAAGATGTTGTAACAAATAAATGGAACAATGCTACTTATAATTGTGTATTGTCTGCAGATTTTCATTTGCTAATTGAAACACATTATGATCTATCCTACTATGTGCCAGGGTTTAAAGAGCATACAGGAAATCGTAGGAATTTAGCACCTAGTAGTATTACAGAAAAAACCAATAAGCCAATTGCTTGCGGCCGTCCGTTTATTGCATTCTCTACTCCCCACTTCTTAGAAGATGTCCGTCAACTTGGATTCGAAACATTTAGTCCTTACATAAATGAAGCCTACGATTTAGAGACCAACAATAGTAAACGATTAAATATGATTGTTGATGAGATAGAACGAATAATTAAATTGCCTAGTAATGAGTATTCTGAACTTGTAAAAAATTGTCACTCTATTGCAGTTAGAAATCAACAGAAGTTGTTGTCTAAAAAAGACAATTTAACTGCCAACACACAGTTTAACTTTTTGCGAGATTATTTTGAGTCACAGTCAAATATACAAATTCTTTAATGAGATTAATCGGCATTATGATCCTGTGCCTTTAGCGCAGACTCATGCTGAGACTTTGCCTGTACCTTATACAATTATAGATAATTTCTTGCCAGATGATCTTTTCAAGACACTAAGTTTTGAAATTGATTTCCTACAAGAAAGTGATTGGACTGTGTTTAGTAACGGTGCTAGTTATAGGAAAGAATGTAGGAATTTTACCAATACACCTAGAATACAGTCAATGGCCTATAGTTTTCAAGGCAGCGTATTTCTCAAATGGATTGAACAAGTTACAGGTATTGACAAACTAGTTGCAGATCCGCATTATCGCGGTGGCGGCATAACACGAGTATCTCGCGGAGATAGCCTAGGTTTACATAACGATTTTAATTGGAACGAACAGATCCGTCTTACTCGTCGTGCCAATATTATACTTTATATGAATTTAGAATGGAACAGTTCTTGGGGTGGCGAGTTAGAATTTTGGGATTTTGATCGTACAGAATGTCTAGTTAAAATAGAACCTAAACCGAACAGACTTGCCATTTGGAATTACGACGAAAGACTGATTCACGGTCATCCTCATCCGTTAAATTGTCCAGAAGACATTGCAAGGCAAAACTTCATTCAGTTTTATTATGGCAGTAATGCTACACACGAAACTCCGCCACATCGTAGTCAATTTATATAATGGCAAACTTTCATCTTAACAGTCAACCTTATCTAGAACAGTTGTCTTATCAAGACACAGATATGATACTGGAAATTGGCAGCGATCAAAATGAAGGATCAACTGAATTCTTTAATGCCCTAGCAGGCAACAAAGAAATTGACTTTTATACTGTAGATGTAGTTGATGTAGGACAGCATAAGTTTACGCACCTAGAAAATATCAATTGGCAAATAGTAGAAAGCGGATCTTACTGGGCAAAGACAGTGTTGCCTACACTGGGTAAACAAATCAAAGTCCTATATCTTGATAATTATGATTGGTGTAATCCTGGACCATTTGCAGATGAAACAGCAGCTCGATATGCAGAACGAAATGTCACTTGGTCAAATATGGGCAGTCAAGTAGAACATATTGCTCAGATGATTAATTGTCTACCTCATATGGCTAGTCAGTCATTGATAATATGTGATGATACACCATTAGTTGACCATTCTGGAACATATACTGGTAAATGCGGTGCAGTAGTTCCTTTGTTACTGGCTAGCGATTATAGAGTTGTTTACTCGGGAAATAACGGAGTCATTCTAGCAAGAGGTCTGTAATGCTGTGTTACTTTGACAGTGATAGTGAAGTTAATTTGAGTTATATAGATCAAGTTAAGACAGTTAGAACACTTGAAGAGTTAAAAGCAAGATTATCTGAATCCGGTGTAACATATGTTACATCTAAAGAATATTCCCAACCAGGATTATACCCAATTGAAGTTAGTAAAGTTCCTAGCCTATGGTGCGCCAAAACTCACGCAGCCAGCAGTAACATATTATTAAATCTTCCCAGTAAAGTAGTTAAAGCAGTAAAATTAAAAAAGCTACGAATACTAATTATTTCAGCTATCGAAGGAGATAATTTTTCTTCGAACGAATTTAACGGATTCCAACATCTCAACGACAGCATTAAACTATTAGGATTGCCTAAGTCTAGCGTATTGATAATTTCTGGAAATCTAAATGCCAGTAAACAGTATGCTGAATGGTGCAGTAATAATAACGAACAAGAATTGATAGAGTTTCAAGAAGGTATAGAGTGGGACGGTAAAACATCAACAGTCCCGGACTCTCCTGTTGTTATAAAAGATTATAGCGCATCATTTAATAGTTTAAACAGAGCACACAGAAATCATAGAACAGAACATTTATATTTCCTTGCTGAAAATAAATTAACCGGGCTAGTCAGTGGTGGCGCTTGGTTTGCAACTAACTCGATTGATCCTCCTGTATATCAAACAGTAGAATACAATCATTATAAAACTGTATTAACTGCCAACTATCCTAAAACACTGGATGTTCAAGACCTAGTTAACCAAGTACCTAACCTAGTTAACAATCTTGAAATATATGAGAACAGTCAACTTACAGTAGTAACTGAAAGTCACTTCAATCAAACAGGCGGATTGTTTATTACAGAAAAAACATTTAGACCTTTGCTAGTGGGACATCCTTTTATGATACTCGGACAAAAAGGCACTTTAGCAAAATTACGGAGTTGGGGATTTCAAACTGACTTTGACGGCATTGATCAAAGTTATGATCTTATTGAAGATGATGGAGAACGATTTTTAAAGTTTCATCAGTCTTTACGATCCTGGTGTATGCAAGATCCTGAAATTAGGAGAACAGCAATTTACAAATGGGATAGCATTATCCAACACAATTTTCAAAATTATAAAAAATTAAATTTTAAGAAAACTATGTTTGATAATGCTATCTTGTCTACTGAGCAATACTTTAAAAAATGTTCTTAGAGCTTTCTCGGATGTCAGTTTTCAATCTATCGATGTCCATCTGAAAATCCATTTTTTTAATATCGTTTCGATACTCTTGAAAAATATTCAAGAGCTTATCAGCAACCTCATCTGAACTTGCATTTAATAATTGCTCTTGTATATTAATTTCCCAAATCCGTCCATCGGCAAATTCTAACCTAAGCTGATTTAAATAGGCCACAGGCATTGTGTTCATGTAAAGGTCTTCAAAAATTTCAGGCCACTCACTAACTAAATGCCTTGGCGGTTTGAATAACGATTTAGGCACTTTCAGTTTCTTTTACCGTTACTTTTTTCTTTGGAGGATCTAAAGCATCAGCTTCTTTTCGTAAACGAGCAGCTTCTTTATACATAGCATCTGCTTGACTACGATAGCTCTTAGCAATATCAGCATCTGTGAGAACTTCATTCAACGCAGCCTGTGCTCTTTCAACAACAGGAGCAGCTTCTTGTTTTGCAGACTCTTTCTTTTTGTCAGCATTTGTTTTTGCTTGAGCATTAGCTTGAGCACCACTGACAAAATTGCACAATTCGTCAACTGCACAGTTTTTCTGTTCTGCAATTAGCACATTTAGCTGATCCAACGGAACAGCAGCATTAACAGTTGGAGTCATTAACACATTGCTAGTAGATACCTTTTGTAATCTTCCGTCTTGTTGTAGTGCTGACAACATCGGACGACCATCTGGGAAATGACGAATGAACAACATCTCTCCAAATTCAAATGCCTCTTGTGCTTGCTCAGTTTCAAGCAATTGCATAATTGCATCGTGGTACTCATCTTTAAGTTGATTAACTTGAATTACTAAAGCTGAGTCTGATTCACCTGGGAGGGTTCTAAATACTGTGAGTACTTTAACCCCAGTATTTTTAATCCTTCCAATGTGTTTAACTGGATTGGCCATGATTATTCCTTTTTAGAGGTCACTGATTCTAGAAACACTGACAATTTATTAAATACCTTGCCTACAGCTTCCATTTCAGCAGCCTTAAATGCGCCTCGTGAACTTGCAACATCGATAATACTGCGAATGGCAGCAAGATCGTTGATATTTAAATCAGGTGCAGCAGCTTCTGGAGCAGGTGCAGTTGTTGGCTCTACTGGAGCGCCTGGGGATACTTTGCTTTCTTGTTGGTCCATTAGTTTCTCCTTAAATGTGGACAGGCTAACATAAAATAAGTTAGCTCTTTTTGGTCTTCAAATGCTACGAATGTGGCAGTTTTTAAGTGGCCGTCTTTATCAATAGAAGGCAATCTAGAAATAGAGTATCGTCCTCGTAATCGAGTACGAACCCAAGTTTCTATGTTTCCGTTTTGAGACAGAAAGTGATTACCGTCGTCGACTTTTAACTTCGCAAAATGCGGAGGAATATGTGACAACGAGCGTTTGTTTAGAACTTCTAAAGGATTTAGATCGAACATAGTGAAAATATTTATAGACAATGATTAGTTGAGGGGGGAATCTTGGCGCAGTCTTTTAGCCATAGTTCTAGCCATTCCGAGCTTTTTAACATCTCCGGAAAACATATAAAGTTCAAACGCTGTTCGTTCGGATAATACCAAAAGATGTTTTTTAGTTACATGCCATGGAGTATCGATATATTGATCTAACCAAATTAGCACCTGCGGGCTAATAGTCATCTCTTTCGGCATTTCGATTTTGTATGTTTTTATTTCAGATTTAGTTTCAACAAACTCTAGACATTGATCAGTCATTCGAAGGCCGCCGGTATCTTTCTCTCTAGTGCTGCACCACCATACGCCTCTAAAATCTTTAATCAGCTTTTCGTTTGTTTCTACACCGGCAGCTTTAAGAAAGACTTCAGTGTAGGAATCTTTGCGATCCATGTTACTTTATTTCTTCACCAGTGGTTAATTTGTAAACAGCAAAGTCTTTGGTTTTGAATAAACGATTGAGTTTCTTTGCAAGATTGTGTGCGTGACCGGGATTACTGAATGAAACTTTCTTATACTTAGGTCCAGGGTAACTAGCTACTAAACTACCACTTTTTAGATTGAATGGCTGGCCTTTATAAAATACAGCCCAAATGGCTTCAGAATTGAGGATTTGCTCAACTTTGTAAGTTTCTTTGTTTGCGTATTCTAGCAACACCTGCGGCTTCGGTCTACTCATATCTATACATGTCCAATTAAGTGCATATATATTTATGTTTTTCCGAAGCCTCCCCCGTCAACTTTAACTTCAATTTCAGTACTAGACTGTCGTATCTCAGCTAGCATAGCATGTATTTCCTGCATGGTTTTTGCCATTTTGGATGTCATTACTGCTAACTCAGCAGTTAAGTCTCTAGCTTCTTGTATACTAATCCGTATTTCTTTTTGTTGGCTTCTTTCGGCAGCTACTAGTCGCTGAACCAGCTTTTCTACACTCGGTAAATTTACAGGATTACTTTGAGACATTACTCAATACCTGTTTCATTTCGAGTTCGGTTTTAAACGGACCTTGATATTCATATCGTTGTAATGTAATTGCTTTTGGACAGAAACTCTTGACCCATCCTTTGTCAAAACGAATAACATAGTATCCTGCACAGTAAAGGCTTTTACTATCTCCGCTCTTAGTAAAGAGTGGTAATTTTCTTTTAACATCAAACATTGAATTGTGGGGCGTGGTCGAAGTTGCATAGCCATGTACCTCATTCGGTTCAGCATCGTCCGCTTCTTTAATGATTTTTGCAACAAAGAAATCTTTACCAAATTCCAATGTTAGTTTTTCTTTTGTTTCGTAGACTTTGATACCTAGTTCGTTACTCATCACAAAGTGATTGTCTTCACTTTTTCTCAAGGTGGCAAACTTAGCCCCTGCTTTTTCCACAATCCAAAATTTTTCTGGAATAATAGGTTTAGCGTGTAAATCTGTCATTGTTGTTCTCCTAGCCATTTATCAAACACTGCCACTGCTTCGTTGAAGTCGACGGCTAATACTTTAGCTGATATAACTCCGTCAACAATTTCCATGTCAAAAGGAACTACACCATTAAATCTAAAATTTTCAGGAGTAGCAGTTTCTACAATAAACTCTTGTAGATTCTTTGCTCTAAAAATTAAATTATTTGCCATGTCTACTGAATTCATAATACATACCTTGCATTTAACGG
>Ga0078894_10001068_pt1 | contig 20081 bp, 36 predicted proteins | sample LauGreSu1BDMLBSD_2_FD_67506 | JGI IMG/M metagenome (GOLD analysis project Ga0078894, IMG submission 67506) | Freshwater lake microbial communities from Lake Michigan, USA - Su13.BD.MLB.SD (version 4) (version 4) | ecosystem: Environmental > Aquatic > Freshwater > Lake | place: Lake Michigan... | reverse complement strand
GATTGAATTTCCACGCTTCACCACATCAGTGAGAACCATGTCGTCTTTTTTGATGATACATTCGGCATCCGGCCACAATGCTTTCACATGCAACCATGCTTCCTCTAAACTCATCGCCATTCCAACCCTCCGCATAACAAAGCGGTCAACCGAAGTCGCCGGTCACCTGGTTCTCACTCCGAGTCTCTTGGCGGCGACTCGGTTACCGCTGACGTTCGTCTCACCCACCATACCTACGCCAAACACCGTCCTCGTCCAGTTGCGCCCAGCTTCCGTTTCCGAAATTTGGCCCACCATCAAACTCTCTACCGTCTGATCGCTTAGGTGGCATAGTCGCTGGACGTTTGCCGCGACCGTTGTACGTTGTCCTACTTTCGTTCGCGTCCTCAAGCGTTCCTGATCCTCCACAAATCGGGCAGTCATACGTTCCAGCATCGAACCCCATTTTGACAATCGGGTGATCAGTTCCGTATGTCACTTTGCCCGCACCGTCGCATTCGCTGCATTTAACCTCGACGATTGGCGGCTCTGGCTTTTGCGATACATTGCAACCAACAAACACGCACGCAAACAAAGCAACATACACTGCGTATTTCTTTGTCATAACCCACTCTCCTAAACGACGAACAATTGGATGCACCAAAGCCCCCGATGGTGCGTTACTGAACAAAAGGATCACTGCGGGGGCTTGGTGATCCTGGGTGTTCGTCTTACTCGTAAATCGATCCAGGCTGCCCTGGCTCATTGCTTCTCCAGCACAACAGTCTGTGATCGCTTGCATGACGACATCGCTTATTTCCGCAATGCTCACACAAAATCATTCTTGCCGCATTCAGCTTAAACATTGGCATGTGCTCGGAACGCATGTCGAAATCATCAATGCAACGATGACATGGCATGGAACACGGTCCAGACGAACAATCGGATGAACCCAAGTGCTCGTTAGTGTCTTCTGCCATTGTTGCTTTCCTTTCTCGCACTAAGTTATCCTGTGCGTTATGCGAACCCTTGATTTTTTTCGATCAACATCCACTTCCCATCACCGTGACGCTGATAGGTCGATCCTCGCAATGGTCCGTGCAGCACAATCCGCCAATCGTGATTTGGCTCGGCAGCGGCTAACTGTTCCGCCTGCGCAACCGTCAAACACTCATGGTATTCGTGTTTTTCCTCTATCCATACGATTTCTCCATCCTTGGTCAATGCAGCCATTCCAAATCCCACTGCAATACGCTGCTGTAAACACAATTGCGACTCCATTGGCTTGCAGCATAAACACGGCACATGCTGCGCCGGTTCAATCGCTGGCATCAACTCAATCGCCATACCACAACCCTCCACATAACAAACCGTTGCACCCAAGCCGCCGTAGGTGCGTTGTTGACATTGAAACCGTTCACCGGCGGCTGGGTAAACGGTAGCGTTAGGTGGATTCAAATTCTGCCTTCAGACGCTCGTATTCCGCACGTCTCGCCGCTATTGCTTGCCGCGAATAATGCTCCGTATCTGCCTTTTGTTTGTCGTACTGCGATTGCGTAACGATGCCGAGAGACAATAACGCCTCAGCGTGCTTGCCCCAATTGTCGAGACGAAAATTGCCGTTCGCAACCGTTGTTTCGTCGTCAATTGTGTAACCGTAGATCAGAGAAAACGTCCCGTCTGTAAACACAATCAGGATTTCATCGCTGTAATCTGTGAACACTTGCGAGATGGTCTTGCCTTCCATCTCCTCAATGTCGATTTGCTTATCGTGCATGAACCACCTAACAAACCAATGCAACCGAGCGGCCATCGATCGCTTTTGAAGTGGTGAATCAACCGTGGCCGCCGGTTGATTGGTAGCGTTCGTCGTACCTAATCCGCGATCACCAACGCGGTGAGGCGTTCCAACTGCTTCAACAATGCTTCACTTGGTCGCTTGCCTGTCTTGTAGCACGCAATGTACTCATTCTTGGCCTCAACCAGATTACGGAGAAAGTCACGCTCCATCACCAGCATCCGACCTTGCTCGCTGTCGTTCGCGATCTCTGCCGCTTCTAGCTCTGTAATAATTCTGAATTTTGCCATCACTTAACTCCAACAAAATGACTGTGTTCGCGGTGCCCACACTTGTGGCAAACCTGCTCGATGCACCACCCGAAACCGTACTTGATCCAATAGCTGCCATCGTATTCGTGCCGACACTCAGGAGAGGACGACGAACAATCGGATGTACCGACGTCGCGGCCAGCGTCGTTTAGTGTTGTCATGTCTTTTCTCCGCGACTCGGTAATCCGTAGCGTTCGTCGTACCTAACTTGCGGCTTGGTCCAACACATTCCGCAACCTGTCGCGACATCGGCGAAAAACGCCTTCGTCGCCCCAAACTTCCGCAAGGTGATCCAATTCGCCCAACACGCTTCGGACCTCAACTTCAAACATCTCGACTCTTGATTGCATTTCGCCAAGCTGTTCTTGGACTGGACGACCTGTATCGGACTTATCCGCTGTCGCTCCTGTCAATTCAAACGACAATCGCAATTGATTGCCGCATTCATCGCACTCAAAAAACCTGTATTCCATAATCAAAACTCCAAAGGACGACGAACAAAGCAATGCACGGGAGCCATCGGCAACGTCGTTTGATTTGTTCATAGTTTTTCCTCGCGGCCCCGTGAACCCAAGCGTTCGGTAGATAAAACGCCCTGTTTTTGTTTCATTCCCACTCGGTAAAACCGACTCCAAATTTCTTCCACAACGTCATTTCGTTACCGAGCGGGGTTCATATTTAGGAAATGTCGGGTGCTTGTAAAAAGTCCCTACAAAATGGATCAGGCAGGATTTGAACCTGCTAGCCGGAGTCAGCAGTAGCCGTCGCTACAAGGGCATGAAGCCAATACTCCTGCGTGTCTCCCGCCACGCCGCTGATCCAAAACCACTGGCGGGATTTGAACCCGCAATTCAAAATCGCCCAATCTTGCGTGTTTCCTGGATTACACCACAGTGGTTTGTGCTAGTTGTAAATTACTGTGGCGTACCAACCTCTAGCGCCGCGAGCAACTCCAATCTCCAAAACTTGACGTTGCCCCCAATAGCAGCATCGACGAACAGCATCATCAGCAGAATAAGTAGAAAACCCGACTCCTTCGTATCTGCCTCCTCCAAAACCTCCACCAACGTGATACATGCGTCCAGCAGCAGCCTGTCGCTCGGCTTTAGATTGAGCCAAACCAGAAGAAACTAATCGAACAGGGGACGAACCAACTCGAGCCGCAACATGGACGGCATCACCGGCTGCGTGGAAGGCAGCATCAACAACACGTCCCGTTGCTTCACCAACATGCTCAACGACGGCTGCAGTGGTGTATGCCGTAGCCGTAACGGCTCGATCGACTGTTTTCGCCGCACCTCGGAAAGCAGATCGATAACAGCGTCCATTTGCGCAATCTTGTCCATAGCTCAGCCCTGAAACCAAAAAAACAACCAACATCGCAACCAGCGTTTTCATCTTTGAAAACTTCATTCAACCATCCTCCGTAACCAAGAAACAAAACACCAACATACAACGTTTGCATTGTAGCGGCATTGCCCCGGTGACGCAAGTGGTGAGCTACTTTCGCTTTGCGGAGTCGATGATCAAAGCGGCTATAACTACCGATAGAATATCGGGATGCGTCGATTTGGAAATTTTCTCGATGTTATCCCAAAATCGCCTTGAAGCGGCTAAAGCTTCGACCTTGGCGTCCGATTTGTCGTCTTCGATCATTGCTGCAGATCTTTCTCGAGAGGCTTAAAGAATATCCACTTCTCTCTAAGACGATCTCCTCTCTCGACGGCTTCTTTGCACGTCATTCCAGCTGTAAAGTTCACCAGATGTATCTTTTCGTCTCGAGATGACCAAAAAACATCACCAGGGTTAATCGTTTCCGAGGATAAGGCGCTCCGGTATCCGTCTAACGGCTCAACCTCAAACGTCTTCTCCAGGGTAACCCAAAACTCGGCATCATCAAACCTGAGCTTCACCGAGCCATTCTCGCCCAATTCGATGATATTGCACTCAACCAATATACTGTCGCCTACATTCACGATTTCTTACCCCTTAACACTGGATGGTCTGGTTTCACGATAGATCTAAGAGCATCGTACAACTCTTTGTTTCTTGCTTGCAACTCGGTGAGTTTCCTGCTTGTCCGCTCGAGCTGCTTTCTGAGATCGGAAACCTCCCACTCGAGATGCTCAATTTCAGCCATGTACTCGCTAGCCGGCTTTTTCACTGCAAACACCCTCGATAGGTCAACTAGATTGTTTTGGCCATCTCTTGTAACCGTGCGAAACACACCAGTTTTCAAGCGACTGCAATGAATAAAGGCTTTCGTGAGGCACTTCCCACCAACACTTCTGTCCTGGACGCATGTTTTCGAGCGATTTTGGAAACCGTTGGTATTCTTCCTTCATGCATTCAAACCCAAATCGCCATCCAATGACTTTCGCTGTGTGGCGATCAATAATCTTTACCGCCACAATCGGGTCGTTCGGATTCTCGAAATCCTTGAAGTACAGCACTGACCTCTCGGTGGATCTAACCTGTATCGGCCCTACGTCTCGCTCTTTTCCCTTGCCATCATAGCGGAAACCAAGCGGCTTGTATCCCGTCACAATCGAAACGCACCACTCTCCAACAACACCCATTTCCGACGCCGACTTACTTCCATTGCTTGTATGATCCATGGCGCCGGAAGATTTTGTGTGAGATCTGCGACGTTCCGACTCGGCCACAATTCGACCAATGTCAGAATCAGACATTTTTACCGTGCGAGTCATCGCAAATATCCTTGTGCCACAACTGTGTCTTCAATCCCAACAACCTACCACTACTGCCCCGACAACGCAAGATACTTGGCAGAGAGAAGTGGTAACGTTTCCACTTCAGACACCATTGGAGGGGTGGTAACGTTTCCATTTGGACGACAGGAAAAAGCGCCAACATATACCATATCAACAACCAGCATCATGACGGACGACACACACAGAGGACAAAGACAGGACAACACCAGGGACAAGCATATACGATGCCCCGCTACTCCTCGACTCGCTTTAATGGGGTTATGTCTCCGTTCTCGCCAACTACCAGCTTGTCAGCCTCGAAGCATTCTTTTGCCGTGTAACAACTTCCAACGGAAACCAAGCCGTCAACGCTAACCTCCCAAGACCAAGCGCCGGAGGATCGCTGCCAATAACCAGGATAGCAACGACTGAAGCTCATCGACTTGCGAGACGACCACTCAAGGATCGATTCTCGGCACAAACGATCCATCAACCTATCGCTTATCTTCACCCGCGGCTTACGCATCAATGGAAGCCCTCCTCCTCGAAAGATCAATCTGCGACTCGCGAATATCCATCGCAATAACACTCCTCCCATTCCTGATCGCCACAGAAGCTGTCGTACCGCTTCCACTAAAACAATCAAGAACTAACCCTCCAGGGGGGCAGAAACTCTTGACGAAAAACTCGGCTAGCTTCTCGGGAAAAGGGGCTTCGTTTTCATGAGCCAGAGGACTACCCATTAAGCCACCACCCACCTTGCAATGAATCACATTCCCTGGGTTAGCCTTTGCTGGTGGTGTGTACGCCTTCTCGCCGCTCAACTTACCACCCGCGGTCTTGTGAGTCATGTTTCCGCCAGGACCATACTTTGGCGGACTTCCGCAAGCCGTGTTGTCACTCCAAGGAAGCCTACCCTTAGAAGCACAAACAATAAACTCGCAGTCGTTCCTAAGCCAATCCGGGCCTCCTGACCCAGGAATGCCAACTCGATGGTAAATCGGCGGCTTCCGAAGACGAATGCCATACCTATGCAAATCAGCCATCAACAACGCCGGAGTAGCCGACCACTGAAACTTTCTAGTCTGACCCTCAACAACCCAAGCAACCAAACCCCTGCAAACCCGAACGCACTCTATGTACCTCGCAACAGCCCAATTTACCCAATCCTGACCACTAAGGTCAAAACCAAGATCACCGTACAGCCTCGCAGCTTCGTACGGAGGCGAACAAAACACCAAATCAACACTGTCACTCGGCATCTCTCGCATCAAATCCAAACAGTCACCACATCGCAATTCAAAACTACCCATAACAAGCCTCCAAGAAGAAGCATACCAGCATGGACCCGACAAAGCAATTGAAAATTGATGTGCGGTGGAACGGGATATTACGTGAGGAGTCCCGCGGCAGGGTGGGGGTCCGGGTTGTTTTCCGGTCTGGGTCGCGTAGTTGGCCGGGCAATCACAAGCGACAGACCGAGCAGGTCACCGCGTCAACCTCGGCTTCGGTTGGTGTCAAATAGAGTCGCCAAGACCAGCCTATTAAAAATGCAGGAAAAACACCACAAAAAGCACCGCAACTCAGCGCGTCAGGTGCGGTATACATCAGATGAGCATCTCGCCGAGCAACTTACGAATCTCGTCGATCGCCATGCGTTCACGTTTGGCAGTTTCGCGGTCGTCTTCGAGTGTCGAGGAGATTTTAGCCGCCACATCAATAAATTTGCTGTATGTTCTTATCGAGGTCTCCAGCCATCCCAGTGCCGACCAACTCGGAGCTGGTGCTAAAGCCCTCGAAAGGTCAACGGTAGCCACGTTTCCAGACTCTCGCACGCAGTGGAGCCGATTCGATTGACACCACTGGATTTCAGCCGCCAGACTCGCGTTAGCTGGCAGCTCTGGCCAGTCGTCGGGTATCGCATCGAGGCCGACTACCGACGAATCCGATGAGTGCGCCCGCGCCGGTGGTTGATCCTGCCCAGAGACGGCGGCAGGCTCGCCGGCAACGTCGACGCCCCCCGCCTCGCTCGCCTCCCTCGCTCGCTCCGCTTCTAGCTTCCGCTCCGCTTCTGCTTTTTCGAGGATCTCTGATTCCGTTAGAGGTGGAAAGAGCGCTGCCAGTTGCGTGTACGTCGATTCCTGAGCCTCTTGTTTTGACAACCCCAGCGCTCTCAGTTCCTTCATGATTCGATCGCGCTCGCGCATTCCTTGCTCCCATCGCCCCTCAGTTCTCAATCTCGCCGTTATTTGAGATTTGAGCGCTTCCAGTCCCGTTCCGCTGTAGCCTGTCGTCTCCATCGTCACTCGTCTCGGTTATGGTGTAGGCGCAAAGATTCCTAGGGATTCCGCGGATTGTTTATTGACGCCGCAACCGGGCCGAAGCCCCCGACATGGCTTTTGCCATCCCCTCGCGTCTAGCCAGCTCTGAGGCTTGCGGCCTGTAAGTTGGCAATTGGTCTAGCTCCGGCTAAACCCCTCGGCAACGTCTCGGCCTGTGCTTTCGCCTTAGGCGCTCGGTGACGCTGCACACCGAATCAATTAACCACCAAATTACAAAAAAGAATTTCCCGCGTCAATAATCAGGAAAAAAGCTAGATTGTCATTTGAATTTGTCGATATCCTATTTGATATCCGGTAGCGATTCTGCTAAGGTACTGATAGGGCAACGTGCCCACAGTAGTGAGACACTGTTTTACAGGAGATTTTAGATATGGCATTGTTCGACACCGACCCACGAGATTTTGCTTTGGAATTGGTGGAAAACCAGCTTGTTTCCGCCGATCATCTTTTGCTTTGCTGCCTCAAGTACATGAGCGCCGATGAGGTTCGAGACATGCTCGACTGCAACGAGCTTTCACCGCGTTTTAGCGAGGATGAAGACGAGGACGTTTGCATAGATTGCGGCGGAAATAACATCTGCGAGGAAACCTGCATCGATTGCGAACGGGAAGAGTGGCTCGATAAATACGATGACGGGAACCACGATACAGAGGCCATGCGTATCGACATCGCCAACAATAACCTAGAAGTTGGAGACGATGACCGGGCTTTCGATTACCGACACGAAAACATTATCAAGGCGTCAGTAGAAAACGGCCAGATAGCGCAAGCGATGGAACAATGCGATCGGTTTGGCTTCTCTCGCGAGTGGCTTGACATGCTCATTGATTGCGAGGGCTGATAGCTCGCTTTTTTGCTTGGAGGGGTTAGGCCAAGCGCGGGAGCCCTAGGGCTCCGTCCCCGCCGTCACCGTGACGGCAAACAGTAGTGAGACACTGAGGAGAAAAAACGATGGAAAAACTTAAGGTTGTACCGAACGGCGCAAACGCCAAGCTAGGCCCAGGAGTTGGGACGACCTACCGGCCGGTTGGTTTTACCTGCCCGAACACCTGCCCGCTTTTAGGCAATGGTTGCTACGCTCAGCGTGGAAGGGTGGCAATCCAACAATCTCGATCAGCCGCCGACGATCACGATCTAATGAAGCTTGCAGGGAACACGCTTGTCCGCCATCTCGTTTCCGGCGATTGGCTCAAGACCAGCAAGAACGGCAGGAAAACTATCGACCGCGCATTGATTCGCGGGGTGTTTGCGCTGCACAGTCGCGCGCCTTGGTTGAAAGGTTGGGGATACACCCACGCGCGGGAGTACTGGACAAAAGCCGGGATCAGTCCCGCAGATTTCCCAGCGAATTTGAAGGTGCTAGCCTCGTGCGACACAGCAGAGGAAAAGAACGCACACAACGAGGCAGGATGGAGGACTGCGAGGGTGATTGAAGAATTGACAGATCGCCTTCCTGACGAGTTCATCTGCCCGGTAGATGCAGCAAAGCGCAAGGGCATTCCACAAGAGCGTAGAACCAACTGCGCGCGGTGCAAGGCTTGTTTTGACACTGACAAAAATATCGCGTTTTTGAAATTCTAACAACTATCAGCCCTCGCGCCGGGATGGGCTCCGGTCGTTTTTTACCAGGAGAAAAGAAAGATGTTGAAATATAAGTTTGCGACCGATTCACAGTCGGGAATTATCGAAGCGGATTCTTGGGGTGATGCGTGCCAGCAACTTCAGGAAATGGTGCCCAGTATCGCCGTAGATAACGGAGGTTGGGGTTGGGTTGAGGATGATTTTGGTCAAAGGTTCGCAATCAATAGCGACAGCGCCGACAGTCAGGCATTCATTCTTGTTTTTCGCCCGCATCAGACGCGAGCTTGGGCCGAGTCGTTTGACGGAGACGGATCAGCGGCGTTCCACGAATGCAACGAAAGCGATTTGTCTGATTTGGTGCAGTATTGCAAACAAGAAAACATTCAACTGTCGCTTCAGTGGGATGCTAGGTATGAATACAGCGCTTTTTGCGAATACTGGATTAACGGGAAGTATCAGCGATTTAATACCGATTCCGGCGGGGACGTAGTAATACCACTCTATAGCTTGCTGGAAACTCCAGACATGAAGATTGCGGATTACGTGGCTTCGTTGTCTATACCAGTAATGGATGACTTTGAGATCATTGAATGCTGCCAATACTGCGGAGGTCAATGCACTGACGAAAATGGGTGTGATGCGCATATCAGCAATGGAAGTTCTGCACTGTCAGCAAACGAAAAGGTGGATTAGGGATGAACAGGGAATCGATAACGCTAGTCACAGTGATAGGTCCAGCATTCGAGGAGCTCGGTCAGAGCCTTGTGCCGCGATTAGAGCTGGTGGTTCGCTACACGCGAGGCGGTGTTAGCGCGATAAACGGAATAACCTACACGAGGGGATACGAGATTTGCGTATGCCACAATCGCAGATCGCTCGATGGCTTCAAGTCGATAATCATAGACGGAAAGGGAGATCCTTCGGAAACAATACTCCCATCTGAAAGATTCATCGAGAAAACACTGCACCGAATAGCGTGCGAGGTTCGCAACGGAAAGCATTCTGAAATAGTATCTCGGCTATATTGCAGGGCTAAGGCAAATCGCCCTGAGCACGTATGGCCAGAGCGTATATGGCTAATTCAAGATCCAGAAAACGACTACAATCGGCAAGACGGATTGTTTAGCACCTAGCAACAGCGTAAACATGAGGGGCTGATGCTGTCGGCCCCGAATGCCTGCGTTGTTTCGCATGAATGGAGAATGAAAAATGGATTCAAAAGCTTGCAAATACTGCCACGAAGAAAAACCTCTGTCTGAATTTCAAAAGCGAAAGAAAAACAAAGACGGACTGGACGCGAGGTGTAAAACATGCCGATCCAAGAAGTCAAGGACTATCGAGAGCAGGAACCGGGACGGAAACCGTAGGCAGTGGGCAAACGGAACCTATCGCTGGCTAAACCTCGGTCCTCGTGATTACTGACAAGGAAAACCAATAATGAAAAACGCATTGCTATCGCTCTTTTTGCTTTTGTGCTGCGGATGCGCAAACCATAAGGCAAAGATTGTTATCACTAGGGTCAATGGAGAACCATCAATAAGTTTTGAGATTGAGGAATCCTTCAAGCAAAAAGCAGATAAGGGAGAGAATACTCGATGAGAATTGGATCAATAGTTACGAAAATCAGGCTCAAGGAGTCAGGGAACATTTTTCGCGAAGAGTGGCACGTTCCGGACGATTCACTAAGTGGAACACTGATAGAGATCGAGGTTGATGATTGCGATGGTTACGACGTCACAAAGTCGGTGACTATTCGATGGAGCGACGGATCAATTGAAACCAGTGAGATCCAAGGCGAGGATGATATAGGAGCATGGGAAATAGCAGACGCAACTCCTAAATTGTACGCCAATATCTATTTGCACGATCGTGCATACGGCGGACCTGAAGAGGGTGGCTGGTGGTACGATACGTACACGCCGGCAATCAATGACTGGGATACTGATCCACCATTGCATGGGCACTTCAAAAGCGAAGAAGAAGCCGAGAATGCGATTGTTGCATTGCAAGCTTGGTGTGACTCCGAAAACAAGCTCAGAAGGAATCCATCATCCGTACTATCCGATGGGCATTTTGTCGTCAGGCTTGAATCATGGCCTTCAGAGCCAGAACCAAAACACAAGCCTTATTACTGCTAAGATGATCATTCGCAGCAACCAATTCCGACAGGTTGATGCGTTTTTCAATTACGTTGTCGGAATAAGGGGATTTGATATGCAGGCTACAATCGAAAACGGCGAACTGGTGATTAGGATTCCAGTTGAAACACCACCCAGGCCAAGCAGCAGCGGGAAGACGCTGATAGTGGCTACGAGCGGTGGAAACAAAGCCACCACCGCAGTAGTCAACGGACAACCTGTGGTGATCGGTCTAAACGCTTACATAAAGAAATAGCGTTTTCAGTTGTGATTCATAGCCGTTCGCGGCTGAAATCGCGAGCGGCTTTTTTGGATTTTCAATCTAAGCAAAGGAGAAAATGGAATGCTGTGCTTTTCAAGATACGTTGGCGAGACCATCGTTATCAACGGTAATATCACTGTAAAGGTGATTCGAGTTGGGTACGATAAGGTGAGGATCGCCATCGACGCGCCACGCGATGTTTCGGTTAATCGAGGAGAAATTGAAGAGAAGATCAGGGAGATGAAAAAAAATGATGGTGCATTGTAGGTGGATGATCAGGAACGACATGAAGTCGGTGATAAATATCGAGAACCTTAGTTTTGAACACCCTTGGAGCGAGAGGGAATTTATCCAATTGCTGCGTCAGCGTGATTGCATCGGATGGGTGGCAGAAAGCGACGGAAACGTCGTTGGTTTTATGCTGTACGAACTCCTTCCGAAGCAAATCCGGTTGTTGAGCATTGCAGTTCATCCAGATTTTCGCCGCAACCTGATCGGTTCGGAGATGGTCGCTAAGTTGATCTCTAAGCTTAACTCTATGCGCAGAAGTAATGTCGTGTGCAACGTCAGAGAGACAAGCCTTAGCTCGCAGCTATTCTTTAGATCGTTAGGGTTTCGCGCTGTAAAGATAGAGAAGGCTTTCTATCCAGACTCAAACGAAGATGCTTACGTCTTCAAGTTTTTCGTACATCAAGAGGAAAACGCTTACTAGCATCAGGCCGCTGACACTAAATGCATGTGTCAGCGGCTTTTTGTTTTCTAAATTAAAATCGCTCCGATTTCCTGCGATAGACGAATTTCATGAGTTCGATTGGTTCGATTCTCCACATGGCACGCTGGGCGCCATGCGGACGAACATCAGTTGCCAATAGTTCCCCGGAGTCTATCCAGCTTTGAACAGTACGGCGATTTACTCGCATGCTGGTAGCTACATCATCAACTTTAAGCAATTCATCACTCATGAAAAAAACAACCTCCTCTACCTCTATTCTCCGAGGCGCTCTTGGGCTCGTGAGCTCAAGATACGCCGCTAGATCCCAGTCAAAGAGCCTGCGTTCCGCAAGCAGTGCCAGTTGCTTTGCCTCTGGCCATTCTTTGGCAGAGCCTAGCAAATCGTGGCACGACCTACAGACTACAAGAAGCGCATAAAGTTTGTCGAGGCTTTTCTGGCGGTTGACTCCGCGAGAAATCTCATGAACATCAAGGGTGTGTGGGGATTTCTCACACACTTCGCAACGTCCAACTGATTGCCTTAGATTGTCTCGAATGGGCTTCGCAGCTAAGTATCTCTCGTGAGCTTTGACACTCATTTTTCTCATTAGAACGGCAGTCCATCTTCTGATGTCTTGGCGTTTGATTGCGACCTCGGAGCGTTTCCATCGGTTTTCTCAGTGAACGACAAGCTGAAAAACTTGCCTAACCTCCCTTCTTTAACCCACGCGGAAATCCAAAATTGCTTGCCTGCAATAACAGCGGAGCCCCTGTACTCAGGATGCCTATCCTCTGTTTTCTTGTCATTTTTAGACAGGGTTCCGCTGTTCGGTCGTTGTTGGTACTCGCTTGACATAATCACTCCTGCGGCGAGCCGTGAGTTTTCGCATGGTGGCACTGCTCGCAAAGCACCACTAAGCCATCTGCTTCACAGAACAGACGTTGTACGAATCCTGGTATGTCCTCAAACGATCGCAGCGAACCTGTAGGAACGATGTGATCAACTTCCACTTGCTTTTGTGGAAACCAATTCAGGCACTGAGCGCATTGATGCTCAAACTTAAGTCGCTTGTTTTCGCTTTGGCTTGGTCTGCGAGATGCGACAAGAACATGCTTACGCGGAGCCCACTTCCTGCTCGCCAGTCTCAGGTTCGATCTCAGGAATCCCCAGAACTGAGCTTCCGTCATTGTCCCGCCCGCTTTGGTTCGCGGTACCCTCGGGCTCTTCGGTTGCTTCTCCGTTGTTTTCGGTGTCCGTTTCTTGCTCAAATTTTTCCTCGTCGTCTTCCATCAAGTTATGCTCATCTCGCTCATCCATCATGGATCTTGCGATGCTATAAGCATCACATGCCAGGAACATGCCGAGCGTCAACCCAAATTCATCCTTGCGTCTCCATCCGTTTTCGGTCGCTTCAGCAGCTATGCTTCTGAACTCTTCCACGGTATCTGGACCCGTTGACTTGCTCATTCCCTCTTTGTCCATGATGGCGTAATTTTGTATAAGGCTTTGCATTGCCGCTATGGCAAACCTGTCCCGCATTGCTCTTCGATCTTCTTTCGATTCCAGACTCATTCTTTATCTCCTGTTAAAACAACTCAACCAAATCCAGCCACAAACCACCTGCAGCTAGCAACTCTCGCATATCTTTCCACGGTCTTGGGATCATCACCCATGACGCATTGAGCTCGGCGGCAACTTTTTTTGCTCCAAACAATCCTGGCCAGCAAAACGCACAACCCCGGCAATTAGCCGTACAGCTGGAAACCACACCCCTTCGGCTTGGGCATTCATCCCTTTCACCGACAACAATAATTTTCTTGTCTGGGCAGCATTGGCTAATCATTCTTTTAATGTACTCCGCGCCGTGTGTGTTGCTTGCTCGCCCAATAGAGCAGAGACCAGAGGACTCGCACGCGGCAACGTCAGATCCGCCCTCGACAATCCAGAGCGGTCCTGGCCGGCTGAACCATTCCGGCGTGTAGAATACGCCTGTGGACCCACCCTGATTTGTTCGCTTTCCTCCGTCAGCGTACCTGCGGACATATCCTATGCATCGACCATTGTGATCGCGACTCGGCCAGCTTGAGAACTCGGCGTTATTCCATTCATCCCAGCCTATGCCAACCCTCAGAGATTCCAGCGCGTCCACACTTACTGATAACATATCTGCAAGTTGGCAACGCTTGTCATGCGCGCGATCATGGTCGAACATGTCCTTGCATTCTTTTGTCCAGTCGGCTTTCTTTTCAATCGGTTTTGGTGGCGGAACAGGAGGCAGTGGGTTTGATAGCAAATGAATCCACCCCACACCTCCAGCCTTGTCTTCAATCGGCTTCTCAGATTCTACTCGCATGCACCTGACCACCTCGCCATTCGCGGTCCTTCCGCAGTAATCAGGCTTTCCGCATATCGGACAGGGTTCGTATCTTGAAACACGCTTCCATTCGCTCATCGTAAACCTTTTTTGACTCGTTGTTTCTATTCAGTTTCGCCGCTTACGAACACCTATCTAGCTCAGTCTGTAGGGATTGGATTCTGGGTTGTTGTTGCCCACCACAATCCCGTATGTCTTGCTTACTTTTGCCTTTCCGTCAGAATGTCCGTACGGCACGGGCCTAAAAACCTGACCGGCAATGTTGATTTTAGCTGGAACTCGGAATCGAGTGTTTTGCTCTTTTGCGGCACGATACGCGATAGCCAGCGCCTGCTTGAAGCTTCCGTTCATTCGACCAGCTTGGTAGAGCGAGTCGACCATGATCTGTTCGCAGGTTTGCTTTTTTACCTTCGGACGCTTATCCCGGTTCACCTCTCGCATCTCGCCGTCAACAAACTCCAATCCCTGAGCCTTAATCTCCCTGGGACTGGGCTCATACCCGCACTGCTTACACTTCCCTCCTCGGTAGATCGCTCCGCAACTAGGGCACTCAACCGTAGCCCTGGGCTCGTGAGTCTTTGCCGGTCTTTCCCCCCATTCCAAAGTCCAGTCTATGTCGTCCTCAAAAAAACCGTGCTTGCGAATGTTATTGGCGTGATCCAAAACAATGCAGTCACTGATCTCTGGATGCACACGAGATCCCCTGCCAACCATCTGGCGATACCGAACGACGCTGCCAATAGCCGTGCAAAGTTGCACGCATCCAACCCTGGGGATATCTGTCCCTCGCTCGATCACCCCGACATTGCAAATGTACTGAATGTGACCGTTATTCAAGTGCCGAAACAGCTTTTGCCTCTCTTCGTCCTCGGTTTCGCCATCGACATAGTAGGCATCAACCCCGTTCTGCCTGAGCAACTCCATCGCCTCCTGCGCCTGAGATCGCCTCGGAAAGAAACCAATCGTCGCCCTCCCTTCGCCTTTTGCCTTCCAATCCCTCACCAAATCTCCTGCAAGCCCCTCCATAGCCTTCGCCACGCTATCCTCGGTATATTCGTCGCCTCGCTTCACGAGCAGCCCAAGATTGCCTTTGGTGGCCTGAAAGTAGCGAAACGGGGACAAGAACCCGTTTTCTATCAACCATGACGGTGACGGACCATTGACGATCTTGGAAAACAGCTTATTCAGTTCTTTGTGCTGAGGTGTGGCGGACAGCCCGAGCACGAACGGCTCAGCCAGCCCTAGCTCCTGCCGCCTCTTGTTGTGCGCCAGCAGGAACGACCTAAACTTTTGCACCTGGGCGTGGATTTCATCGAACACCAGGAAATCGTAGGTCAGGTCAGTGGCGTACTCTTCCTTGTCGACGTACCAACTCAGTTTGGTGTCGATCGAGGCGACTTGTAGCTGCCTCCCAGGTGATGTGTCGCAACCCGCCATGATAACCCCATGCTTCAACACTGGGTGCTCGTTAAACGAATCGCTAGCGTTTTGCACAAGTCCACGACGATGGACCATGAACGCGGCTCGCCCAGACTCATTTTCTCGCTTCTGGCGATTCAAGTAAGATCCAAGTATAAACTTGGCGGTGATTGTCTTTCCGGCGCCAGGAGGCATGCAGGCGATCACGCTCTTGTGCCTTGCTAATTCTTTTCGTAATTGGGAAACAAGCGTTTCCTGGTACGGTCGTAGGGTTGGTATCTCTATCACCTGCTTGTCCTATGCTTTACAAAATGCAATCTGCCGAAATTACTGGAAATGCAATTACGCCTGCGTTTAGATCGACCTTGGCATTTCTAAATCACCAGCAACAAGCTCACGACGCTCGACCACCGTTTCAGCCTTGTAGCCGCGATACTTGCAGCACACGTCCACGATCAACGGAAGCACTTCCCTGAGCCGCGTCCCCCAATCGTGTGTTATCGTAGAGGACAGGACTTGAGAAATCTCAGTAATAAATTCTTTCTCATGCTCCGCCTTCGAGGATATTGCAAACTTGCGAGCCTCGTAGTTTTCAAACAGTTCCACCAAAGAACCTGACGACACTGACTTTTTATTCATTTGCTTATCTTCATCCATTACAAAATAACATGGTCTCGTTGTGTTTCGACGATTTGCCTTCATGTTTCCAACTAATGCAAAATCTTCCGATGTTGCTTCTCTTACTCGCCAGCTATCGAATTTGCGTTTTGAAGCATAATCAATAGCCGCATCTTCGCTTATCCAAACGCAAAGCCGTTGATCACTTGTTCGGCACAACATGTTTTGATCAGTTATCTTTTTGCCGTTTTTGCAAAGCACAAACATTATCCGTGCCACAATCCAGATCTGGTTTCATGCTGCAGCTCCTTCGCCTCTTCGGGCCTCCTCTGTCCAATATGACCGACGACCCTAGGCGTCAAGTATCCCGAGGACTCCATCTCCCGCAACTTGAGTTTTCGACATACTTTACAGTAGCGTTCGCCGAGAATCGCCATGCCTTCGGCACATGACTCGCATGGTTTCGAATTACGAAAATGACAAGAACAATTTGGCACGGAATCGAACTCCATCAATCAAGTTATGTTCAGAAAACATGCAAACCAAGCGGCAAAAAGATCGGACAGGACTCGAACCTGCATTTCACCACGTCACGCAATGCGTCCTACCGTTAGACGACCGATCAAGGCTATTGCTACTTCGTTGATACGCTCGGCTCAAGAAGTGCTAGATCACCAAAAGTCCCCAACTCAACTGGAGGCTGGAAATACGCATCCTCTAGTAGCTTTGCGTATCGCTCATCCCTAGCCCTCTTGGTTAGCTTGGTAACTGGCCATACAAACTCAACGAGCGCCAGATAGGCTTGGTGCTCACTGACCGCAACGACCCACCTCGTGATGTTCCCATCATTCGTCGAGAAGATAGGCATATCGCGATCGCGACTATCACGAATAGCAGACAATTCATCCTCATGCACCGAGGCTGTTCGAAGTAACTTTGTATCCGACACTAGACATCTCCCTGGTTAAACAAAACTCAAACAAACAACAATTGAACCGCGTCGACTAGAAAATCTCCGGTGCCGGCTGGGCCTATCGGAGTAATGATAAATCCCTCGTGGTTGACCTTTACTACAACCTTAGATTTTACGTCCTTGAAAACTTCCCTGAGCGCATCAAGCGACTCGTTGAAACGACCCTCAGCCTCTTCGAGCCTTTTCTTGTCTCGAACGTACTTTTCAGCAGCCAGACTGATCGCGATCTTGGCGTCGAGATCCAAGTTAGCCTTGCATGTATCCGTGCTCTCTACTGTAGACATGTCAACAAATCTCCATTTCATGAAAACTGAATAAAACTACTGTCCTTGAGTTCTCAAGGACTTCAACTTGGTCGCGTACACGCCCTGAAGGGCGGCATGCAATTCTTTGTTTTTGTCTTTAGCGATCTCTGCCCCTACCGCTCGCAAACCATCCTCGGTGGTGCATCTGTTTATTTCCGCTTCCCAGCACGACTTTTTCTGGTCTTCGAAAAACGGCATCACCAATTTCCTCATGTGCTCGTTTTCTGCTTCTATCCCAGGAAGCAACGCCGCTAGCGAAGTCATGCAGTCTGCCTGACGAATGGCGTTTATGATCTCCTGCGTATCGGGAGAAACAAGATCATAGTCAGGAAGCTTAGCTTTCTGTGGTGTTTTCTTGACGGCAGACGCAGGCGGAGACGGAATGTTGTCCTGCTCATTGTCAGGTTGACCTCTCAGGTGGAACGCTGATAGATAAGCAGACTTGGCGGCATAACTGAGAGCCTTGCCGGTAGCCTTGTCGCCGTAGTCCAATCCTTGACCCCACCCAACGATGCACAGCTTGTCCTTCGGGTCGTCAACATTGATCAAATCGATGTCAACAAAGCATTCTGCTTTCCACGTTGTTCTCGGGTTTCCGTACTTATCCTTTTCCTCGTATTGAACGAGGCTTTGGTTGTAGATGTCCACGATCACAACGACCACTCCGTGCTCAACCAACGCGCCGCGAAGCTTGTCATCAATGTCATCGATCCGATGGTACTCAAAACGATCACCGTAGTTTGTCTTTCCGCTTTTCCCAACGGCACCCATCGATCTCATAACCTGAATAAGCCGCTGATGCAAATTCAATGCACTACTCATCTTCATCACCCAATGTCATCGATGCGTACAACCTTCTGGCGATCTCGACCCGCGAACGAAGCGTTTCGATAAACTGATCGTTTCTTTCAAACTCAAACACCTTGATCCGATGATGCTCAGGAATCAAACTGCTCGGAGAATGCATTCTTTCAATCTTCTCCGCCGCGGTCTTGTAGTGATGGTTCTCTTCGTCGCAATTAAACCGGAAGTAAAACCGCTTTATCTCCTCCTCGACGATTTCGCGAGGCGTGTCAACAAGAACGTGTGCCAGACGAAAGGCTTTCCTTCCGGTGAGTGCCATATAAACCTGCCCCTGCGCGTAATAGATAGGGTCAGGCTTTCGCGTCTCCACAAACGTCCGCAATGTCCATGAGCACTTTATGTCCTCAATATAGTCGTCGAGAACGACGTCTGGCGTGCCTGTGAAATGGTCGTCCTCCCATGAATCTTCGTTTTTGACACGAAATTCGCCTGGGAATCGACGAGTCAGAACGCCGATAGCTTCACTCTCGCACATGATGCCCTTGAGCATCTCGTTGGTGACTATCGGCTCTTCATACTGGTACACGTTTCGGAGCCAGCAATCACGAATGTAATTGATTGCTGTCGCTCCAAACTTGAAATCACCATCTCGCTTTGCAATCAGGTCATCGAGCTCGGACTGCATTGTTGCAGTGAGTGGCTTGGCTTTCGCATCCAGCCTGCGAGCCTCCAATTCAGCCAGCCTAGCCAGCTGCTTTTCGGTGATGGCGTTTCCACCAACCATCAGTTGTCCAACGGACGAAGCGCGAAACTTCACTGACTTTGAGTCAGTCATAGCAAATCTCCCAATATGCCTTCAAATAGCGTTCAGAAGCAACCCCTGAACCGCTATGTATCCTAGCATCGACACCCCAGCATGCAATGGCATGGCGGGAATTTTTCGCATATTTGTTTTGCGGATCTACTTCTGGTTGTAGCTTCTTCGGATTTGCCTCATCCGCTCCAGGAGCGAGTCTTTCATGACGTATGCATTGCCTTTCCGTTGATAAACAGATCCATAATTTCGCTTGTAATAGGCGATCAGCAGTTGGATAGACTCCTCTGCTGTCAATCCAGATTTTTTGAGCTTATCCATGGCTTCATTTCGCTCGGAAACAGCTTTGTCGTACGTCTCGGTGCTTTGGTAATCCTTGCGAATCGGATTAGCTGACGCTCCGTACACAAGCATTTGCTTGCGAATCTCGCGTTGCTTGCGAACTTGCTCAAGTTGATCGACGCTCAGATATTGCTTGTAGGCAGGATCTTTTGAATCCCACTCCATCTCCTTCAAGTCCTTATCAAATATCTTCTTGCGATCCTCGGCGTTTGAGCTTGCGTATTTGGTTTTCGGCCCGTACGTCCCGCCACTCATTCCGAGGACGTTCAGTACGGCGATCGCTGGACCTTCTGGCACACCACGAGCCATTAGCGTCTCAACAACTTCTCGTCCCGCCAGAGGGATAAACAGTCCTGTGGTTGCCGTGGCTACCGTTGCTTTGTTGCCAACAACATCCTCGCCAGCAATGATGTTGACGCCAGCAGCGGGGATTGGCGCTAGCTTCTTGCGAACAAAATTGGCGATTAGGTCAAACGTACTGTCATGACCGTATTTCTTCTTCTCTCCACGGATGTCAATAATTTCTCCTTCCGCCGTCTTTTTCTGCCCAAGTCCAACTTGAGAAAGAAACGTGACAACTTGACCGAACCCTGAC
>Ga0078894_10001066_pt1 | contig 20121 bp, 20 predicted proteins | sample LauGreSu1BDMLBSD_2_FD_67506 | JGI IMG/M metagenome (GOLD analysis project Ga0078894, IMG submission 67506) | Freshwater lake microbial communities from Lake Michigan, USA - Su13.BD.MLB.SD (version 4) (version 4) | ecosystem: Environmental > Aquatic > Freshwater > Lake | place: Lake Michigan... | reverse complement strand
CAGGGTGCAGGGTGCAGGGTGCAGGGTGCAGGGTGCAGGGTGCAGGGTGCAGGGTGCAGGGTGCAGGGTGCAGGGTGCAGGGTGCAGGGGTGGCCTGACGGAATGGTTTCAAATAGCGTGGTGGTAAAACGCAAGGGCGAGGGTTGTTTTTTTTGCTGTGGAAGAACACGGAAGAACACGGAAAATCGCAACGGTTGAGCGCTGGGGTCTGTTTCAACCACGAATCAGGGCAAATGGGTTGGGGGGGGGGCGGGGTTGGGTGATTGGATGACTGTTTTTTGGGGGGGGAGGGGGATTTGATGTTACTGGCAATAGAGACATCGGGGCTGACGGGATCGCTGGCATTGTTTGGGGATGGTCAGTTGTTGTCGGAGCGGGTGTTGGAATCTGAGGGTCGTCGTCATGCGCAGACGCTGGTGAGTGAGGTGGGTCTGTTGTTGGGAGGTCAGGGGCTGACGGTGAGTGATTTGAGTGCAGTGGCAGTGAGTATTGGGCCGGGCAGTTTTACGGGTTTGCGGGTAGGGTTGGTGTTTGCGAAGACGCTGGCGTGGCTGCGTGGGATACCACTGCTGTCTGTGAATACTCTGCAGGCCATGGCTCAGCAGTGTGCCGGTGAGTATGGTGAGGTGCTGGGGATCAGTGATGCGCAGCGTGGTGAGGTGTTTGCGGTGTTGTGTCGGCGTGATGTGGGGGGATTGATGCGGATGGTGGATGGTGTGCGGGTGTTGAGTCCGGGTGAGTTACCGGATGCGGAAGTGGTGGCTGGTCCGGTTGTGGAGCGGCATCGGGTTGTTCTGGAGGGGCAGTCTGCGAGCAGGGTCGTGTTGCCGATTTTCCCGCGAGCTGGTGCGGTGGCGGTGTTGGGTGCGGATCAGTTGTTGCGGGGTGACGTGGCGAATGCTGAGCAGTTGGAGCCGTTGTATGTGCGGCCGAGCTATGCAGAGGAGAAGCGGGGGAACGGGGGCAAGGGCCAGGTGGTGGAGAGTGGAAAGTAGGGTGTGTTGGTGAGGCTGCCGAGATAACTCGGTGAAATGCATCGGAACTGCCTCGGAAAGTCGTGAGTTTATCCGAGGTGGGTGGCATAATGGGCGGGGTACGCGGGGCAGTGCGTGTGGTCTGATTTTGGGTTTGTTTTTGGGCGGGGCTCATGACGGCAGCAGCGGCAGGTGCAGAATCCGATTCGGGTGTTCCGGCGGAGTCTGGAGTGGGTGAACCGTGGTATCGAGATGGTTTGCAGTTCACGTGTACTCAGTGTGGCGACTGCTGCACGGGGGCTCCGGGAGTCGTCTGGGTGACGGACGAGGAGTTGCGTGAGATCGCCGATTATCTTGGGAAGCCGATTGGTGAGATTCGTCTGTTTCATACGCGATTGATTCGTGGTCGGATGTCGCTGACAGAGTTTGAGAACGGGGACTGTACGTTTTTTGATCCGCGTGGGCGGAAGTGTACGGTGTACAAAGCGCGACCTGTGCAGTGTCGAACGTGGCCGTTCTGGAATTCGCATCTGGCATCACCGCAGGCGTGGCAGAGTGTCTGCGAGAAGTGTCCGGGCTCGGGTGAGGGGGCATTTTTCAGTCTGGAGCAGATTCAGGAGCGAGCCAGCCGGATCGATATGTAGCGGTCAGCCCGGGGGGCATCTGGAAAAGCGTTACTTTTCGGGGATTTCGCTGTTTCAGGTCCAAAAATGGGGTGTGGACTTACCGATAACGGGGCTAAGCACGGGTGGTGCTGCGCTCGAATTCTGCGCAAAAATCACGATTTTCGACTGTTAAAGTGGCGGAAATTGGTGGATTTGGAAGAATGGGGTGGCAGTGCTGAGTGCTGGTGGTTAGGGTGTTATTGGCGTGCAGGATCTGGTCCGTTGTTTGTTGAAGGCGCCCAGAATGTCGCAGATTTCCATGAAAGTTGCATTCCGGTGGCGGATGTTGTCAGCCATGCTGGCTGGCGTTGTGGCGGTGTTTCTGGGTGGTTCGGTGTTGCACGCCCAGGTCGTCAGGGCTCCGCTGAACGAAGGTTTTGTGCGGACCAGTTCGATAGCCATGACGGTTGACGAGATGCTGGGTGTGCGAAAGGTGCGTGGTGCCAGCGACCCGATTCTGGGGCCGGGCTATCCGGCGTTGTGGATTGCCGAGGTGCAGTTCAAGCCGCTGCGATTGATGCGTCTGAACTGGACCGATGCTGCCTCCGGGGAAGCTCGTCAGGAGATCGTGCGTTACATGGTCTACCGTGTGATCCGGCGGGATTACACTGATCTGGCGGGTGCAGAGAAGGCAGCTTTGGAGCTGAAACTGGCGGATCCGAACAGTGACCCGGTGAATTCTCTGGACCCTGAAACGACCAATCCGCTGCAGATGCCGCGTTTTCTGCTGCAGGCTCAGGAGTTGGACGGGACGGTGTCTGCCAGCTGGCAGGACGAGGTCAGTGTGGCGATTCAAAATGCCGTTTTTGCTCGGGAAATGGGTCGTCGGGGGCGAGATCTGAAGTTGTTGAACAGTGTTGAAGCGTTGCAGGAGGTTGGTCCGCCGGTGTCTGCTGACGATGCGGATGCGTTGTCAAAGGCGTTTTACGGTGTCGCGGTCTGGCGGAATGTGGATGACAAGGCGGACTACTTCACGGTCTCGATGTCGGGATTCAGCAACGCCTACAGGGTCTCGAAGGATGCCCAGGGGCAGAATATCTTTGAAGAGAAGGTGATAGTGCAGAAGTTTGAGCGTCCTGGTGATGAATTTCTGCAGGAGGAGATTGAGTTTCGTCTGGTGGACCAGGCTGACACGGATGGGGACGGGAAAGCGGATGTGCGGTATCCCTTGTGGCAGTACCGTCCGCGCCAGTTCGCGACTCAGATTCCCAACCTGGATCAGATACTGCGTAACATCAGCACATCGGCCCCCGCGGCGTCCCAGTGAACGTTTGATCAGATATGATTCAAGTCAAAGGTCAGGTCAGTTCCCGGGAATCCGGCTTCTCTGCCTGCGAAAAGTCTTGAAAAATCCCGATAAACCGTCACACTTCATGCCCTTTACCGTGGCAGGACAGCAGCAGCTTTCGGGCTGTTCATAATACAAGCAGTGAAACACAAGTCTTAGGGGGTTCAGTCATGGCTCATAAGAAGGGTCAGGGTTCCAGCCGCAACGGTCGTGATTCGGAAGCGAAGCGTCGTGGGATCAAGAAGTTTGGTGGTGAGGCCGTGATTGCCGGCAACATTCTGGCTCGTCAGTGTGGCACGAAGTGGCATCCTGGTCGCAATGTCGGCATGGGCAGTGATTACACGCTGTTTGCACTGTGTGATGGCACTGTGGTGTTTGATCAGGGTGGTCGTCGGATCAACATTGAGGTAGCGGCAGCCAACTGAGCGGTGGCTGTTTTCTGCGATTGAAGATCGCAGCGAGGGCGAATCAGATCGCGGCGGCATCTTTCGGACAGCGAAGGTGTCGCCGCGTTTTTTTACGCGCTGTGGCTGTGGATTGTGCGAGGGGGGGGCGACCGATCGATGCTGGAACTCAGGAATCCTCACAGTATTCTGGCGGTACTGCAGCGTCGTCCGAAGGCTGTGAAGTCATTACGAGTGCAGTCAGAGCAGCCTGGCGAGTCGTGGGATCGCGTGCTTGAGGCGGCTTGTCGGGCCGGCATTCCGGTGCGTGTTGGTGGTGCTGAGGACCGTCGAGGACCGCGGCGAGACACGGAGCGAGTTGGTGCGGGGGCGGCGATGGTGGAGCCTCCCAGTCCCTTGCCTTTGGAGTCGATTTTTTCGACGGAGAGTGTGCGGGGATTATGGCTGGCACTGGATCAGATCCAGGATCCTCAGAATCTGGGAGCATTGTTTCGTCTGGCCGGTTTTTTTGGTGTGTGTGGGATAGTGCTGACGAAGGATCGCAGTGCGGCGGTGAATGCGACGGTGTGTGATGTCGCGGCAGGTGGTGCGGAGTATGTGCCGTTTGCGATCGTGGCGAATCTGGCGCAGGCGCTGGAGCGAGCGCAGCAGAGTTCGATCTGGGTTCTGGGGACGTGTGAGCGAGCGGAGACTTCGATTTACGATATTCGTCGGGACCGTCACTGGATGCTGGTGCTGGGGAACGAGGGGAATGGTCTGCGCCGGTTGACTCGCGAGAAATGTGACCAGTTGGTGGGTTTGCCGGCTCAGGGTCCGGTGCCGTCATTGAATGTGGCGGCGGCGGCGGCGGCCAGTCTGGCGGTGCTGGGGCGTCCTCAGTGAGGGCCGGGCTGACTGCTGGAGTTTGACATTTGCGGTGGTTACCGGTGAGAATGGCACTGGTGCCGGTGATTCCGCCGGTGTTATGTCAGGCGAAGGGCCCATGAAACAGCTATTGATTTCGGTATGTGTCCTGCTGTGTTCTGTGGCGGCATTGGTGCTGGCCAGTTACTTCAGTGTGCGACCGACCGGGGTGTCGCAGGTTTCGGCGGATGCGGTCCTGGCGGCGGACGATGCTTCCAAAGTGCCGGCACAGCAGCTGCAGTATCCGGCAAAAGATGATCCTCGATTGCAGGGGATGCTGTGGATACCGGGTGGTGTTTACACGATGGGTGCGGCTGACTCGTTTCCGGACGAGTTTCCACCGCACTCTGTTCAGCTGGACGGTTTCTGGATGGACGAGACAGAGGTCACCAACCGGCAGTTTGCGGCCTTTGTGCAGGCCACCGGCTATGTGACTCTGGCTGAACAGCCGCCAAAGTTGCGCAGTGTGCAGTCTGGTGCCGGAGTGTCTGATGCGGACATTCTGCCTGATCTGAACAAGCCGGGTTCGATCTGCAGTCTGCAACTGAGCAATCGCGGCGACATTGATCCGTCGAAGGGTGCGTACAGTTGGTGGCAGTATGTTCCGGGTGCCAGTTGGCGTCATCCGGAGGGACCTGAGTCTTCGATCGACGAGCGTCAGGATCATCCGGTGGTGCATGTGAGCTGGCCGGATGCGGTGGCTTACTGTCGCTGGGCGGGCAAGGAGTTGCCGACGGAGGCGCAATGGGAGTACGCGGCGCGTGGTGGTCGGGCTGGTGAAATGTATCCGTGGGGTCAGGATCGGAATCCGGAGGGTCGCTGGCTGCACAATATCTGGCAGGGTGAGTTTCCGATTGAGGACACGGGTGCAGACGGGTTCCGCCGGACAGCTCCTGTGGGCAGTTTTCCGGCGAATGCGTTCGGGCTGAGGGACATTTCGGGGAATGTGTGGGAGTGGTGTGCGGATTATTATCAGCCGGACTATTACGAGGCATGTGTGGTGCAGGGTGGTGGTCGTCCGCTGCGGAATCCGCGTGGTCCGGAATCCAGCTTTGATCCTCAGGAGCCCGGCATAGTGAAGCGGGTTCAGCGTGGCGGTTCTTTTATGTGCAGTGATCAGTACTGTATTGGTTATCGGACGACAGCGCGGATGAAGGGTGAGGAGGATTCGGGGGCATTTCACACGGGTTTTCGCTGCGTGATCAACGGGCGACCGGTGGCTGTTCAGCCGGAGTCGTCTGATCAGGGTCATTGAGAGGGCAGCAGAAGGCGGCCATCAGTTGCAGAGTTTCGTCGCTGACGTGGTGTTCGATGCCTTCGCTGTCTGCTGCAGCGGTATCCGGACTGGCTCCCAGTGCCAGCAGGAAGCGGAAGACGATGTCATGTCGGCTGCGGGAGAACTCTGCCAGTGCTCGGCCTTTGTCGGTGAGGCTGACGGGTCCGTAGGGTTCTGCATCAGCGAAGCCGTCGCGTTTGAGGCGTGCGACGGTGCGATTGACTGTGACGTGACTGACTTCGAAGCGACGTGCCAGATCCCGGACTCGACATTCCCCGGTCTGTTGTTCCAGTTCTGCGATGGCTTCGACGTAATCCTGCGTCAGTTCCGTCGCGTGATCGCGGCGGGTTCTGAGGTGGCTGGAGACGTGTTGGCGCTGGTGCGTCACGAGTGCAGGTCCTCAGAGGTTGCTCAGCGGTCCGACACCGGCCGTGGTGGTCATTCTGAGCGGGTATTTCCGGAGCAGTTCGTGAATCTGTTCCTGGGTGACACTGCGGATGATTTTCATATCGTCGGCGATGGAGCGGTATTCCTGGCGGTAGAGCCAGTTGGAGCCGAGTGAGGACAGGCGTCCCATGGGCCTTTCGCCTCGCAGCACGATGCGAGAGGCAACTTTATTGCGAGCCTGTTCCAGTTCTTCTGCGGTGACGCCTCCGGCATTGACTTCGGCGAACACCTGGGCGCAGCGTTCGAGGTTGGTGGCGGCATCGTCCGGTGCACAGCTGAGGTAGCTCATCCACGCTCCGTCACCGTCGTATTCACTGAAGCCGAGGTCGCAGGTTTCGACGTGACCGGGGTCAACAAGCTCCCAGAACAGTCGACTGCCGCTGTCATCACCGACGATGACTGACAGGAGTTCGGCGGCGAATCTGAGCGGGTCAGAGCCACGGGGCGCGGGGCCCATCTGCATCAGGTGCTGCTGGACGCTGGATTCACGAGTCAGCAGGCTGACGGCCTGCTGAGGATTGAAGTGAGGAATGGTGCGTTGGGTGATTCCTGACGGGATGCGTGAGCAGTGTTTTTCGACCAGTTGCAGCAGGTGATCGAAGTCGCAGTTGCCGGCCACGGCCAGCACGATATTTCCGGTATGGTAGCGGCTGGCATGGTAGCGGCGCATCTGTTCGGAAGTGAGTGCGGTGATGCTGTCCTGGCTGCCGAGGATACTTTGTCCGAGTGGGTGGCCATTGAAGTGTGTGGCCATGATGTGGTCATAGCAGGTGAATGACGGCTGGTCCTCGTACATGCTGATTTCTTCAAGGATGACATTTTTTTCCATGTCGAAATCTTCCTGCCGCAGTGCGGGCTGCAGCAGTGCGGACAGCAGTTCGAGGGCCCTTTCGAGGTACTCGGGCAGCACCGCCGCGTAGTACATGGTGACTTCTTCGCTGGTGGATGCGTTGTATTTGGCTCCGATTTCATCGAACACGCGATTGATATCGTCGGCAGAGAAGCGGTCATCTCCCTTGAAGGCCATATGTTCGAGGAAGTGGCTGACGCCGGAGATTTCCTCGGTCTCATCACGGGAGCCAGCGCGAACGAAGAAACCTGCGGCGACGCTGTGAACAGCCGGGTTGGTTTCGGCGATAAGAGTCAGCCCGGAGGGCAACTGGCAGTGCTGGAATTTCATGATTTTGTCCGAGAGGGGCAGATGGTTGGGGTGCCTGTCGCGTGGCTGGGCGACATCAGTGCTGCTGTGGCAGGCAGGACGGGTCCGGTGCCTGAGGTCCGATGGAAACGAGGACCATGGACGTGGGAGCGTGGTCAATGACAAACTGACGGACGCCGTCGACGGTCAGAGCATCGATGCGGTCGTGAATTTCCTGGAGTGAGACGAAGCGTCCCAGCAGGTACATATCGCGTGCGAGGGATCCGGCGCGGGAGGAGGTGGATTCCTGCTGCATGATGAGTGAGCTTTTCGCGCGGGCGCGGCAGCGCTGCAGTTCATCTTCGGTGATTCCTTCGGACAGTCGCAGGATTTCCTGAACTGTGACATCCAGTGTTTCCTGGGCGCGTTCGGTGGTGGTACCGGCATACGCCATGACTCGCGCATCATCCTTCAGAGTGCTGAGTGAGGCGGAGATGGCGTAGCAGAGTCCGCGTTTTTCGCGAACTTCGGTGAACAGTCGGGAGCTCATGCCGCCACTGAGCAGGCTGACGGCAGCCCAGGCTTCATAGTAGCGGGGGTCTGAGTAGCGGACGGTATCCCAGGCCAGTCCAAGGTGTGTCTGAGCGGATTCGTGATGCTGATGGAAGGGAGAAGCGGGTCGAGTGCCGATGGCAACTTCGGCTGGTGCTGTTCCCTGCCAGCTGCCGAAGACGGATTCGAGTGTCTGCTGGAGCTGTGCGGAGTCGAGATTTCCGGCGATGCCAAGGATGGCGGATTCCGGTACGACGCACTGCTGGTGGTGGCGGCGAATATCAGCGGGTGTGATCTGTTCGAGGTCTGCGAGTTCGCCTTCGGACGGGTTACCCCAGGGTGCAGCGTAGCTGTACTGACGCAGGATTCGTCCGAGCTGCTGTCGAGGCTCATCTTCGAGTGCGAGGAGTCCCTGTGCCACGAGATCCCGAGCGGGTTCGAAGTCGTCATCGTGCAGGTGTGGCTGCAGGACCATGCGAGCGATGAGTGGCAGGGCATCGGTCAGTCGATCGGCGGTTGTGGCGGCCGAAAACGTGATATGGGCGCTGCCGGTCTGGAAGTTGCGCTGGAGACCGAGGTTATCGAGAGCGGCACAGAGGCTGCGGGAGGACAAACCGTCGGCGCCGCGTGGGAACATTTCGCTGAGGATGGCGGCGGTGCCGCAGCGTCCCGCTGCATCACGAATGCCGCCGGCGGGCAGCAGCAGCGAGAGGGCGGCGGACTGCACATCGGGCATCGGTTCGAAGATGACCAGCAGGCCGTTGGAGAGGCGATAACTTTCGATGAACTGAGGAACTTCCATAACAGCCTTTATCCGTCGAAGAACAGGGGGGCCTGCCGGCGGATGCCGGCAGGCTGCGAGGGCAGTCACCTTGGAGCATTCTGCGTGGCGGTCGGGATGGCGAAATCGCCTTCCAGGCTGCGGAAGATGGAATGCACGTGATTGGCATCGTTCTGGGTGTTGTTGTATTCGATGATGAACGTGGCACCCTGAATGACATAGTGGTGTCGCTTATTGACATCAGCATCGCCCCACCAGCCCATGCGGATGTCGGCCATGCCGGCTTTTTCGATGGCTTTCATGCGGTCGCGGACAACCTGAGCGGGCATTACCGACAGGTATTCGCCCAGCAGTTCGCGGAACATTTTCTGCTGATCGGGCGACATATCGGCGTACCGGAGTCCGACGGGCTGATCGACAACGGCCTGTGGAGCAGCAGCGCCGCGAATGTCGTCGGGGGCTTTGTCAGAGATCCACATTTGTTTTTTCTGATCGTCGGAGCAGGCTTTGAGGATCGCGCGAGCGAGGTCTTCGCGTGCGGCGAGAATGCGGAGGGAGCGTCCCGGACCGGCATCAATGAGTGCGGGATTCGCGCCCATCATTTCAGGAGTGCTGCTGACGACGACACCGTCGCGAATCACAAAGTTCAGCGACATGTGATGGCCTTCGAACCGCCAGCCCCAGGTACCGGTGGCAGCGGGGGTTCCGAAGATGGTGAGGTGATACTTGTGCGGGTGTCGACGATCGCGGCGGTAGGCTTCTTCACCACCTTCGAAGAGGTACAGCACTTCTTCGAGGCTGCGGACCTGCAGTGTTTTGGCATATCCGGCGGCGGACAGACCCGACTTCACCAGTTCTTCAGCGGCTTTGCGCGGTTCACCGAACAGGTCCCACAGAACGATCCCGTTGCGGTCTTTGGGGATGAAGTGCCAGTTGAGTCGTTCGGGGTCAGCGAATCCGTAGTGCAGTTTGTCGCGCTGTTCTGCGGGCAGCAGTTCAGCGAGTCGAGCGGCGGCGTTGGCCATGGCGACACCGGGAGTGTCTGAGCCGTCATCGGCGGCGGCGAAACCGCACAGCAGCAGAGGCAGGAACAGGCAGAGAACAGATCGCATGAAAAGGGCTCCGGGGAAAACAGCGAGGTGGGAAAACGATGGCAGACCGCCGGACTAACCGGGTGGCCAGTGCAGCGGTCGACCTCCGAGGATATGGATGTGCAGGTGAAAGACGGTCTGTCCGCCGTGTCCGCCTGTATTAATGACCGTGCGGTAGCCGTCTTCCAGACCCAGTTGTCGTGCGATGACGGGGACCATCTGCAGGAGGTGTCCGCAGAGTTCAGCGTCAGCGGCGGTGAGTTCAGCGAGGGAGGCGACCGGCTTTTTGGGAATCAGCAGGACGTGCACGGGGGCCTGCGGGCTGACGTCGTGAAAGGCCATGCAGTGCTGGTCTTCGTGAACGATGCGGGCCGGGATTTCGCGATTGATGATTTTCTGGAAGATGGTCATGTGTCGACGTTGTCGGGTGAAACGGATGCGGTCGGGACCTGAACCCCCGGAAATTAGCAGGAATCCGGGCAAACTCCAGCAGGACCTGCGGCGGGATCCGGGCATTTGTCGGATCGGGGCGTCGGGTATGGCCGAGAATCGCAATAATCGGACTGGAGTGCGAATTGCGGGATGGATGCTGAAAACCGGGCCGGTTAAGCTGCGCTGGCTGTTTTCTCCTGTGGGACGGTGAGTCAGCGTGCAGCGGTTCGGGAGGGAAAGCGGAGTATGGTGTCTGAAATCAAAATCTCACGGGGGACTCGGCGGGGCCTGCTGGGGGCAGGTCTGGTGGCATTTTGTGGTGTCGTGTCGAGGGCGGATGAATCGGACGATTCCGCTCTGGAGGCTCGAATTGACGCTGCAGTCCGAATTGGTCTGAAGTGGCTGGCTTCCGAGCAGCAGGCATCCGGTGCGTGGACGACGAAGGACTATGGTGAGTCGACTGCCACGACCTCGCTGGCGATGATGGCACTGATGGCGGGTGGGCATGTTCCGGGCGAGGGTCCGTACGGTCGTTTGCTGTCGCGAGGTCTGGCGTGGCTGTTGTCTCAGCAGCAGGAGAATGGTCTGCTGGTGGGGCGCGAGAGCGGTCATGGGCCGATGTACAGTCATGGCATCGCGACACTGATGCTGGCTGAGATCTGCGGCATGTCTGAGGGAGCTCAGGCGGATCAGTGCCGGCAGAGTCTGCAGAAGGCGGTGCGTCTGATCGTGGATGCTCAGAATCATCGCAAGCCACCGGAGCATGACGGGGGCTGGCGTTATCAGCCGACGAGCAGTGATTCGGATCTGAGTGTGAGTGCGTGGCAGTTGCTGGCTCTGCGAGCGGCCCGGGATATTGGATGTGATGTACCGGCCGAGAATATTGACCGTGCGGTGGCCTATCTGAAGCGACTGCATGTGAAGCATGACGGTGGATTTGGCTACATGGTGGGTCATGGCAGCTCGATAACTCGCGCGGGCACCGGGATAGCGGCGCTGGAGATCTGTGGCGAGCATCGAACCCGGGAGACTCTGGCGGCGGCCGGGCTGATTCTGTCGCGACCGCTGGTGCGGAGCGAGCATTATTTTTATTACGGTGCGTATTACTGCACGATTGGCATGTACAAGGTGGGTGGAGCGGAGTGGCGTCAGTCGCGTCAGGTGCTGTATCAGACGATTCTGGATCTGCAGAATCCGGAAGGCTTCTGGACTCCGGAGGACGGTACTGAGCGTCAGGCGGGGCGGGTGTATGCGACATCACTGGCCGTGCTGGCTCTGGCAATCGAATATGGCTATCTGCCGATTTATCAGCGTTAGGAGCATCGATTGGGTGATCTGTGGAACTCTGCTTGATCTGCGAGGTGGTTCTGTCGCAGAATTGCGTCTGCGTGGGCTCCGGCGATATGGTGTTTGTGACAGTTTTCGGATGGGATTGCTCGGCGATGAATAACAGTGTGAATCGAGGTCTTCGGGCAGTTTTGGTGTGTCTGCTGCTGGCGTGTCCGGTGGTGGCTCAGGCCTTTCAGGGGGCTCCTGCGGCAGCGGATCCGCGGGTGGGCAAACGGGTGCTGGTGATTCGTCATGGCGCACCGCTCAGAACCCCCGATGCCACTGTGTCATCGGCGTGGCTGGGTGAAGTCTTTACGGTGTCGCTGGTGAATGGCGAGTGGTTGTGGATACAGGAGAAGGGTGGTTGGTTGTGGGAGCAGGAGACTGTGCTGTATGACGGTGCGATTGAAGAGCTGACAGCGCGGGTGACTGCGTCAGCCACTGCGGAGAATTATCATCTGCGTGGTGTGGCACTGCTGGCACACAAGCAGTATCGGAAGGCGATCACGGACTTCAATGAGAGCCTGCGGAAGGCGCCGAAAAATTCGGGGGCCCTGAACAATCGGGGGAAGGCCCATTATCTGCTGGGCGGGCATCCGGCGGCGATCGCCGATTTTACTCAGGCACTGGCAATTGAGCCGACGAATGTGTTGTATCTGAACAACCGGGCACTGGCGTACATAGAGACGGCTCAGTTTTCACTGGCGCTGGCGGATCTGCAGTCGGCACTGAAGCTGGTGCCGGACTTTGCGGAGGCCCTGAACAACCGGGGAATAGTGCATCAGCGGCTGCAGAAGACAAACGAGGCGGTGGCGGATTTTACCGCCGCATTGAAGCTGAATCCGAAGTATGTGGATGCTTTGGGGAACAGGGCATTTGCGTATCGTCGAAGTGGACAGTATGACAAAGCGCTGGCTGATCTGGAGCAGGCGGTGCAGATCAGTCCGCTGACGTACGAGGCGACGAACGATCTGGCGTGGTTGCTGTCGACATGTCCTGATCAGCGTTATCGGCAGTCAGAGCGGGCATTGCCGCTGGCGAAGGCGGCCTGCGAGATGACTCAGTATCAGCAATGGAACACTTTGGATACTCTGGCGGCCGCTCTGGCAGAGAACGGGCAGTTTGCAGAGGCGTCGAAGTGGGCTGCAACGGCAGCAGAGAAAGCACCGGAAAAGGAACGTGCGCGACTGCAGGGGCATTTGGAACAGATTGTGGCAGGGAAGCAGATTCGGGAATAAGTTTTCGGTGGTCAGTTTTCAGTGTTCAGTTTTCAGTGTTCAGTTTTCAGTGGGGCGGTGGTTTTTTTGAACGGGGTGTGTAGCGGGGCGGGGCTGGGTTGGTTGCGATCTGCGCTGGCTGCTGTCTGATTCAGGGGGTTGTTATGTCATTGCGGGACCTGCATGATCAGTTGGCTCGGCGGCAGTTTCTGGCGAGTGGTGGGGCGGGTTTTGCGGGCGTGGCGGCAGCGGCAGTACTAGCTGACGAAGGTGTGTTGGCGCATCATGCGGCGCGTGCGAAGAGTGTGATTTTTCTGTTCATGGAGGGCGGTCCCAGTCACATGGATCTGTTTGATCCAAAGCCGCTGTTGAATGAGCTGGCGGGTCAGCAGTTGCCGGCCAGTTTTGGAGACGTGATTACTCCGATGGGCGAGTCACGTTCTCCGCTGCTGGCCAGTCGTCGGCGGTGGCGTCAGCATGGTGAGTGTGGTGCGTGGGTTTCGGACTGGCTGCCTGAGACAGCGGGTTGTGTGGACGATCTGGCAATTCTGCGTGGCTGCTGGGCTGACGGGATCAATCATTCGTCTGGTGTGTGTCAGATGAATACGTGTTCGCTGATTGGTGGTCGTCCGTCGCTGGGCAGCTGGGTTTCGTGGGGCCTGGGTTCGGCAAATCGGAATCTGCCGTCATTTGTCGTGATGCAGGACAACAAGTCGAGTGTGGTGAATGGTCCGCGGAACTGGAGTGCGGGCTTTATGCCGGCGATGTACCAGGGAGTGCGTCTGCAGGAGGGGACAGAGCCATTTCCCAACCTGGCGGCTCCTGAGGGTACTTCTGCGGGTCGGCAGTTGACCAAGCTGCAGTATCTGAACGAGTTGAACGGGCGATTTGCGGCGGAGAATCCGCAGCAGTCGGAACTGGAGGCTCGACTGGCGTCCTATGAGCTGGCGTTTCGCATGCAGGCTCATGCTCCGGAGGCGGTGGCGATTGAGACTGAGTCTGCTGCGACGCAGCGACTTTACGGAATGGACGACAAGGAGACTCAGGTGTTTGGTCGGATGTGTCTGCTGGCGCGGCGGCTGGTGGAGCGAGGTGTGCGATTTGTGCAGCTGTATCACGGAGCGGGCAGCAAGTGGGACGCGCATGCGGGGATTGAGTCGAATCATACGGGCCTGTGTCGAGCGAGTGATCGGCCGGTGGCGGGTCTGTTGCGGGATCTGAAGCAGCGTGGCCTGCTGGACGAGACTTTGGTGGTCTGGGGTGGCGAATTCGGGCGGACTCCAATGTCCGAAAAGGGCAATGGTCGGGACCACAATCCGACGGGTTTCACGATGTGGATGGCTGGGGGTGGAGTGCGGGGCGGTCAGACAATTGGCCGAACGGATGAGCTGGGGCTGCGTGCGGTGGAGGATCGTCTGCATGTGCATGATCTGCACGCATCGATCCTGCATCTGCTGGGGCTGAATCACCGTGAGCTGACGTGGATGTACAAGGGACGTCCGGAGCGTCCGACGGTGAATGAGGGGGATTTTTTTGAGCGACTGACCACCGGCTGAGGTGGTGGACCCGGGTATCGCTCCGGAAATTTCCGTGTTTTCGAATTCTGCCATTTCTCGCGCGAAATCGTGAACGGTGCGTCGTTTTGACTGCGGCGTTTCTGCTGTTGGCGTGATTTTGCGAGGAGGGTGAGGGATGTGCGGTGTTCGAGTGCTGTTCGTGATTGGTGTGTTTGCCTGTGCCATGGTGGCTGCCGGGGCTCAGGAGCCTTTTGGGGCGACCGGGAATCCTGTTCTGCCAGAAACCCCTGCTTTCGTGCGTTCTGCACCCCAGGGCGGAACGCAGGCGACCGGGAATTCGGGTGCTTCAGCGAATGATCTGCTGAACAGGCGATTCAGTCTGAAGGCCAGGGGTGATGGAACGGTTTCCACGGTTGGCAAAACTCTTGCGGACATCAGTCTCGAAAATGCTGGTGTGCAGTTTGTGATCGAACCTGCAGCGGCGAGCATTCCGCTTCCGGCGCTGGAATTTCGTCAGCTGCGGCTGAAGGCTGTGCTGCGACTGATTGAGCATGTGAGTGGCGGCCGCATCAGGCTCGATGATAACTCGATTTCCTTCGAGCCGGGCGATGAGAGCATCGTGGTACTTGTCGGGGCTCAGGACATCGAGCAGAAGGTGGTGAAGGTGCTGTCTGTCAGGCATTTACTGACGGCGGAAGTCGAAGAGCAGGATCTGATGGAGGCCATGGAAGCAGGCTTTGCGTTTCTGGGCGGGGAATCAAAACCGGAGATTCGTTTTCATCAGAAGACAGGTCTGGTGTTTCTGCGGGGAACCAGCAGTGAAGTGGCCTTTGTTGCTCAAATGGTTGCGGCAATGTCGGGTTCAGCCGGATTACCTGCGGGCCAGCTGCCAGGTCAGATGATGATCCCTGGGCATGTCACAGTGCCGGGCAGATCGATGATGGGTGGCAGCGGATCCGATGCTGACGGTGGCCAGAGCCTCTTTTTTCCGAATGAGGCACGGAGTTATGTGCCACGCGTGCAGGTTCCGCCGCAGCCCAAAGTCGTAACAGGGGAGCCACTCAGTGGTCCGCAAACAGCACCTCCACCGACGAAATGACCGCTGGAATGGACGAATGGTCAGAGATTTCGCGACGGATGGCTGCCGGCGACAGCGACGCCTTTGCTCAGGTCTATGAGGCCTGTTATGAACAGGTGCTGAAAGGGGCTCAGCGTTACACGGGAGGTGACTCGGATGCTGCAAAGGATATCGTGCAGGAGGTGTTTCTGAAGCTGATCCGGAGCATGCGTCCGATGCGTGACGAGCGGCAGTTGCGAGGTTTTGTGCGGGTGATTACAAAGTGTGTTGCGCTGGACTTTTTCAAGGCTGAGCGTCGTCGCAGCGGAACGTTGCGGAAGTTTTCAGAGGGGCATGGTGTGGCGGAGTCTGCCGAGCCTTTGGTGCAGCTGTCGGCCAGAATCCACTGGCTGACGGAACAGCTGCAATCGCTGTCGGATGACCAGCGGCAGTTGCTGGACTGGCGATACCGGCTGGGGTGGACGCTGGAGTCGATCGGAAGTCGGCTGGGGCTGAAGTCCGGCGCGATTGATGGCCGCATTCGCCGTGTGCTGCAGCAGTTGAAGAGGCAGTCTGAGGAGTGCGACGATGTCTGAAGACAGTGATCGCGATGTCATGCGGGAATCGCTGATGCGGTCGTTTCAGCAGTTTCATCACAGCCGGAAACGGCTGCAATCTGTGGCGGTTTTTTCAACTGCTGCCGCGATTGTGGTGCTGCTCAGTTTTTTTCTGCTGGCTGAGGATGCGCACGAGTTGCGTGCGCCAGCGCTGGTCACGGGGCAGGGCGCGTCTTCCGACAGTTCGCTGCCGCTGAATGCGGGATCACTGACGACGGACTACCGTCACATCAGCCTGAAGCTGATGACGGACGAGGAGTTGTCGGCGGAATTGCAGGCCCCGGATTCGGAATGGGTGCTGGTGTATGTGGGTGGAGAACCCCGGGTATTTTCCAGTCAGGCGTTGCAGAACTGAGTTTGTTCCCTGCGGCTCGAGGCCCCAAAAAAAGGGCTCCCTGATCTCAGGGAGCCCCGGTTTATCCGCAGGTTCAGAGTGCGGCCTATTTCTTTTCAAATTCGGCGTCGATGACATCGTCACCGCCGGCAGGACCGCTCTGGCCACCGGCAGCATCGGGTCCGCCCTGAGCTCCGCCTTTGTCAGCATGCATGTGCTGAGCGAGTGCCTGGGCGGCCTGTGTCAGTTCGGACACAGCGGAGCGAATGGCTGCGGCATCGGACCCCGCGGTGGCAGAGCGAACTTTGCCAATGCTGGCGTCGATGGCGGATTTGGAACCGGCATCCAGTTTGCTGCCGTGTTCCTTGAGGGTTTTTTCGGTCTGGTAGATCAGTGAAGACGCTTCGTTCCTCGCGGATGCCAGTTCCTGTTTGAGTTTGTCCTCATCCGCGTGAGCTTCAGCGTCTTTTCGCATGCGTTCGATTTCGTCCGGTGACAGTCCGCTGGACTGTTTGATCTGGACGGTCTGCTGCTTGCTGGTGGCTTTGTCGCGAGCAGACACGCTGAGGATTCCGTTGACGTCGATATCAAATTTCACTTCGATCTGCGGGACTCCGCGGGGAGCCGGAGTGATGCCGTCGAGTGTGAATTCGTCGAGCAGGCGGTTGTCGCTGGCCATGCGACGTTCGCCCTGGAAGACTCGGATGGTCACGGCCGGCTGATTGTCAGCTGCGGTCGAGAAGGTCTCGGTTTTGGTGGTGGGGATGGTGGTGTTTCGTTCGACGAGGGTGGTCATGATACCGCCTTCGGTTTCGATGCCGAGCGACAGTGGTGACACGTCCAGCAGGACGACATCCTTTACGTCACCGGCGATGATGCCACCCTGAATGGCGGCACCCAGCGAGACGACTTCGTCGGGGTTGACGCCCTGATGCGGGTCCTTGCCGAACATATCGCGAACGAGTCGCTGCACTTTGGGGACTCGAGTGGAACCGCCGACGAGCACCACTTCGTGGATATCGGTGGGTTTCAGGCGAGCGTCCTTGAGTGCGTTGAGTACAGGCTGGCGACAGCGCTCGACGAGCGGGTCGATGATTTCCTCGAACTTCGCTCGGGAAATGCTGAGTTGCAGGTGTTTTGCACCGGACGCATCTGCGGTGATGAAGGGCAGATTGATATCGGTGGTCTGCTGTGTGGAAAGTTCCTTTTTGGCTTTTTCGGCGGCTTCGCGCAGTCGCTGCAGTGCCATGGGGTCCTTGCGGAGGTCGATGGTGTGTTCGCGTTTGAATTCACCGGCGATGTAGTCGATGACGGCCTCGTCGAAGTCGTCCCCACCGAGGTGTGTGTCGCCGTTGGTGCTGAGCACTTCGATGAGTTCATTTTCAACTTCAAGGATGGACACGTCGAAGGTGCCGCCCCCGAGGTCGAAGACGCAGATCTTTTCTTCCTTTTTCTTTTCAAGTCCGTAGGCGAGTGCCGCTGCAGTGGGCTCGTTGATGATGCGGGCCACTTCCAGTCCGGCGATCTGTCCGGCGTCCTTGGTCGCCTGTCGCTGAGCGTCATTGAAGTAGGCTGGTACAGTGATGACGGCCTTGTTGACCTTATGACCGAGGTGATTTTCGGCGGCTTCCTTCAGTTTTCGCAGCACGAGTGCAGAGATTTCCGGCGGGGTGTATTCCTTGCCGTGGACATTGACTTTGACGTAATCGGCGGCGCCCCCGACGACCTTGTAGGGCACCAGTTTTTCCTCGGATTCCACTTCGCGGTGCCGGCGACCCATGAAACGCTTGATGGAATACAGCGTGTTCTGAGGGTTGGTGACGGACTGGCGTTTGGCGGGTTCACCGACGAGTGTTTCGCCTTTGGAGGTGAAGGCGATGACGCTGGGCGTGGTGCGGCTGCCTTCCTGGTTGGCGATCACTCGTGCTTCGCCGCCTTCCATAACGGAAACGACGGAGTTGGTCGTGCCGAGGTCGATGCCGATGATTTTTTCTCCGGAGACAGCCATGGTCGAGATCCTTGTGAGCAGAAAGGAGGAATGTTGGGCATGCGAGCGTGCCCGTTGTGTTGACTGAGCATTTGGGCGTCTGAGGCGGGCTTTGGATGAAAGGTGCCAGAATCGCCGATGTTGATTACATTGTGCACGTCTCGTACCAGTCACTGCAAAATTAGTTTTTTGTGTGGTGTGCCGCGTCTGTCCGGCTTGGAGGGGGCGTGTTGGTGAGGCTGGGTTGGATTGGGTGAAAACCGTTGAAAACCGCAATGAACGCGTTTTTTTGGTGCTGCCGGGTGGTGTGCAGCGGGGTGGGAGAGTTGGTGAGTTGTGGTTGTGGTGTGGGTGGGAGTTGCCGGGTGCGGGGTTGGCAGTTCAGTTACGTGGCTGTGGGTTGGAGTGCCATTTTGGCAACAGCCGGCGGGCTGGTGACCGCCGGTGAAAGCTGCCTCTTTGGCACTTTGCGGGTTATTGGGGGTGTCTGAGTTGGGGAAAAGTGACCGACTTTGTCAGGAATCCGGACGAGTGGAGGCCCCCGCTTGACACCTAAAACGTGCACGACTAAAAGCTTGGGTGCACAAGTCTGCGAGCATTTGCGGGTTTGTTGGGTGTTTGCGAGGAGCAGAAATCAGGTGGCGGGCTTGGAAGAGTTCTGCCGCGACTCGGGAAGGCTGGTTTGTGGAATGGCCAGGAAAGCAGCAGCGAAGGTACCGGTGAAGAAAGTGGTCAAGAAGGCTCCGGTGGCGGCCGCAAAGGCTCGTCCGGCGGTGTCTCGTCCTGCGTCTGCGCCGCCGCGTCTTCCGGGTCGTCCGAATCCCGGGGATGCTCAGTTGCCGCCCGAAATTGAGATGAGTCGACTGGACGAGCAGCTGGTGGGAATTCTGAACCGGCGGGTATCGTTGTTTCTGGAGAAGATGAAGGGGGTTCAGCAGCCATCGCGAACGATGTTCAACGATCTGGACCAGCAGCTGGTCTGGAGCATGATTGACCGTGTGAATCAGGGTCCGTTGACATCGGCGGAATTGAAGACGATTTTTCGTCCGATGCTGAGTGCGGGTCGTCAGCGGATCAAGCATCTGCGTGTGGCGTATCTGGGTCCGCAGTTCAGTTTTACTCATCAGGCCGCGATAACTCGTTTTGGTGAATCGGCGGATCTGGTTCCGGTCAGTACGATTGCGACGGTATTTGAGGAGGTGAATCGGGGTCACGTGGACTTCGGGATTGTTCCGATTGAGAACAGTACGGATGGTCGCATCGTGGATACTCTGGACATGTTTACTCGGTTGCCCCTGCGAATCTGCGGCGAGGTGCTGGTGCATGTGCATCACAACCTGCTGGCGCGTTGTGATCGCAGTGAGGTATCAGAGATTTACAGCAAGCCTCAGGCCTTATCTCAGTGTCGGGACTGGTTATCGCGCAACATGCCTCAGGCGCGGCTGATTGAGGTGACCAGCACATCGACAGCGGCTCAATTGGCGCGTGACAAGCCGAACGTGGCGGCGGTGGCCAGCCGTCAGGCTGCGATTCAGTATGATGTCCCGATCATTGCGGAGTGTATTGAGGACAATCAGAACAATGTGACTCGCTTTGCCGTGATTGGGGACGCGGTTGCGGAGCCGACGGGCAGTGATCGGACGGCGGTGCTGCTGCAGATTCCGCACCGGCCGGGTTCATTGAGTGAGGCTTTGGAGCCATTCCGGAAGAACAAGGTGAATCTGACGTGGATTGAGTCATTTCCGCTGCGTCAGCCGGAGGTGGGGTATCTGTTTTTCCTGGATTTTGAGGGTCACGTCTCTGAGACTCGCGTGAAGAAGACTCTGAAGGATCTGGAATCGATACCTCCGGATCGCCTTGAGATTCTGGGTTCTTATCCGCGTGGTGAGGCGGGTCATTGAGGGGTAGGGTTTTCGGTGGTGTGCGGGTGAGTTGATTTTGTGTCTGGACTGGGGATCAGGTGATGCGTCGATTTTTGGTGGCTGGCAACTGGAAAATGAATACAGTGCGTCAGTCGGCGGTGTCATTGGCGGCGGAGTTGAGTGCGGTCGCGTCGACGGAGGAGGCCGGCGTCGAGGTGCTCGTTTGCCCACCCTATCCCTATTTGTTGCC
>Ga0078894_10001064_pt1 | contig 20132 bp, 19 predicted proteins | sample LauGreSu1BDMLBSD_2_FD_67506 | JGI IMG/M metagenome (GOLD analysis project Ga0078894, IMG submission 67506) | Freshwater lake microbial communities from Lake Michigan, USA - Su13.BD.MLB.SD (version 4) (version 4) | ecosystem: Environmental > Aquatic > Freshwater > Lake | place: Lake Michigan... | reverse complement strand
GTCGACGGGCATCGGAGCGCGGGTCACCGCGAGCGAGTCGCGGCGCCACTTCGCGTCGAGCAGGGTCTGGCGCATGAGCGCGTACGAGCCCATCAGGCTCGATGGGTACGAGCTCGCCCGCTCCCCGCGCTGCTCGCGCACCGCAGGCGTCGCGGGCGTGCCCGGCGTCTGCTGCATGCCCGGCGTCGGAGTCTGGCCGAAGAACTGGCTGAAGTCGAAGCTGCGTGGGCCCATCACCTGCGCCGGCGTGCCGCCGAGGTTGAGTCCGAGCGTTCGCTCCGCGCCCTTCGCGAGCACGCGGAGGTCGGTGGTGCCGCGGAAGATGCCGGTCGCCGGGAGGACCCGGGCGATGGCGAAGCCCTGTGCACGGAGGGACTCAAGCGTCGCATCGGGGATCGCGAGTTCGACGGCGCGCACCTCGGGGGTGACATACTGGTTCCAGTGGGCGCCGGGAGACGCGCTCGAGGCGGCGGCCTGCGTCGCGCTGTCGATTGCGAGCGCGGTCTCGATGAACGCCGGGAAGATGGTCTTGCCGGCGAAGTCGTGGCTTCGGTAGCCGGGCGGCACGGGGCCGTCGGGAGAGACCGACTCGATCACGCCGTCCTTGATGAGGACGGTGGCCTTCTCGATGGTCGTTCCGGGGGCGACGATGATCTTCGCGCCGACGAGCGCGTGGCGCGCGGGATCGCTCGGGCGCATGCCGTTCACGGGCGCGACCTGAGCGAGCGAGGTTGTGGAGGCGGCGAGACCGGCGAGCGCTGCGAGTCGGATCAACGGCATGGCGCGGATCGTACGGGCCAGCGAAAAGCCCCGCGCGGTGCGCGGGGCTTCGGGGGTTGCTGTCGGGAGAGACCGGAGCGGAAGCCGGTCTCGGCGGCTCAGCTGATCTCGTCGATCATCCGGTCGAGGGCGATCGAGAGCTTCTCGTCGCTGTCGAGCGTTCCCTGCGCGATCGCAGCGCGCGCGGCCGCGACCTTGTCTTCACGGATGGCGGGGAGCCGATTCATCTCCTCGAGCCACCGTGCGACTTCCGAGACCTCGACGCGGTCCGCGGCCGAGGTGCGGGAAGCACCGATCTCGACCACGCGGGAGGCGAGGTCGAGCGGGCTCCGGACGGCCGCCGCAGAGTTGAGGTGCGAAGCCACCGAAGTGCCTGTGTGTCCGATTGCGTTTCCGATGTCCGGCATGACGAAACTCCTTACCAGTCGTGACAAGCCCGAGCGAGTCCCTCGCTCGTACTCTTGCCCGCATGACGCCAAACCATCCTGGTTCTGTCCGTTGGGTTGAAGCCTCGAACCACGCGATGTCGAGGCCTGCATCCTGCCCGGCTTCTACATCGGCGGACCTGCCCGCAAAACTTGAGCAGGTGGTTCAATCCGCAGTCTTGCCTAACACGCTGTCTTGTATGAACTTGCAACCAAACTTCGCGTTCGGGAAGCGGGAGTTCGCCCGCCACTTGCAACAGGTCAGTAAATGAGCCGACGCGACTCTTCCATGCATCACATTATGCGACAGGTATAAGTCGGGAGATGCAAATGTCGCTCGATTCAACGCAGAATCTTCGCACTCCAGGCAAAGTCGGCCTCGCGGCCGCACTCGTGGCAGCAGTCGCATCGCTCGCGGCGTGCGGGGATGGTCCGACGCAGACTCAGAAGTCGAAGGTCGCCGGCACGCGCCCCGCGGATGGTGGGGACCTTGCGCTGATCGATCCGAAGGACGATGTGATGGGTGATGGAGTGGGAGGCGCGGCGGTTTCGACGCGCGGCAGCGGCAAGGCCGCGCCGGCGCAGATGCAGATGCAGAAGGGTTCCGCCAAGGGCCGCTGGTCGGTGATCCTCGCGACATTTTCGGGTGGCGACCACGCGGCGAAGGCGGCCGCGTTCCGCGGACAGGTCGTCTCGCAGTACCCCGAGCTTCGTGAGGCCGCGGTGCGTCGCGTGGGCAAGGGATCGGCGCTCGTCAGCGGGCGGTTCGAGGGGCCCGAGGATCCTGCCGCGCAGACGGAGCTGAAGCGGGTCAAGTCGATCGAGCGCAACGGAAAGAAGCCGTTCGCCGGGGTGATGCTCATGCGCACCTCCACCGATGACGCGTCCGGTCCGCCGAAGGCGCATGACCTCCGCACGCTTCGTGCCCAGTACCCGACGGTACGCCCGCTCTTCACGCTGCAGGTCGGCGCATGGTCGACCTTCGGCGACCGGAACACCGAGTACGACGACATGCGCGCCTCCGCCGAGCGGTACTGCGCGGAGCTTCGCCAGAAGGGCCACGAGGCGTGGTTCCTTCACGACGAGGACAGCGAGACCAGCATCGTCGCGGTCGGGCACTTCGACCGGCGTGCCTACGACCCGAAGTCGACGCTCTTCGCGCCCGAGGTCGAGGAGCTCATGCGCGTGTTCCCCGCGAACCTCGTGAACGGCGAGCCCGTGCTCATCCCGGTCGATCCGCGGAACCCCGGCGGCAGGACGAGGCCGCAGCCGTGCAGGCTTGTCGAGGTCCCGGCGGCGTGAGGCCTGCGTTCGGGAGCGTCACTGTCTCGCCTTCTCCTGGCGGATGGCGATCGGCACGAAGCCGATCTCGAGCCCCTTCGGCGGAGTGACCAGGAGCGCCGGATCGAGCTCCGCCAGCGCGCCGGTCGTCGGCGGCGGGATGTAGTCGCGGTCCTTCGTCCACGCACGGTGGATCATCTCGACGCGGCGCTGCGCCTCCTCGCGCTCGGCGTCGCCCAGGCCGGAGCGCAGCATCGCCGGCTGGTCTGCGAAGCGGTACCACGCGTAGGTGAGCGTGCTGCCGTCGCCGAGGACGACCTTGAACGGACCGGCGGCCGGCCCGGGCTTCGCGAACGGACTGTCGTCTCCCTTCGCGGTCTCGCGTGCGGGATGCGGGCGCTCGCGCGGCGTCTCGAATCGAAGCGCCGCGAGCCCGGTCGAGGCGGGAACATCCTTCGCATCGACGACCGTCCAGTGCGGCTTCTTGCCCTCGCGCGGCTCGAGGCGGAAGTACTCCGGCAGGCGCACTCGCGCGCCTCGACCATCCTCGACCGCATGCACGAGCGAACGGTTCCACTCGTAGCCGAAGGTCGAGTCATCGTGCGCGATCGGCTTGCCGAAGCTCCTCCAGTCGATGTCGAACCGCTGTTCCTTCGGCGTGTTGTCGGCGAAGACACGCCAGGTCGATCCGCCGCCCTTGCCGAACCGCTTGACATGGGCGTGCGCTGGGTCGATCGCGCCGCTCGCGGCCGCGCCGCCGGCGAACCACGCACGCACGCCTTCCGTGAGCGCGGCCGGCGCGTACACGCTGAGTCGGTGCAGGACCACCGTGCGCCCGTCCTTGTCGACCGGGAACGACATTGGCTGGACGCGCGCGTAGGTCCGCTCGTCCGTCGCATGCACCGCCGCGTCGACCCACTGCGTCTCCATCTGGAACGCCTTGTTGGGTTCGGATGGCCGCGTGTCGAGGAACCTGCCCGCGAACTCCGGGTGCCGTGTCGCGGACCGCGACCAGAAGGAGGGCGTGAAGAAGGCGAGCGGTCCCTTGAAGGTTGCCGTGCTGAGGAACAGCGTCCAGCACCGGTCGCCGGAATCGGCCGTCGCGGGAACGAGCGGCAGCGGCAGGTAGCCGTAGCCGAAGAGCTCGCCGCAGGTTCCCTGCTTCAGGTTGAGTCCATCGAGCGGGAACACGACCCAGGGACTCAGCTGCGCGACGCCGTAGAGGCCGCGCGGATCCTCCCATGAGCCGCGGCCGTAGCCCGGTCCGTTGGCGATCTCCTCGAAGTCGACCGCGACGCCGCCCATGATGAACTTCGGGGTCTCGGTCGGGTAGTGCGTGTCGCGCCACCATCCGAGGCCGCCCTCGATGTCGGAGTAGAACTCGCGCTTTCCCTCGCCTTCCTGCTGCGCGAACATCCAGGTACCGAACAGGCCGGACTGGAAGTCGTGGCCGGGATAGCGCTCGACGAGCGGCCATGCGGCCGCGTAGAGCGAGAAGCCCGCGTTGAACTCGCGCGGCGCCTTCTCCACCGGCACGAGCATGTAGCCCGAGAGTTCCGCGGAGTCCGGCTTCGCCGGTGGGAGCGTCGGGACGAATTCGGGCGAACCCGCGACGACGAGCGAGCGCATGGCCCGGCCGAGCGCATCGCCGACAAGGAAGATCGTCTCGGCGTTGCCGAACTCGTGATGGCCGTGGCCGGGATTCGGCGACTCGTCCTTGTCGCGGACGAAGGCGGCGGTGGGCACGAAGCGCACGCGGCCCTTCCACTCCTCGCGCGAGGCGGCGGCGGCCTGCGCCTTGCGCAGCGCGTCCCACTCGCCCGGCGCATCGACCCACGGACCGGTGAGCTCTCCGACGACCACGGGCAGGTCGGGCACGCCGAGATCGCGGCGGAAATCGTGGATGAGATGCACGAGGTTCTGCTCGTACGCCGGAACGGCGTTCTTCGGATCGCAGCCGTCGTTCCAGCCTTGATACCACACGAGGCCGGCGAGCTCGACGCCGCGCGACTTCGCCTGCGGGAAGTCGGCGGCCGCTCGGGCGAGCGCCTCGCGGACCTGCTCGATCATGAGCGAGTAGTACTTGCCGGTCTCGCCGCCGGCGCTCGGCGGGCGGAAGTCGACGAAGAGGCTCTTGCCGCCCCATGCGGTCTTCACGAGCAGCACATCCTCGTCGAGCGCATCGCCCATGACGTGGCCGAACTGCAGCTCTGGTCCGAAGTGATGCTGGTCGAGGTACGGCGTGAATCCGAGTCCGAGCCCGCCGGTGCGCGCGGGCTGCTCCTCGGGCGTGTAGCGCGCCCACACATCGTCGCGCACGCGCCAGGAGCCGTCGGCGTTCCGGAGGTGCGCGTAGGTCGCGCGTGTCGCCGGATCCGCGAGAAGCGCCGCGAGCGTGCCCTTGCCCTCGTTGTAGTCGCGGCCCTTGAGGTCGACGACGGCATGTCCCTGCATGTTCGACTGCCCGGCGAGCACGAAGACCTTGATCGGCTTGTCGGCTGCTGCATGCGAGAGGAGGAGCGCAGCGAGCGCGGCTGTGGCGGAGAGCATGGAGCCGATTCTACGAGCGCGCCCAGGCGGCGCGCGCTGCCGTACGATGCGAGGATGGCCAAGCGCGCCACAACCTCGACGGCACCGAAGGCGCCGCGCGCCCGTTCGGGCGAGCAGGCGCCGGAATCCAGGCCGAGGCCGGTGCATCACGCGGGACCGGTGCTCTTCGGGCAGGAGAAGGCCACGGCGCAGCTCGTGCATGCGATCCGGTCGGGCCACATGCACCACGCGTGGATCCTGCATGGTCCGCCAGGCGTGGGGAAGTGCACGGCGGCGATCGAGTGCGCGCGGCTTCTGCTCGACCCCGAGGCGACCGACGCACATGTCGAGGCGTTCAAGGCGCCGCGCGACACGCGCGTGGCCGAACTCGTCGATGTCGGATCGCATCCGGATCTCCACGTGATCCGCAAGGAGCGTGCGGAGGACTCGTCGATCCGGGAGCTGCGCGACCGCAAGCAGACGAACATCCCGCTCGACCTGCTGCGCGAACTCATGATCGGCGGCGTCGTGGGCGATGGAAAGAGCTTCGATTCGCCCGTGTGGCGCGGCGCCTACCTCGGGCACCACAAGGCGTTCGTCATCGACGAGGCGGAGCTGCTCGATCCGTACGGGCAGAACGCGCTCCTCAAGACGCTCGAGGAGCCGCCGCCCGGGACCTACATCTTTCTCGTGACGACGCAGGAGGAGCGGCTGCTGCCGACGATCCGCAGCCGATGCCAGCGCGTCGCGTTCCGCGCGCTCGAGCCGGCCGCCATGCGCGACTGGTTCGAGCGCTTCGCCGTGCCGGAGGCGGAGCGAGCGTGGCTCGCGGAGTTCAGCGAGGGCGCGCCGGGTACGGCGGAGCTCGCGCACAGGCACGGGCTGCGGTCCTGGAGCGACGAACTGCTGCCGCGCTTCGCGGCGCTCGAGGGCGAGGGGACGGATGGCGGCGGGCTCGGCCGAGGGAAGTTCGACGGAGGGCTTGCGGACCGGCTGGCGGAGCTTGTCGGGGAGTTCGCGGAGCGCGTCGTGAAGGAGAACCCGAAGGCTTCGAAGGAGGCCGCGAATCGCCTCGGGACACGGTGCCTGCTGCTCACGCTTGCGGCACGCATGCGCGTGCAGCTCTCCGATGCGGCACGGCGCGGCGATGCGGAGGCGGTCGCGGTCGTCGCGATGCGCGTGGAGCTCGTCGCACGGCTCGAGGCCGAGGTGCGGGCGAATGTGAACCTCAAGCATGCGCTTGCGAATCTCGTTGCGCAGTGGGCGGCGGCGTGAGCGCCGGCGCCGGCCGCGAGATCGAGCGCGTCTGGGTGCTGCGGTCCGCGCCGGAGATCCCGGCGGAAGTGCCCGTCGAGCGGTGGGTGATCGAGCAGGGGTACCTTGCGCCCCCGTCGCCGGACGAATCGGAGCTGGCGCGGCTGGGCTTTCCCGAGGGACGGCTCCGGCGGATCGTCGAGCCCGGCGGCACCGAGCGGTTCGTGCACACGGTGAAGTCGGGAAGCGGCATCGTGCGCTCGGAGACCGAGCGCGAGATCACGCGCCGCGAGTTCGACGCGGCGTGGCCGCGCACCGCGGGCCGGAGGCTCGCGAAGACTCGCAGCCGTGCGCGGGTCGGCGGGCTGGTCTGGGAGATCGATGTCTTCCGCGATCTGCCGCTCGTGATGGTCGAGGTCGAGCTCGATGATGCGGCGCAGCGGTTCGAGATGCCTGTGTGGATCGCGCAGCTCGTCGACAAGGAAGTGAGCCTGGACGCGCGCTATCGAAATGCCGCGCTCGCGATGCACGGCATGCCGTGAAACGCGGAATGGCTCGTGGCGATCCGGCCCTACCTCAGGTCTTTGGCCTGGGGCAGGTCGCTGAGGTTTGCGATTCCGAAGACGCGGAGGAACTCCGGCGTCGTGCCGTACAGCATCGGCCGTCCGACTTCCTCGGCGCGTCCGGTGATCTTGACGAGCCGCCGCTCCATCAGGCTCTTCAGCACCTCGCCGCATGCGACTCCGCGGATCGCCTCGAGCTGCGCGCGCAGGATCGGCTGGCGGTAGGCGATGATCGCCAGGGTCTCGAGAGCCGCCTGCGAGAGGCGTGTCTGGGCGCGCTGGCCCTTCATGCGCGCGAGGATCGGACCGTAGGCCGCGATCGTGAGCATCTGGCGGCCACCCGCGACGCTCTCGATGCGGAAGGTGCGGTTCGCGCCGGCGTACTGCTGGTTCAGCGTGTCGATCGCCTCGCGCACAAGGCGAACCGCCTCGCGCTTGCGGGCCGCCAGCGCCGTCGAGTCGGCCGATTCAGGCTCGGCCGCGGGATCGTGGGGGTCCTTCCCGCGCGCAGATGGGACGAGGCCGAGGACCTCGGCGATGCGGGCCTCGGAGATGGGCCGGTCGGCGAGCAGGATCGCAGCCTCGACGCGAAGCTCGAACGGCATCGCGGCGCAGGGAAGCTCGGGGTCCTCGAGGTTGATCGCAAAGAGCGAGGGGTGCAGTTCCTCGGCCGCCTTGCGCGGCTTGCGCCGGGTGGGGGCCGGCGTCTGGTCGTCGGTCGTCGTTGGGGGCGCCTCGTCGGCGACCGCGCTCGCGTCATGCTCGGTCATGTTCGGAGCGTACCACAGCGCGGCGTTCGGCCGGAGCGAGGCGGCGTGTTGAGCCGGCGGCGGAAGTGCTTAGCGGCGCCCGCTGCGAGCAAGCGCGACGCGGGCGTACGCCAGTCGCTGGCGGTGCTCGGCGGATGCGCGGGCCTCGAGCGTTCCGCTCTTGAGACCCTCGGTGTTCGCCGCCGCGAGCTCCTTGTCGGCCTCGGCGGCGTTGAGCGCGGTGGCGGCGGTCACGGCATCGGCGAGGATCGTGAGCGTGCCGCCATTCATCTGCGCGAAGCCGCCATCGAGGAGGAACACATCGGCGCCGCCATTCGGCTTGGAGACGCGGAGCGTGCCCTCGCCGAGTCGGACGAGGAACGGGGCCGCTCCGGGAGCGACGCCCTTCTGGCCATCCCATGCCGGGAACTCGATGTACGAGGCCTCGCTCTCGAGGACGCTCTCGGTGGGAGTCACGATGTTGCAGCGCAGTCCGGCCATGGGGGGGAGATCGTACGCCCTCGGTCGGCGGCACTCAAGTCTGGCGCAAGCACCGCGGGAGGCGGCAGTAGCGCCCGCGGCTCGACGCAAAAAAGACGCCGCCCGGGACTTCGACCAAGGTCGGCGGTACCGGGCGGCGGGCGGAAAGGGACAAGTTGATTCGATGGGTTCAGGCTGTCACACGGGGTCTCACACGGGGTCTCACACGGGGTCTCACACGAGGTCTCACAGATCGTCCATCGAACTTCGCGTTCGCGAGTCCATCACCCTCAGCGACGGCGCCTGCGGGCGATGAAGCCGGCGGTCGCGAGCAGTGCGAGCGCGCCAGGAGCGGGGACCGGGATGCCGACTCCCTGCAGCGATGTCAGGAAGGACGCCGTTGCGCCATTCGAGAGCATGAAGCTGAAGGTGACGGCAATCGAGCTGCCGAAGGAGCTTGCGGGCACCGACGGAGTTCCATTGCCGAAGGCGGCCGAGCCGGCGAAGCTGGCGCCCGGCGCGGTGCGGCTGACTCCGGTCCAGTCTGCCAGGAGCGAGCCGACCTCGACATCGCCGGTCGACGCGCGCCAGAGCGGCGCGCCGGCGATCGGGGTGAGCGAGCCGGCTCCGCCCGTGGCCGACGAGGTGTACAGCAGGGCGGAGATGCTGCCTGCGTATAGGCCCGACATCTCGGTTGCGGCTGCGGTCGGCAGCAGCATCGTCACGACGAAGGCCATGTCGAGGCCCGAGGTGTTGGTGAAGGAGAGCGAGCCGGACTGCGACGCGAACTCGGCACCGCTTGCCGCGGAGAAGTTGTAGTTGCAGTTCCAGATGTTCGATCCGCCGGTCGCGATGCCGTTCGCGCTGCCGACATAGGTGCCGACATCGGTGGCGCTCGAAGAGCTCGGCAGGATGTCGATGCTCTTGGCGAAGTTGTTCTTGCCGCTGATGGCGTTGACGCTCAGCGACATGATCGGTGCATCTGCAAAGGCCGGCGCAGCAAGGGCGACGACCGCTGCAGCTGCGGATGCCCGCAGACTGCTTCCAACGTAGGACAGCATTTGAAAACTCCCTCCCAGTTCGAGACCTTGCGGTCTCACCTTCTCCTCATGCTCCCGGCCAGTTCCCGCTGGCTGGGACCATCCCTCCGACTCGCGCCCGAAGGCACGACCCTAGTGCAGCGAATCTAGCCCATGGAACCGTCGCGGCAAACGATCTTGGGCATTTCGTGCGGAAGAGTTGGATTGTGAGGGATATGCAAGGTCCGAGAAAATGAGACCGAGGTTTGTTCAGAAGCCGCAAGCTGGTCGTGCGCGGAGAGCAATGCCTCTCGTGCGTTCGCAAAGTTCTCGGCCAGGCGGATCGCCTCCTTGAGCGGCTTCACATGGCCCATGGACTTGCCGTACCACGAGATGTGCTGGCGCATCCGCTGGAGCGCGCGGACCGGACCGTCGTACTCCTCCATGAGGGCGAGGTGCCGGAGGACGACGGCGATCTTGTCCGCGATGCGCGGCTCGGGACCCGCGGTGGCGCCCGCGAGGAGCGGCGCGGCCTGCCGGAAGATCCACGGCGTGCGCAGTGCGCCTCTTCCGATCATGACGCCTGCGCAGCCTGACGCGCGTGTGAGCGCGAGCGCATGCTCGGGCAGCGTCACATCGCCGTTGCCGATGACCGGGATCTGCGGCACCGCCTCGACGACTTCGCCGATCGCGTTCCAGTCCGCCTGCCCGGAGAAGAACTGCACGGTGTAGCGGCCGTGCACGGTGACGGCCGCGATGCCCACATCGGCGAGCTGCCGCGCGAGGATCGGCGCGACCTTGTGCTCCGGGTCCCAGCCGAGGCGCATCTTGGCGGTGACGGGGACGCGGCCGCCGGTGTGGCGCGCCACGGCGTCGACGATGCGCTTGGCCAGCAGCGTGGTGTTGCCGCAGTCGCGCAGGAGCAGGCTGCCGCCGTTCTGCTTCGCGACCTTGTCGACGGGGCAGCCCATGTTGATGTCGATGATGCGGGCGCCGTGGTCGACGGCCCAGATCGCGGCCTCGGGGAGCGGGTCTTCGGAGTTGCCGTAGAGCTGCATGCCCGCGGGCTGGTCATGCTCGTTCGTGCGCGCGAGGTCGAGCGTGCGGGCGGTCTCCTTGAGGATCGCACGCGAGTTGAGGAGATCGGTGTAGGCGCAGCCGACTCCGCCCTGCTCGCGGCAGAGGACGCGGAACGCGAGGTCCGTGTGCCCCGCGATCGGCGCGAGAAGGAGCGGCGAGTCGAGCTGGACGGGTCCGATGCGGAGCACGGGATGGAGCCTCAGGCCGGGGCGAGCGCGGAGTTTCGCAGCAGGACATCGGATTCGTAGCGCTTGACGATCTCGAAGTCCGGCAGCATGTCGACGAGGGCCGCGAGGTTTGGAGCGCCCTCGTAGAGCTCCTCGTCGAAGCACTCGGTGTAGAAGTAGCGGGTGCGCGCGAGGGTCTCGCGGCCGCCGGCAACGAGATCGGCCTCGGCGCCCTGCGCGTCTGCCCAGATGAAGTCGATGGGCCCGGGCTCATGCTTGCGCGACCATGCGTCGAGGGTTCGGACCTCGACCTTGATCGTGCGCTGGAACTTGCACCACGGCCACTTCTCCATGTGCGTCTTCGGCGCTCGCAGCGAGCCCGACTGATCCCAGCCGTCCTTGTACTGCGACTTCAGCTCTGGTGTCGCGTCGGGCGGCATGCCGCTCGAGACATGAAACTCGGCGCGTCCGCTGGCCGCGCCGATCGCGAGCTCGTGCAGCGTGGCGCGCCGGTCGTTGATCCGCCGGCGGAACGCGGACGCCGCGCGAGGGTCGGGTTCGAACGCGTGCACGCGCGTGCCCGGGAAGGTGCGCAGGAAGAGCTCGGTGTGCATGCCGTGGTTTGCGCCGATCTCGAGGATGACTTTCGGGTTCGCGCCAAGGAGGCGCGCGAGGAACGGGCCGCCGATCGGCTCGCGCGAAATGGGAGGAAGCTCACGGGGCATGCGGACAGCAGGGTAGCGGAGGCGCCCGGCATTCCGGAAGCGTCCGGATGCGCGGCGCTACTTCGTCTCAAAGGTCGCGTCCTCGAGCCGGTAGAGACCGAGAAGGAACCCACCGGCCTCAAATGGCTCGACGACGAGCCTGCCCCGGAAGGTGCCGAAGCGAAAGATGTGGAGTCCCTGCATCGAGAGCGGTGCACGCATGGTCATGTCCACCGCGTCGAACGGGGTCGGCGGAAGCCCGATGCAGCAGCCGTCCCAGCGGTTGAGCGTGAGGAGAAGGTGCTTCGCGAGCGTGACGCGGACAGCGGTCGAGTAGTAGCCGCTGATCTCGATGTAGGTGCCGTCGACGAGCCTCACCCAGGGGGGCGGTGTCAGCGCGTTGCGGCCGGCGTCGATGGAGGCGCCTGCGGAGGTCAGCAGTTCCCAGCTGACGCGGTACGGGTCGTCCGTCGTGCCGTTGCCCGTGATTCGGAAGCGCCCGTCGAGTTCGAGCGTGCGATCATCGATGCGACGCACAACTTCGTTCGGCGAGCGCGTGTCGACGACGAGGTCGGGCTTCGGCGCGATGACCGCGCCGGTCTCTCCAAGGAGATCGATCTCCGGCCGGGGCGGTGTGGGATCCGGGGTCGGCTCGTGAACCGCCGCCGTCTGGAGCGAGGGAGCGGGCCATCCGGCTAGGACGAACCAGATCCCTGTGACGAGCGCGACGACGACTGCCGTCCAGAACCAGCGCATCAGGCGAGGCCCCGCCAGCGCTCGCCGAGGGTCGCGGTGAGTATCGCATCGCGCACGGCACGCATGGGAAGGACCTGCTCGAGGAAGGGATCCGGCAGGTCGCCGAGCAGGACGGGGTCGAAGCCCGAAGCCTGTTGGACGCGACCGTGCGATCCGCGCACGAGCGAGGCATCGAGCGGCACGACATCCAGCAGCGCCCGAAAGCCGAGCTTGCGGAAGAGGAGCTTTCGGAGCGCACGGCCCTTGGGCCAGAGCAGCTTCGGATCGTAGAACAGCTCGCACGGGTCGTAGCCGGGCTTGCGGTGGATGTCGACCGTGCGGGCGTAGTCGGGCGCACGCGAGTCGTCGAGCCACCAGCCGTAGGCGAACCACCGGTCGGCCGCCGCGACGCAGACGACGTCCCCCGACCTCGCATGATCGAGTCCCGCCTCGGACCTCGCGGGTCCCGAGAGCGTGCGCTCCACGCCGTCGGTCCGCGCGAGAAGCGACTCGACGGCCGCAAGGTCTCTGGGGTGACGCACCGTCACATGTGCGATCTGGTGGTCGGCGACCGCGAATGCGCGGCTGCTCTCGAGGTCGAGATGCTCGAGACCGTCCTCGATGCGAACCTCGAGGAATCCCGCATCGCGCAGGACCCGGTTCAGCCAGACGGCGTCGCGCACGGGAACGATGCCGTACTCGCTGACGATGATTGGCTGCACGCCCAGCCGATCGCAATGGTCGAGGAGGCCCCCGACCACGCGGTCCACCTCGCGGAGCTCCTGGCGGATGGAGGCATGACCCGGCCCGGACTTCTGCAGGGCGTAGTCGAGATGGGGGAGGTACGCGAGGGTGAGCGTGGGCCGAGTCTGCTCGAGGACGGCTGCGGTTGCAGCCGCGATCCAGTCGGTCGATTCGATCGCGGCGTTCGGTCCCCAGAACTTGAAGAGCGGGAACTGACCGAGCGTCTGCTGCAGACGGTCGCGAAGCTCCGCAGGCCTGGTGAGGCAGTCGGGGATCTTCCGGCCATCGGCCTTGTAGGCCGGACGCGGCGTGACCATGCAGTCGGTGGTCGCGTTCATGGCATACCACCAGCAGATGTTGGCGCAGGTGAACCCCGCGTCGAGCCTTCGCGCCGTCTCCCAGACCTTCTCGCCCGACACGAGGCCGCTCGACTGCTTCCAGAAGTGGATCTCGCCCGCCACGCGGTCGTGCCAGCCGTTTCCCACCACGCCGTGCGCGCTTGGCGGGAGCCCCGTGAGCATTGTCGACTGCGAGGTGCAGGTGACCGCGGGCAACGGAGGCCGGAGCGTACGAACCCCGCCGGTCCGTCGCGCGAAGTCGCGGATGCGCGGCGTCGCATCGCCGATCAGGTTCGGCGAGAGCGCGACGACATTCAGGACGCAGACACGGCGGGTCACACATGGATGGTACGGAATTGCCGGCCCCGCGCGGGAGGCGCGCGGGGCCGGCTTCGGTCAAGCGTCGGGCGAGAAGAGCAGCATCGTTTCCACCAGCTCCGCGTTCTTGAAGACGGCCGCGACGGGGAAGTCGGGGCACACCTCGACCGCCCACGCGGTGCCACTCTCGCGGAACTCGAGGCTGCGGATGCCCGCACGCGCGGCGTAGTGGGCGACCTCGTCGAGCGTCCCCTCGATGCCGACCGCGGAGTGTGCGGTCGCGAAGTCGCCGCCGTCCGGCGTGATCTCCACACCGTCGAGCGTGATCGTGAGGCTCCGGTATCCCGCGGCGGACGGCAGGAGCCGCTCGTTCGGGATCACGATGCTCGCCTGCAGCCGCCGCCGGTACTGGTCCGCCTTTCCCTGCGCGATCGCGAGGAGCGTCTCCTCGCAGTCGATCGACGAGAGATGGACGCCCGTGTCGAGTACATGATTCTTGCGTGGCGTGCGATCGTCGTCGGTCGACGGGTAGACCGGGAAGTACTTGCCGGTGCAACCGAGCTGCACATACACCGGCCGGGTCGCGTCGCGCGAGCAGTGGAAGCAGAGCTTGATGGTCGCTCCGCGCACGGTCCAGGGCGTCTCCCCGCACGGCTCGTAGCCCGCCGGAAGCGTGTCGTGCGGCATGTTGCGGATCGCTTCGATGAGCGGAGGGCAGATCGTCATCAACGCATGGACGATTTGCGGCACCGACTGGCAGCCGGTCAGCGCAGGCACGGTCGCCGTCGCCAGCACGGCCGCGATCGCGCCGAGCGCGACTCCTCGTCGACCAAGTCTCGAGAACCGAAGCCCCTTCCCCCGCGATGGTGCGTGATGCGCCATGGCCATTCCTTTCCCCGGTGTTCCGGGCATTCGAGTTGTCCGCGCCATCAGGCGCGGCAGTGGGCGCATCATGACGGGCCGCGAGGCCGCTTCTGGACTTGACGCATTTTTCCCACGGAGATTTTCGGAGGCCTTCCGGCGCGGCCGCCGGCCGGTCGCCCGCTCAGGTCGCGGCGATGCGCCGCTGCATGCGGTCAGCGAGCAGCGCCAGCGCGAGGCAGGCGGCCCCGGAAAGGGGATCGCCCGATGCGGTCGCGAATGTCGCGTCGATGAGCGCGAGGCAGACGATCATCCTGCCGACCGCCCTCCGCACCGCGCCCGAGCCCCGGCGAAGCCTGCTCCACGAGAGGTGCGCGAAGATGGCGGTGACGAACGCGATCGCAACCGAAGCCCAGACAGCAGCCGGCGCAGGGAACGCGCCGCCGCGACGGTTCGACGCGAGGATCGCCGCGAAGCACGCCACCGCGAAGAAGAGCCGGATCGCATAGCCCACGACCGCGATCGCACGCGGGCCGAGCGCCTGTGACGACATCTCGCCGCGGGCGAGCACCGACAGGCCCACGGTCCACGCCGCGAGCGCGCCGGGCAGCGCGAGCGTCGGGCTCCGCCAGCTGAAGGACTCGCCGTGGAACGCCACGAGCGGGATGAGCGCTGCGAGCGCGCGGCACGCCGCAAGCAGGACCACGCTCGCGGCGGTCCTTGCGTGCACGAGGTCGTACGCGAGGACGCACGCGACCAGCGCGATCGTGCAGGCGAGCGCCTCGCGCGATCCAGCCAGCGCACCCGCGCCAACCGCGAGCGCAAGCAGCGTGAATCCGGCGGCGAACGCGTGTGACCGCGCGATGCGGCCGCTCGGAATGGGACGCGATGGCCGCTCCGCCGCATCGATCGCCGCGTCGAACGCATCGTTGAGGATCATGCCGGCCACATAGGCGAGCGGCGGCGCCGCGAGCGCCCACCACAGCGCGCCGGGAGCGAAGAACCATGGTCGGCCGGTCTCGAGCCCCAGGCCGGCGCCCGCGCCGAGGGCGGCACCGGCGATCGTGTTCGATGCGACCGTCGGGATATTCGAGATGCGGGCGATCTCGAGCCACGCGCGGGTCTGATCGCGGGAGGCGCTCATCCATCGACCTCGAAGCCCGCTCGCGCGAGCGCGGCGCGTGTCCACGCGAGCTCCTTCGCGATGCCGCCCGCGAGGTCGCGCTCGCGCAGGTGCGGCGGAAGCACGGTCCACGCGTAGGTCTCGGTCTCGAAGCAGGGAGGATCGTCCTTCGAGGCCGCCGCGAGCGCGAGCGGGATCTGCCTCGCCGTCGTCGACAGCCGCCCGATCTCGTCGAGGTGCACGGGCACATGGAAGTGGGTGCGGTACGCGCCGTCCGGCATGGCGTCGAGCGCGAGGTCGAGGTCCTCGAAATACCGAACCTCGCCGCTTCCCTCGAGCACGCAGGTCTGGTGCATGTAGCGCGGCTCGGCGAACTGCGCGAGTTCGGCGAGCTCCTTCGGCGCGCCCGCGCAGGAGAGCGCAGCGCTGATCTGGATCTTGCCGACGCGGATGCCCGCGCGCGCGTACAGCTCGAGCGCGTCGTCCTGCTCCTCGAACATCACGGCGCTGTGGCAGATGTCGTGGCAGACGCCGAGATGGGTGCGCGTCTCGTCAGTCGTGAAGCACCGGTCGAACAGCGCGACCGCGTGCTCGGCGCGATCGAGCAGGCAGCCAGGCTCCGGCTCGAGGTCGACCGTCACGCGCACGCCGGAGGAGTCTGCAAGCTCGGCGAGCCTGCCCGCGACCCACTCGAGCTGCGCCGCGGCGAGGCCCACGCTGGCGCCGCAGCCCTCGTTCGAGAAGTCCGGCCGCCAGCCGACCGGGACGGTCGAGATCGACGCGGTCCGCGTGCCTGGCTCGACGAGCTGCACGAGGATCCTCGCGAGGTCGAGCGTGAACATCGAGCGGTTGGGATCGGCCCAGTGCGGGTGATACACGCGCGTCTTCACGGTCTCGCCGTGGAAGTCGCCGTACGGGAACCCGTTGATCGTGCGCACGCGGAGAGAGCGCTCTGCGAGCCAGTCGCGGAAGCGCCCGACGCCGTCGGTGGCCGACAGGAGCTCGCGCGCGCTCTGCGCCGAGAGCCAGAGGCCGATTCCGAGGACACCGTCCGGAGCATGCAGCGCGCGTACGCGAACTGCGTGCTGCTCGAGCATCGCCTTGGTTCGCGCGAGGGTGTCGCCCGCGTGGACATTCGTGCAGTACGCGAGATGTGCCTTGGGACGATTCACCGCTTCCATTGTGGCAGACTTCCTGCGACGATTGTCGGCATGCGCATGGCGACGGCTTTCATCATCGGATTCTCGGCGGTCGTTGGACTGGCGCTGGCCGTGCCCGATCCGCCGCCGCCGCCGCATCCGGCCGCCGGGCTGGCGCGGGCGCTCGTCGCGTCGCTCTCCGCGGAGGAACGGGAGCGGGCGCTGCGCCCGCTCGACCACGCCGAGCGGACCAAGTGGTACTTCGCACGCGGCGACCGGGCGGGGCTGTTCCTGCGAGACATGGACGGAGCGACGCGCGCCGCGACGCTTGCGCTCGTCGACGGGCTGCTCTCCGCAGCCGGCCGCGAGCAGTGGCGTCTGATCCGGGTGATCGAGGCGCTCAACGGCGCCGACGAGAAGAGGGCGGGCATCGCGCCGCCGACCTACGGAGACGACCTCTACGCCGTGCACTTCTTTGGCGATCCGTCGTCGCCGGCCTGGGCATTCGAGATCGAGGGACACCACTTCGTCGCGCACGCGGCCTTCGCGGACGGCGCGCTCACCGTGACGCCGATGTTCACGGGCGCGTTTCCTGCGGCGGTCGCGAGCGGTGCGGACGCGGGCAAGCGGCCGCTGGGCGCGGCCGTCGAGGTCGCGTTCGAGCTCGCGCGGTCATTCGACGACGCGCAGCGTGCGTCGGCGCGGATCATGGACAAGCCGCCCGCGGATGTGCTGTGGGCCATTGGCAGCGACGCGAAGGCGCCCGAGATGAAGGGCGTTTCGCGCGCGTCGATGAGTGACGCGCAGAAGGCGCTCGTCGACAGGTTGCTCGCGACGCACGCGGCGCTGCTCGACGAGAAGGTTGCGGACGCGCAGCTGCGCGAATGGCGCACGAAGCACGCGGGCGAGCTGGCCTTCGCGTTCGTCGGCGACACCGACCTCGCGAAGCCGCACTACTACCGCATCGCGACGCCGTGCTTCACCATCGAGTACGACTCGACGAACGCCGACGCGACGCATGTCCACTGCGTGTGGAGCGATCCGTCGAACAACTTCGGCGGGGATGCGCTGCGCGCGCACCTGAAGACCGCGCACGGGGCGCGCGGGCGCTGAGCGTTCGCCCTCGATCCTGAAGCCGCACGCGCTGCAGCTGCCGCGTGGGCGCTTCCCTTCGTGGTCGGGTGACCCGTGGCTCATCGGCTCGCGATTGCGAAGACGCCCAGCAGCGCCGCAAGCACGACGATGATGTGCAGGAGGGCGTTGATCAGCCAGATCCGCTGAAGTCGAAGGTACTGCCTTGCGAATCCATGCATCCAGATGGCTGAGAAGCAGAGCGATCCGAAGGGAATGGCGAGAAAGCCCGATTTGAGAACCTCGTAGCGGTCGGCCAACTGTGGCTGGATCGTCAGCAGCGGCAAGAGGCAGGCAAGGTAGGCCGTGGCGCACGGAACAGCCGCCGTTGCGTACACGGTCGCGCGGATGATGTGCGCCCGTCGGATCCTCGCGCGTCGCAGCGTGACGGGTAGGAGGAGGAGAAGCGTGCTTGTCACGGCGGGTATCGATGCGATGGCGGCCACGATCGCCCACGCGCTGCGCAGGTTGAGGAGATTGCTGTCCGCAACGAAGCGACTCGGCAGTGCGTCATAGGAAACCGGCGCGTCGGCCGCGTAGATCCCGCTCGGCGAAGCGCTCCGCGCAACCGACGGAAAGGATGTCGGACCGCGTCCGACGGTGAGCTGGATGACGCCGCGTGCGAACCGCGCGAGTGTCCCGACGCCGACGCCGCGGTCCGGATCGCCCTGCGCCGCCGCAAGCAGGATGTCGCCTCCGTACGCTGGGCAGCAGGGAAACACGGCGCCCAGGACGATGTCGGGAACGAGCAGGCGAGCGGGGACGCCTTGCTGCATCCGCTGATGCAGCGCGGAAGGCATCGTTGCCGCGACAACGGCGATGTGCGCGAGCAGCGCGATTCCCATGAGGAACCGAAGCACGCCACGCGGGGAGAGCGGCATGTCCATGCGCATCGCTCGCCAGAACGGCAGCGGCCGGAGCGCGTGAAGGAAGGTGCCGACGAACCGCTTTGCCGCTCCACGCTGCGCGGGCGATTCGATCGACCAGCGCGGATACGCGGCATCTGCTTCGAGATCATCCGCGCGGCATTCGAGCCCGCATTCGGGACAGGTGACCGTCTGGTTGCCCGCTGCACGGACGCGCGTGATGGACGCAACGAGCCCGTAGCCGCAGCGCGGGCACTCAGGGCTCGCGCGATGTGCGCCCTCAGCGTGCATGCTCGACGAGGCTGCGTACGACGCCGAGGCCGGTCTCCTCGGCCTCGGTGCGCTCGGGATGCCACTGGACACCGACATAGAAGCGCCGCGCTGGATCGACGATGCCCTCGACCACGCCGTCGTCGGAGCGCGCGATGATCTCGAAGCCCTTCACATCGGTGATCGCCTGGTGGTGCCACGAGCGCACGAGGCCGCTTGCGAGCGGCGATCCGTGCTGGGCTTCGACGGCGTGGATCGCATCGTTGCGATGGCGCTCGCCGTTTGCGATGACATCGGGCAGGTGCTGGATGAGCGTCGCGCCGCGATGGAAGCCCATCAGCTGCATGCCGAGGCAGATGCCGAGCACGGGCTTGTCGGGGCGCGCGTCGAGCGCCTTGAGCAGCGCGAACTCCGCCTCCTGCCGCTCGGGCGCCATGCACTCGGCCTTCGGGTGCAGCGCGATGCCGAACTTCGACACATCGATGTCGTCGCCGCCCGTCATGATGACGCCGTCGACGCGGTCGAGCATCTCCTCGCGCAGCGCGGACTTCGTCGGAAGGATCACGGGAGTGCCGCCCGCCGCCTCGACCATGTCGAGATAGGTGCGGCGCAGGCGCGCGTAGCCGTCGACGAAATCGGCGGAAAGTCCGATGAGCGGGCGCTTCTTCATGCGATGCGGAACCTTCCCGATTGCGAGAGGAACTTGAGCGGGTTGTCGAAGCTGACCTTCTTCACGCTCTCGAGCGTGTGGCCGCGCGACTTCATCTCGATCTGCGCCTTCGGCACGGCGAGCGGATCGCTGTTGCCCCAGTCGCCCGCGGAGTTGATCCACAGGCGCTCGGTTCCGTGCATCTCGAAGATGTCGACCGCGCGCTGCGGCGTGCACTTCGTGTCGGGGTAGAGCGTCATGCCGGCCCAGAAGCCGCGGTCGAGCACATGGCGCACCGTGTGCTCCTCGACATGGTCGATGAGCACGCGCGACGGGTCGAGCTTCGCGTGGTTCCGGATCGCGTCCATGATGAGCTTCGTGCCCTTGAGCTTGTCCTCGAGGTGCGGCGTGTGGACGAGCACGAGCAGGTGGTGCTCGGCGGCGAGCGCAAGGTGGGCGTCGAGGATCTCGAGCTCGTTGCGCGAGTTCTTGTTGAGGCCGATCTCGCCGATCCCGAGCACGCTCTCACACGCGAGGAACTGCGGGATGAGCTTGATGACCTCCTTCGCGAAGACCGGGTCCTCGGCTTCCTTCGGGTTGATGCAGAGCCAGGTGTGGTGGCGGATCCCGTACTGCGCCGCGCGCTTCGGCTCGAAGTCGGTCAGCTGTCGGAAGTAGTCGAAGAACCCCTGCGGGCTCGAGCGGTCGTAGCCCGCCCAGAACGCCGGCTCGGTGATCGCGACGCACCCCGCAAGCGCCATGCGCTGGTAGTCGTCGGTCGTGCGGGAGACCATGTGGACATGCGGGTCGATGTACATGTCAGTTGCTCATTTCATCTGCCCTAGCACCAAAGCGACGATCGGCCGAAGGCCGATTGGAGCGCAAAAGAGACGGGTCGATGTACATGTCAGTTGCTCATTTCATCTG
>Ga0078894_10001063_pt1 | contig 20136 bp, 16 predicted proteins | sample LauGreSu1BDMLBSD_2_FD_67506 | JGI IMG/M metagenome (GOLD analysis project Ga0078894, IMG submission 67506) | Freshwater lake microbial communities from Lake Michigan, USA - Su13.BD.MLB.SD (version 4) (version 4) | ecosystem: Environmental > Aquatic > Freshwater > Lake | place: Lake Michigan... | reverse complement strand
ACTAAATTGACTGCTTCGTTACTAATTTCAACTCCTGACTCTTGAAAGAGATTCAGGATTGTATCGAAGACGTCTTGATAGATTGCGATGCAAGTTTCTTTGTTGAGCGAAGAATTGCGATGTTTTTCTAGCTTCTGATTTAGAAGCTTACTCAGAGACTCATGTATCTGCTTCTTCATTTCACTACATTATAGTCTCGTCAAACTATCTATGTACTTCTTAGAAACGTCTTGTATGTCAATTGACACATCAATGTCATTAGTGAAAGTATTGTAGAAGTTCAGTGGGGGTGGCGAATATAGGTCTAGAGGGCGAAGATCCCATTCCAAATCTCTAACAACAGTAGCATTCTTTCCTGCTATCTCTCTGGTTCCTCCTGAAGAGGCCACGACTAAATCACAACCGCATGCTCTAGCATCGACGACAACATTAGGACAGTGGTCGAGAAATGCGAGATGGATGAACTTTTTTGCTTTCTTGTAGACTGAAATACAGGATTCCCACGTCTGCTTGCCTGCAAAAACAACGCTCGGGTCGTCAATAAAAAAATCGGGATTATCTCCTAAGACTATCAGGCCTGTGTTTTTCTTCTTATTCTCTAAGAAGTATCTGATGTTCTCTCTCAGCCTCTTATGAGGCCTCCACGAAGAGGAACAGCACCACAATTCATCGAAAGAATCTATAGCGGGATGCGATGCCACGGGTATTTCCATGATATCGTCGAAAGAAGTGCCATTGTTGATGACTACAGATGATGCCGGAGTTCCGAAATACTTCTCAGTCAGACGCTTATTAAACTCTGACTGATAGATGACCAAATCAGAAGACTGAAATGACTTCATTAAAGGTGCATTAAGTTCTTCCCATTTTTGTCGTGTGTTGAAGTAGATACCGTCTAAACGGAGTGCTGTTTTTTCTGCTTTCTTAGCAGACTGCTGGATGAAGGAAATCTGTGCATCTGGATTCTCTATGTTATTTCCAGCGACATGTCCTATCCTGTTCAGCTCTCCTATCAGCTTACGACCGAAAGAATTTGGGCCTGATGAAGAGTGCACGTCTACATTGTCGAATAGAATTCTCATTCAAGAAAACCTCTTTTTCGGATACCTTCTGCCGAAAGCTTCTGTCTAATCGACCTCTCGTTTGTGAAGAGATTCTTGTTGCTCAGATCTATGTTGTAATGATAGCCTACGATAGGAACGAATTGCAACTTCTTACCTTCACTGTGTGCAATGTGCATCATGGGTAGAAAAACTGCCTGGTCACATGCAATCATGATGAAGTTATCCTCATCGTCTTTGAAATTTCTCACAGGTACCTTCTTGAGGCTTCCACACCTAAAAGTCTTCAGGTGCGAGGACACCCATGGATGTTGATAAACCGTCTGACCATTTGACAAGTTCATGGGACCGGATATGTTACGGGTTGTGTAGGACCATCGGTGTGCTGTCCACGCAACTTCTACTTTTTCGTCTTGATATACGCTGTCTAGTATACTGAGGAGATCATTCTCGGTGAGCCAATCTCCTCCGTCGAGTCTGCAGACCACATCAGAGTCGTCGATCGTCTGTACTGTCCGTAGAGTGTTCCTAACCTCACCATGTTTTTCTTCGTTGTCGACTAGCGTGAACTTGTTTCGAAGATGGTTCGGCAGAGAATTACAGGCTTTGTGAACAACATCACGAGTACCATCCGTGGAAAGATCATTAATCAATACTGCGCGCCAATCATCATAGGACTGTGACACCATCGAGTAGATGGTTCTTGTTATGTCCTCTTGACAATTGAAGTATGGAATAACAAAAACGAATTTATTGTTCACTTCTTCACCATGAGAGAAGGTTCGTCGCGTCGGCACTTTATCGAAGGAATGCTTTGACCGTTCCATTTTCGGTGCCAAATCCAACCACCTGTCATCTCTTTGAGATCGGCAGCTCTTTTATCGATCATTTCTTCAGTGACTTCAGCCCAAGGTAGATCAAACATCATGTTTGTTTCCGCAGTGTCTTCAAGCTTGCCGTTGTATAGAGAGTTCCAGTGCTTCGTCCAGTAACCTCTATATGTCCTCATCTTTCTGGGGATGTCATACCAGGAGTAGTGATGCACTCCAGGAAGACTTTGAATTGCAGAATTGAACCATTCCTGGTAATGTGACAGTGCAGCAGCATGACCTGTGAGTGCAGCTTGACGAACTCTCTCAGACTCCGGAGTGTGGAAAGTTATGTGAGGAAGGATCTCGCCTGTCTCCCTGTGTATCATATCACAGCCGTCAGTACCTGGAAGAGAGTATGTGTCACCATTCTCGTCCTGACGTTTAAGATGCGCAGGAATTCCATGTGTGATGTGAGGTAGGTTTCTGCTCAACCTCCACTTCCAAGGCTGGACGTCGATTCTTACCTTGTCCGGACCACCCCAGTATTCAACAACTGGTAACGATATGATGTCAACATTCTTTGGAATTTTCTGACTTAGGGCTTCGACCTTTGCAGCATCATCTTCATGAACTATCTCATCTGAGTCCATCTGCCAGCAAAAATCTCCTGTACACATCTTGCGGGCTTCGGCTTTTTGTAGCCCGTCAAAAACTGCATGTCGAGGATGGTCCCAATCTCTCTTTATGACCTTCACTTTTACACGAGAATTTTTGATGAAACCGTCTTCGTCTTTTTCGAAAGACCCATCAGCGCTCAGAAGGTTCTTGCGTTGAATTTCTAGAAGTCTAGTGTGTGTGTCATCTGTACTACCTCCGTCAACAACACAAACTTCATCACAAAACTGAAGCATCGAAGTGATGCATGCTTCGAATGGATACTGCTGATTAACACAGTTGTAAGTTGTGGTGTAGCCGCTAATCTTTGGCTTATATTCCATGATATTCTTTATGACATTCCAAAAAAGTGAGGGCGCACCGTAGAGATACTCTTCTATCTCTTCGATCTTGTCTGTTGAAAACCAAGATTCGTCCTTATGCTGAACGTTTTCATTGAGATGAAGCTGACAACCTAAAAGTTTAGCTTCGATCACCATTCTTGGACATGTATCTCCGCCTGGTGGGAGATAAACAAATCCTTCTGATGATGCTAGCTTTGCAAGAAGCTCTTGATACTTGAGATCCCATACAACTTCATACTCCTTGTTGTTCTTCTCGCACCAAGATTTTGCTGCATCTGCTCCCTTTATCCAAGACTGTGAACCAAGTACCGTCCAACCCTTCTTTTCCTTGACTGTCTCTCTCAAAATCTTGATTGAGCCTAGTGTCGACTTAGAGAAAACGCTGGATAGTACAAAATTGTCTTTCTCAGCTAGAAACGGAAAACGCTGGATATACCTGTCTTTTTGAGACTCCGACATCCACCACATAGCTTTAGCACCGTAGTAAAAAGCTGATATCAGCTTTCCATTCATCTGATCCGCACAGTCGCAAGGACTACCGGTACTAGCTTGATGTTTTTCTATCGATCTGAACTTACAGAATTTGTAGTCATACTCAAGGATCGAGTATTTGAGATTTGCAACTATAGAAGGAATAAGTTCTGGATTTAGTTGTGAAAAATTACCAAACAACCAGAACTTGTCTGCTCCCTGTGACAGAGTTGCTAAGTTCACATCTTTTGCATGTAATTTCTGAAACTTAAAAGGACAGTCCTGCATCAGAGCGTCAGTAGTCAACTCTGCTCCGCCGACATAGTCTTCAACAAATAGATCAGCTACTAGTATTACATCAGCTTTCTTATCTATTAGAAGCTTTGGGCTAAAGAAAATCTGTTCTTTAAAGTTCATACTGTTAATTTCTCTTAACTAGTTCTTAAAGTTTTAAGAAGTTTTAAGCTTTAAGGCTTATTTAAAAGAGAATCTACTGTCAACTTGGGGAAATGTATATGAAGAAAAAATCTTCTTCAGTTCATGGGTCAATCTCTCCGCCACCAGCATCTAGGAAGCCTGTATCAACATTAGATGACATACACAGGAAGATTGTCAACAGTCCCGTGCTAAACGGCGGCTTCGACACCTTGATCTACAAAGTCGACAAGATCGAACAGAGTCAAGGACAGCTTGTCGTTAAAGTTGACAAGATCCACGAAGCGATATACGACCCAAAAGACGGTATGTTCGCGAAGCTAGCGGAACACAAGCTTGATAGCGAAGTTAAGCTCAATGAGATTAGTCAGAATCTTACTGAGATAAACGAGTGGAAGAAGCAGAGAGAGAGAATCGATCAGAAGGAAGAAGAGAAAATCGATGAAAGTCGATTTAAGATGGTTACGATTGAAAAATCCTTGAGTTCTTTGGAAGAAAGTCGAACCACGGCATGGTCTGCCTTAAAGTGGGTAGCTGCTGCTTTAGGCGGAGCGATAGTCACATTAATCGTTAGCTTACTTAAAGGAAAATTCAACCTAAAATAGGTTGTCTATTTCTCTTTCGACTAGTACAATATAGTTTGTGGAAGAAGACTTTATAGCTGACAAAGAGTTCATTAGAAAAAATTTAGACGTGTGTCTATCTCTTGATGATTCCGGCCGCACTAGAAGAGGTCTTCAGCACATGTCTGTTTTGAAAATGAAGTCAAAGAAAGCGCAAGCTTTCTTTCAGACTCTCATGTCTCACGCATATAAAGCAGAGTCGACATGTCCTGGGTCTGGCGTGATTTTTCTTAGTTTAGCTTTGAAGAACAACAGAAAATTTACAAACTCTTACGTAAAAACGCGTCAGAACCTTTACGATGCTTTGAAAAATCTTGACATCGGTAGTATTGCGTATGACATGTTGATGTCTGCACTAGATCTCTGTACAACATCTTCAAAATTAACAATCAAGAAGTCGACGAACAACAAAGCTTACATCGAAGCGACAGATGGGTACAACTTTGCTGTTAATGCTCTTCTAAAGATACAGCCAGTTGATTTGCAGAAAACTTATACAGTATGCATTGACGGCTATGTAGAGAGTGTATCAGAGATTCATCATTTGCTTACTTTTATCTCAGAAGCAAAGATTCCTTGTTTGATTTTTTCTCGAGGAATGTCAGAAGACGTGCTCCATACACTGAAAGTGAATATGGACAGAAAAACTCTTCTGGTGTACCCATATGCCGTTCCATTTGATCTAGAAAATGTCAATACAATAGTCGATTTAGCAGTGGTTTCGGGTACAGACGTAGTATCCAGTCTCAAGGGAGAGCTCATATCTTCGACTGACGTCAACAAACTAGGAAGAGTAGATAGCTGTATTCTAACGTCCAACTCTATTCGTCTGAGATGTGACGCAACTCGCAAAAGAGTTGAGGAACATGCTAACTTTATCAAGAAGACGATTGAAGAGAGAAAAGATGTCGAAGAGATCTTGTCGAAGCGATTGAAGTCTCTTTCAGCTTCGTGTATTGACATATGCATACCTGACGACATGAACTTCTATTCGACTTCTCAGCAGTTAGATGAAGGTATTAGGGTCATCATAACTTCTCTGAAGATGTCTTATGACCCACAACGTGTCGCAAAAGAGATGCATGAAACCTACCTCCGCACAGTCGAAAATACCCACAATCAATTTTTACTTGATGCATAGAAGTTCTAGAGTAGAACGAGGAAAACATGAATAACACAGACAAAGTCCTAAAAGAGTCAAGAATTTTGGTAGATAGCGCGAAGGATACTGTCGCAAAGAACCTTCTGATCGCCGCCCGATCAAACACAGTTTCTCTCACAGAAGATCAACTTTCAAAGTTGATTTCAATTGTCAATATCTCGCTCGATGAGAGCTATCAGAGAGCACTACCTGTTTTTTCTACTTCAATCAAGAAGTATACATGATCCATGCGAGGTCAGAGGCATCTCATCAAGTGTCGTTGCTTCTTGCAACAGTTTAAGAACAAGCAGAATCCGACGCCACACCATTTTATGGTGTTTTCAGTCATAAATGATGACGACAATGTTATTGTCAAGTTTGCCCAGTGCAATAACTGTGGAATCGTGCATAAGATAACAGACGTATGTACCTCAGAGATTATAGCAGGCAAAGAAGTTATGTCGTCTATAGTCACAGTCGAAGACATGAAGCCTAGTATGCCTCCAAGTCTAGTCAATATTCTTGAGAGAAACAATGCTGAAATTTCGACTTGGGAACTAGCACAGTTCATTATAGAACAAAAACAATGGGGTAGCATAGTCGTTCTCACCCAAGAAGAAGACGCTGGGCAGAGACAAGGAAAGTATGTGAGAATAATGAGCGATACTTTCTTCAAAGTCGAAACTTTCACTAGAGACGAAGTAGTAGTACCAAACACATGAAGTCATGAGCGATACACAACTTTACGGACAACTTCAATCAGAAAAGCTTGCACAAGAAAGCAACATAGCCAGACAGATTGTGCGAGAGATCGATCAATTTGGAATCAATGATCGGCAGCGCTGGTTAGTCATCTATTACCTCGCAATGGAGCTTGAAAATCTAGAAGAGATGAAGGAGACAACGTCGTTCATCCGCGAGAAGAAGGGTGACAGTATCTTTATTTCGAAGCTGTTTGGACAAGACGAGGGAGAAAATACAGATGGGTAGACCGATCCAAAACTCAAATTCTGCAGTCGAAAACAAGAAGAATTCAGACGATTCTACTCTTGTAGCCGCCGTTCACACGGGCGACCCAGCAAGACTAGTAGTCTTGCATGGTGATGTCAATGAGGCATCTATTTCGATGGTAGTTGCACAGTTGCTTCATCTAGCTTCTATGAACTACAAACCCATCCATCTTGTGATTTCGACATACGGCGGATCTGTGGATGAAATGTTCACACTATATGATACGATTAAATTTTTACCATGCCCAGTGCATACTATCGCCCTAGGCAAAGTAATGTCGGCAGGTGTCCTACTCCTTGCAAGTGGCACGAAGGGTAAAAGAATGATTGGAAGATCAGCTAGGATAATGATTCATCCTGTTTCAGGAGGAGTCATGGGCAATGTCTTCGAAGTAATCAACGACACAAAAGAGCACAAGAGGATGCAGGACCAGATGGTCAATGCTATCGTAAAAGAGACTAATTCAACTAAGTCTCAGATCGAGAAGATCATGAAGTCAGGCCATGATTACTACCTTCTGCCTGAACAAGCTGTCAAAATGGGGATTGTTGACAAGATTATTGGTGATACTAACTGATAATGATTTCCATCACAAAGAAGATCTGGGAGCGGTATTTTCCATTCAAGACAATTAGATCTCAGCAAGAAGATGCAATCAATTTTGCGCTCAATGCTTATATCAACGAAGGCAAGAAGGCAGTCGTTTTAGAGCTCTCAACAGGTGTAGGTAAGTCTGCAACAGGTATTACCATTGCCAGATACATGGACGCTCATGCTCCTGTGGTCAAAGATACAGAAGGAATGCCTTTGTCTGGCGCTTATGTCTTGACAACTCAAAAGATCTTGCAGGAGCAGTACATGGAAGACTTTGGCCAAAAAAGCGGCAAAGGTCTTCTAAGGACGATCAAGTCGTCTTCAAACTATAAATGCAAGTTTTATACAGATCAGTCATGTTCAGAGTCAAAGAAAGTTCTGTCTAAGCTTGGGAAACAACTCAAGGGCACAGAGTTTGAAAAGCAGTGTAAAGAAAGCTGCACATATACTTTAGAAAAATCTGAATTTATTGAGTCACCTTTATCCATAACTAATTTTTCATATTTTCTTGCAGAGACAACGTATGCTGGCAGATTGACTCCTCGTGCCATGCTTGTGATAGATGAATGTCATAACACCGAGAGCGAGTTAAGTAAGTTCGTGGAAGTGTCTTTCTCTGAGAAATTTGCAAGAGATGTACTGAAGTGCAAGGTACCGAAGCTCGACTCTCAGACTGCAGTATTCGAATGGGTGAGTTCTACTTACAAGAAGTCTGTCAACAAGTACGTCAAAGACCTTGAAAAGAACATGGTAAAACTCTCAGATGCTACTGAGGGGTACTCCCAATTTTCCAAACAGTACGAGATGTTGGAAAAGCATACCGCCAAGATAGATCAGTTCGTTGAACTTTATAGGGAAGATAATTGGGCAATGAACATCACCTATCCGCAAGAAGGTAACAAGCGAGGTGCAAGAAAGTTCGAATTCAAGCCTGTCGATGTTTCTAAGTACAGCAACATCCTCTTCAGGTCGGGCGCTAGACTTCTTCTAATGTCCGCTACAATAGTGGATAAAGATGTCTATTGCAGCTCGATAGGATTGGATCCAAAAGATGTTGCTTACCTTCGGATACCTTCGCCTTTTCCCGTGGAGAACCATCCAATCCACTTCGTTCCTGTAGGTTCGATGTCGAAAGACTATATCGATAAGACTTTGCCTGTCATGGCTGAGGCAGTAAGAATGCTGCTCGAAAAACACCCGAACGAGAAAGGAGTCATCCACACGGCAAACTACAAGGTAGCAAAATACATTCTAGAAAACCTAAAAACAGGAAGACTGCTTTCACATGACTCAAATAATAGAGACGAAGTACTCAGAAAGCATTACGAGTCTGATGAGGCGACAGTGTTAATTTCTCCTTCCATGATGGAGGGAGTAGACTTAGCAGACGATGCTTCAAGATTCCAGATACTCTGCAAGATTCCTTTTCCCTACCTAGGAGATTTAGTCATCAAGAAGAGAATGGATAAGAATAAGCAGTGGTACCCGTACACAACAGCAAAGTCTATCATTCAGTCATTTGGTAGATCTATTCGAAACGAAAAAGACTATGCAGTTTCTTACATACTAGACTCTGACTGGGAACGCTTCTATTCTAGAAATAAGCACATGTTTTCTGAGGACTTCAACAAGTCCTTCAAATGAGAAAGTTTACTTTCTGAAGTTTGGTCCTATATTCTGCGTAGGAGGTATTGTATCAAATGAGTGATAGTCCTGTTTTATCAAAATGGAATGAGCTGAAGTCACTGGTGGAGTCTTTGGAAGCTGACGTTGAAAAGAACGCCCGCGGCGTTGCAGCTGCCGGAGTGAGAACTAGGAAGGGACTTCGTCAGATACAGAATTGTTCAAAGGAGCTAGTCAAGCTCACTATTGAGCTTGAGAAGGCCGTGAAGGCCGAGAAGTCGTCCCAGTAATTGTCTAAGACAATAGTCTATTAGACATAGAGCAGAGGTCAATATGAAGACACACCAAATGATCTTGCGTCGGATTGCCGAACAGAACTTGGATCCGAAAGTTCCTTACGTTGCAGGCAAGAATGGAATTCTTGTTCCAAAGAGCATTCCGCAAGAAGGCGCAGATGATGCGTCTAAAGAAGAAAGCCTAGAAGAAAAACCCGTGTTGATGGGTGCTGTTGTTGAAGATGTCTCACCTACAAACACAATTATAGATGAGACGATCGTGAAGCAAGAAGTAGTAGAGACTCCAAAGAAGAAGTCTTCTCCTTTCAAAAAGAAGAAGACTGCTGGCGAATAAAACTTCTAATCTTCTGATAGATGTTTTTCTCTATCTGACATATTCTCATCCTGGTAAGACCATAGATCTTGCCAATCTCATTGAGAGTCAAAGGACCTGACTGCGTGGTAATCACCATGCAGTTTTTTCCTTTCTGAAAATCGATCCAATGACCGCAAGCCTTCCTTTCACAAGTAAGACTTCGCTTGTCTATTTCTTCATAGCACAGCGAAGAATTCACAACATTAAGCTTTACTGGTTTTTTCTCTAAGCGGTTGGTCATTTCTCTGTGTAAGATATTTCTGTAAGTAGCAGGCTTTGTATAAGACGATTAGAAAACTAAAATGAAAAAAACCTACATACTCGACACGAATGTCCTACTCAGTGATCCCAATTTCTTGAAGAACTTTGAGGACAATGATCTAGTAATACCACTTCTTGTTCTTGAAGAGATGGATCGGCACAAAGGTCGATCTGATGAGGTGGGTAGAAATTGTCGAGAAGTGAGTAGAATTCTTGACTCCCTTTCTGAGACAGGAAGTCTAAAGGATGGTGTACCTCTACCTTGTGGAGGAACACTAAAAGTTCTTTCGTCTCCTGACGGATACAGCGACCTTTTGCCTCAGGACCTCGTGAAAGGATCCTCTATCGACAACATGATCATTGGTTTTGTGTTGAAGCTGAGGAAAGATGGCAATCCTCACGCCATCTTGGTGTCGAAGGACATCAACATTCGTATAAAATGTTCTTCTCTTGGTATTCCTGCTGAGGACTACCTGAGCATAAGAGTCGCCGACAGCATGGACTCTCTCTACACGGGAGTGAAGGTTGTTCTGACAGAAGAGCAGACTGTTGATAAGTTCTACATGGGAGAAGAACTCAAGGTCCCAGATGTGACGTCGGATTTGACTCAACCCAACCAGATACTTGTCCTCAAGTCTGTTGACACGAATGGCAATACTCTGAAGTCGGCGCTGTGCAGAGTACTTCCTGGTGGCACTCTGAGTTACTTCAAAAAGTACGACGATATCTTTGGTATAAGACCAAGGAACAAAGAGCAAACATTTTCTGTTGAACTTCTGATGGATCCGAATGTCAAGTTGCTGACGCTCACCGGTCGAGCAGGTTGCGGAAAGACCTTGTTAGCATTGGCAGCAGGCCTCGAACAACTAGACTCGATAGGCTCCAAGAAAAATTATCAGAAACTCATAGTGTCCAGACCTATTCAGCCCGTAGGTAAAGACATAGGATTCCTGCCTGGTACACTTCAAGAAAAGATGGAGCCTTGGATCTCTCCAATTAGAGACAACCTAGAGTATCTCTTGGGATCGGGCAATAATGGTAAGAAGAATCAAAGACGAAAAAAGTCTGAAGACAATGCTGGGGGATTCAAAGATCCTTACCTCGACCTCATGCAACAGAAGGGTCTCATTGAGATCGAAGCGATATCGCACATAAGAGGCAGATCGATCCCAAACACATTCATGATAATCGATGAGGCACAGAACCTCACGATGCATGAGCTGAAGACAATAGTCACCCGCGCCGGCGAAAATACTAAGATAGTTTTGACGGGCGACATCGAACAGATCGATAACGTTCATGTCGACTCTTTCACGAATGGTCTCACGTATGCTATTGAGAAATTCAAGGAGTATGACCTATCGGGTCATGTGACGCTGCTCAAAGGTGAGAGAAGCGAGCTTGCCACTTTGGCTTCAAAGATTCTGTGATTCTTCTTTGCGTGGCAATATAAACTCGTTGCTCAATAATTTGACTTAGGCGCCCATGAGCGGAATCTTAGACAGCAAATCAAGAATCATCGATGCGATCCTCACGACCGAAGGTCGTCGACAGATGGCAGAAGATACATTCGAGATATCATACGCAACTTTTACAGATGCCGGTGTTTCTTACGTAACTGACAGAATTGACGGTCACCAGGACCCGACTGTAAAAATAATGTTTGAGGCTTGCAACTTACCGCAAGACCAGATAACTTTTGAAGCAAACGATGAAGGTAAGCTTGTATCTCTTCGAAGACAAGACATCAAGCTAAAAACACCCAACGGAAATGTCCCATCGGGTTATGCAGAAGGCACTCTCACGAATGGACGGTTAACTGTCTATCAGTATCATCATGGCCGTCGAATAAAGACGTCCTTCATTCAAGAGATTACTTCAGACGTCAATAAAGGATTTGTCTACTCTGACTCAACTGGTCTGACAGGAAGCATACTCGCAAAACCAAACCTTAAGGCAGGTCAAGTGAGTGCTACTGCCCCCATGCTAGGCAAGCCTTACGTCGCTTATTTCGGTACACAGGGAGGAATGGGACCTCAGCAGTTTGCTCAGACGCTTTCTGGTGCAATTGCTGCTTTGAAGACGCTCGGAGGGCCTGATGTCAACGGGTCTGCAGTAAATGATTCTGTTTATCTGGATGTTGGAGAGACATTCATCGGTACGAAGCTTTATGCTTCTGGTACCCTTTCATCTCCTCTTGTCCTAGAAGAAGGTGCAATAGGCGGCAAAGTTATGGTCGACGAGTTGCAGAATTCCTCTTTTGCATCTCAAATCGAGGGTATTCTCACATCTTCTTTCGACAATTTCGTTGAACTGCAAACGATTTCTACCATCGATAGACTTTTTGAAGACGATCAATTTTTTCTTTCAGAGACAGTTGTAAACTTCGACATGTCGAAACTCGACCCTGTCGTCATGAAAGCCTTGAAGGAATCACCCCCTTCTCTCAATTCAATTGATTCTCTTTTTAATGACGACAAACTGAGTCATTTAGAGAATCATATGTATTTGCCACCAATCATAAAGACTCCCGATGCGCTAGTAACAGATAAAACTCTGCTTGACAATACTTTGCCTCATCTTCTAGGTGATTACCCGTCATGGGGTGACAATGAAAATAAGCTGACCTATAAGAAGCTTTTAAGTCAGCTTGACCCCTACAAAGACGTGAAGCAAGAGGTTTATTTCAATAAGACGTCTAGAAATAACGAGATCATCGCACAGTTTTTTGAGGTCACGGATAAAGAAGTATCTAAGCTAGATGTCGTCGACTTCGGTGTTGTAATGAACGATGATCGATCTTCCTCGGTTGTAACAAACAAAGTCTTCTTCGTTGGAAAGACATTTCTTGACAACAGAGGAACTACTTGTTTTGTCAACATGTTTACATTAATATTCTCGAAGGACGACAGGCAGGAAAGCGAGACTTTGACATGAGGATGTTGCAGAGGCTGAATGCAGGCGATAAACTTTCTTCTCTACTCAAAGTTGATACAGAAACTTTCGCTGAGCTCCTATCAGTTAAAGGAGATAGCTATGTTTTTTCGATCACTTTCAAGGTAGGTCTAAAGAATGCAAGAAAGAATCCAGTCGACTACAGCAAAGTTGTAGTTACTGCGAAGAGAAAAGAGAAGGATTTTGAGTCTAGCGCAGAATCATTGAACAAACAGAATGTCAATGTAGTCTCGTCTATTGGCAAGTCTGTCAACAAAAATTTGAGCAGCAGTGTCCTAGAGGACAGAACAGCTGTCGATAGACTCAAACCAAGAAATGGCATATCGATGCCTAAACTACCCTCAGCAGTTCAGGGAAAGCTCTATGCTGGTTTGCAGATAGTCAAAGATCTGGAGAATAAGGAAGAGTTCATTGATAGTGTTTCTATCAATATCAGTGCAGACATAGCAGACTCAGTCGGAAATATCAATACTATTGCGGAGTTAATAGCACCAGTCTACAAAAGAGATCAGTTCATAAACAAAGAACTGTCAGATAAACAGAGCCTTAGACCTCTCACGAACCTTCTTCAAGAAATTCTCCCAGCAGTTGTTAGAGATTCTTCTAATATAGACCCAAATGATTTGTTGGAGAGAGTAAACAGTGAGCTCGTTGATCCAACAGACCCTATTGATGATGAAATTACCAAGAGACTAGACAGTAAGTCTTATTTGAAGAATCCTAAGATAAGAATGTTATCGGACTCAAATGGTAAAAGTCGTTTGTACTACGATCTCGTAGACTACTACATGCATGAAGTACCTGCACATCCTCAAGAAGATAGTTTTCAGGTGTATGAAGTCAAGCATGTGACCAAACAACAAGAAGATGTAGAATTCACTACACGTCTGACGATACCCACCTATTGTAGAAATTTGAGCTTAGACATAAGATTCGACCTCTACAAGAAAGATACTAATGTAGTAGACGAGACTCTGACACTAGACCTATCAGTTGCTAACCATGTTGATGCTTATGAGTCGCTAAAGACCTATCCTGAAATAACAATAAGCCCATTTGTCAGAGCATTCAGAAAGAGCAGAAGTCCAAACAAATACAGCATAAGAATACTTGACAAAGAGTCATTAAACAAAGTCAAGGGTTTCAATGTTTATAGAAAGTCTTTCACAAAAATAGGAACGGCTTCAGGATACGTGAAGGTAGGGTATGTTGAGAACACACTCGACAATTCAATACTTGTAGATACAAGCAATGAATTATCAGTAATTCGTGCAATACCCGTAGATCTCTACAACAAAGAGTCAAATCTATTTAGCAACATAATCATAGGACCTGGGCACGATGTTATAGGAAATTTGACAATACTTCCTTTTCATTTCGGAAAAGGCAATGCTGTAAAAATTGAGGTAGTAAATGTACCTAAAAATACAGTGTCTCTTGCACTTTACCGAAGAGACTGCACGATAAATCCAGACCAGAAGTTCAAGGTTCAGGACATTCTAAGGGGTGTAAAGGGCAAATTGTCAACATTCATAGACAAGGAAGTTTTAGTGGGACGAGTTTATGAGTACTACGTCGTAGCTTCTACTATTAGTTCTGGTGATGAAAGACCACTTGTGTCAAATTATGCAATGTTCAAAATGACACCAAACATAGTAGACAAAAAGTCTATAAGCGTGAGTATCGGCACTCCGACATTTGGAACTTCGCAGGACGGGTCTATTCAAGTTCAGTTCAATATCAACACTACGATCTCTCCCACTGAGAATGAAAGAATCACAGAATCATTAAAGAGTCAGCTCGGTGAGTTATATGAACAATTCTTGAACCCAGCATCTAATGCTTCTTCACCATTAGGTGACAACAGGGGAGTGCCTTTATACAAAGACTTGTTCATGCATGAAATAGTCCGAACTAACTTAAACACTGGTGAGAGAGAAACATTCGACCTCGTGACTGATGGGAATTTTACAGACGGTAGAGACTCTCAGCGAGTCGTCAACATCAAACCTGTGAATCCTTTTTACGCGTATCAATATCAGATTTTCACATACAAGAAAAATCCTATAGAACTTTTCAAGAAATACATAGCTCGCGGCGTCGATGCAAAAGGAAGAGAATGGTTCTACCTCCCTTACAAGTGGCTTAACCCAAAAGCTTCCGGAGGCACGCTTTATGCTGATGACAAGAACGGCATACCTGTGACCGATGCATACGAGTCTTTTACATCCGAAGCATATGGTTTGACAGCTTCGTATCGTCTAGAAGGATCAGCACAGCTTACTTCTTTGACACAAATTGTTGCTGATAGAGTTGACAGGAACACGGTGAAGATAAGCTGGCAATTTGAAGGAGTCTCACAGTACAATAAAATTAGTCTCTACGACTCTTTCGTTGTTCTAAAAGTGGTCAATGGCGTTAGAAGCTTTTTGGGAAGATGCCAAAAGCAGTTCATCTACCACGAGTTGTCAGAGTCCGATGTGGGATCTGTCTACTACATAATTGTTCCCATAATGTCAGAGTTCGACATAGACCAACCAGGTTACTCTAGTGTCGTTACAATACGACCAGAAGGGTTGATGCCTAGGATTAAAATCACTTCAGCTTCTTCTAAGTTATTTGACGAAATAGACACGTCAGACCTAGAAGACCCGCCTGAAAAGACCGTAAAGCTGAAGTCAGCGCTGACCGACATAATTGCCAAGAAACAGGAGCAATAGACCGAGATGAAATCTGCAAAGCAATTCAGCGGCACCTCGACGTCCAAGACTGGGACTTTTTACCATGCAGTTCCTTCATCTGCGGCAAAATCTTCGAAGCAGTCAAAATCAGAAGAGACAGACAGGTCTCCTGTACAATCAGATAGAACACAGCATAAGAAACCGTCTTTCTCTCTAAAGGCTCCCACAATAACATCAGAAAAGTTTAAGTCTTTAGGAAGTCTTGTGGACCTTCCCGGATTTGATGTTCCTTCTTTTGCAAATAAGAACGTCAAGTTATTCACGGTAAACACCGGCTTAACATCTGACGAACCCGTCGTTGTTTTTACCTCTGAGTTTAGACCGCTGTATACAGGTAATTCAAAAAATGAGCTAGGCGATACTTTGGCATTGAAGGAAGCCGCAGGAATAGTCAATGCAAACACAGCGATAACAATTCTTTCGACAAATGAAGACGCAAAAGACGCTGTAAATCAGAACAGAGAGAAGATCACACAATTCTTTAAGACAGAAGACGCAGGTATAGTTCAGCTCATGAAAGAGCTGAATGGAGCTTTGAATGCGCTGGATGTATCTTCTTTCGTCATTCCTACGAAAAAAATCGATGGATTTGATTCTGTAGGAAGCTTCTATGAAATACTCATAAAAGGCGGCTATGCTGACAAAAATATCGTCAAGTACACAGAGTCTAAAATATGGCAACAGACGCTTGTAGAGCTAAAGAAGACAGTAACGGTACACACACCAGAACTAGTATCTCAAAAATTCACCAGAAAAAGCACTCCTGTCGAAGAAGATCCTTTTAGGTTGTCGGACGTTATTGACCCTCCGACAGAGTTGAAAAGGTATTGGATCAACCCTTACTATGATGATCTGCCTACTGTTGGTAATTTAACAAATTTTGGTCTTATCAGTAGTAATTCTCAGAAGCTGTTGAATTTTCATAACAGTCAATTCATCAATTTTCCCCATGCTAATGCACCAAAAAAAGTCAATCGACAAGATATGACTAAAAGAGGCAAGACACCGAAGTCACAGGGAAATGTATCAGGTCAGCAACAGCTCACTGGCCCCACAACTCTTGTTCCTTTCGAGTCTTCAGGTAGAGACATCAGTATATTGAGCCACATTCTCTTTAGAGAAGCTTCTTATTCTTCCTTCTTGTTAGATGATGAGAATCAAAATATTCTCGCAAGCAGGTACGGATTTACATTAGATCTTAACGGTCAAAACATGAGTGTTTGGGACCATATCATTGGTAAGTTCCCAAAGTCTGTTCTTGATTTTGACAGTAACCCTACAGGAACGGGAAATTCCCTCGTTAGTTTTTCTCAAAAGTCTGTAAACAACGGCAAGGACACTCACAATATTCTGACTTTCGAGAATAACTTTATCGAAGGGTCAAACGTAACGCCTGGTAGCTACTACTACGTCGACAGCGCGATGAATAGCGCTGATGGAATAAACTTTGAGACAACTCGACTTGAGGAGCTGATAACAAGTACCTCCGTTGCTCATAATTCAACCAAGCTGATGATGGATATGTTGGGATACGACATCGTGCCGACAGAAGCTTCACTGGAAGGTGTCAAAGAAAAGTACAAGATTAAGAACACCAAAGAAGAAATCGATCTCATTGAGATGATCGACAAGCTTTCCTTAGTGACGAAGGTCTACAAGAACTACATGATCACGTTTGACAACAAGATATCCATCGCTGGAGGAGTCAGACAGATGTCGACTGCAAACAAGGACCTTTTGTCGGTAAGGTTTGCTGCAATTATCTGCAAAGCTGCGATCGATCCCTCAGAGAATTACAAAATTGTAAGTCCGTCTCTAAAGACTCTTCTTTTCATTTGGCTAATGAACATAGTCATACAGAAATCTGAAGGAACAGGAAACCAAATTACAATAAACTATGCACGTAATGCGCTGATACAAGCGATAGCTGGCGTCAGCTCAGGTCAGAACAAATCTCAGATCATCAAGGCACAAGAAGAGGGAAGAACTTTCCCAACATCTGTATCGAACACGTCTAATGACAAAATTGAGTTTACTGATCAACTTGACAGTTCTTTGCTTTTCAATTATGAAGAAGGATCTTTCTATGAAATTTTGACCGATGTATTTCTCAAAAATGCCGAAGATAAAGCAAATGCAAAGCTTGAGGCAGAAAGAAAGCAGGCGTTCGACGCATACTACGCAACAGTTTCTCAAAGGATATTTGAACTCAACGAGAATAAAGGGCTTTGGCGAGTGATGGTCGATTTGCTTAGGTCAGTTTACGACAGTTCTAACATCTATACCTCAGAAGACGTCACCGCGTATACAGGAATAAATCGAATGGCTTATGTCTATAGCTACTTCGATCTAATTCTTCGGATTATTTCTGCACAAACTCCTGAAAACCTGCTTGGAAAGTACGAAGACACTTTCAGCTATGGGCTTGGACCCATAGTCACAGATTTGCCCGGTGCAGAAGAAGCCAACAAGCTGGTCGACCAAGTTCTAGGATATGAAAGTGGCGTCTACATTCCCGATCAGATAACCACTGATCGACCCACGATAACGGTCAGCGAAGTAGGCCTTCTGATAGACAAGACCAACTCATCAGCGCTTAGTCTTGTCTATGATACTGATCGCCTAAAAGCACCAGTCAAAGATTTCGTTCGAAAACTTTCTGACGCTGTCAAGTTTATTAATGCAGAAAGAACATTATCTGTCAGAGAAGTTGCAGTTTTCAGAAAGTACTTCACAAATCTCAACAAGAGCCTCATCTCCTTTAAAGACTATCTCGACAAAAATTTCGAAAGTCACCTGACAAACGTGAAAGGACTTTTCGAAAGAGACAAAGCGCTGAGTCAGGATCAGAAGAACGCTCTTGTCAATCTCACACTGTCAGAAGAACAGCTGAAGATGACGAGATACATCATGTCTGAATATACCGATAGAGCCAGGCCAGATGATTCAAGCGCAAAGTTGAGGTCCTTACCTGCATTCTCAACTTTTCCAGAAGGTTACTACGATTTCCTAAGTACTAACGAGACTGATCACATTTCCTATACGCTCTTGTCATCTTTCTTCAAGGGTTCAGATTTCCAACCGAGGCAAGGAAATAACAAGAGGATCGTGTCAGTCGGAATACCTCAAAAACTGATCAGGACTTTGAATACATCTGTCAGGATGTCGAGCGATACAGCAAAAGGCCTCCGACAAGGAATCATCCGATTGAAGGTCTGGAAATTGGACAAGCTGCATCCCGATGTAGTTTTCCTTCCAAAGTCCTACCTCTTTGAGATGAATAGATTCCCAACGAGAATTCTAAGCAATTGGGACTTTGATGCCTTCGACGATAATCTTTTCAATCTTTTAGAGATACCTTCAAAGGTGATGTACCCGGATGGAAAGTTACAGGTCAACAAGGATTTCAACGAAGCTTTTAATGAAGGAGATTACGGAGAATTCCTTACTGAAAATAACAAAGCCGAGATATATTCCAACCATTCGATGAGTTTTTTGATGGAGGAATATCTTCGCTGGTTCGTCGACAGTCATCTTGATGAAACAAGATACCATAACTACACACCTCTTAGTCCAGACATGAAAAATGTCACTGCGCAATACAAGAAGTATGTAGAGTCTGCAAGACTTGCAGCTTCTAAGAAGTCAGAACTCATACTACCCGAAGAAGACTATAGCAAACCAGGCTCAGGCTACAAGACAAGCAGCAAAGGCATGAAAGGATCCAAACTGTCACTCAAGAAGTCAGCTATATCAGTAATCGCTAAAAACAAAACAATCGTCAAAAAGACTGTTGAAGAATTGCAAAAGACAAAACCAAAGACGAGTTTCGTAATACCTGTGGACGGAACGATAGAAAAGTTCTTTGAAAACGAGACTTACATGTCTGATCCTGATGAATTCAAGATACGTGCGATGTACCCAAAGAAATTCGACAGAGTATTCAACTTACTGATAGACCCAGACGACTTTTACGTGGACCCATCTATGACGGACGAAAGAACGCTTAATGATCTAGTTTCTCAAAAGGTTCTAGAGCTTACAAAGGGTTCTACGACTGTCGTGACGCCTAAGGGAAATAAGAGGTACAGGAACTATAAGCATAGAAACACGTCCCAGCGAGACGTGTGGCTTGACGAGTATTTCGTCACAGTCGAACCTTTTGATTACGTGCAAGAATATGAGGACTGAAGATGCCAACGACACTGAAAAGATCCGCCCTTCAAGAATCCAAACAGCGGTTTGATGAGCAGGTAGGAGTACCGAAGCAGAGTCTAGGTAAAGCATACCAGTACTCGAAGGCAAAGATGTCTAAGCCTTCAGTGAGCGTCGATGCTATAAATGTACCTGAGATCGAAAACCCAATTGCTGAGTTCATCTACAACTACTATGTGCGAGACGAGAGGATAAAGACTTTCAAGAATACTAGGAATCTACCTCTTGAAAAGATTCCAAGGTACGTTACTGTCGGATGGAACACTCCTCAAATATCTGACTTTGAAATAGAAAAGGAACGAGAAGAGCGTCAAGTCAAAACGGACAACCTTTCTATCAAGCGAAATGCAAGCAAGATAGTGTCAGAAGACAACTTCTTCAATCCTGGTTACGTCAACCACACTTTCTCGAACATAGATGGAATAGAACAGGGTGCTGCTGATCTAGAGGTCTATAGTCGACTTTCTCAGCACGACGCTGAAAGCGTCTTCAAGATGGCGAAGTATCAGATCCAAGAGATTGC
>Ga0078894_10001061_pt1 | contig 20157 bp, 21 predicted proteins | sample LauGreSu1BDMLBSD_2_FD_67506 | JGI IMG/M metagenome (GOLD analysis project Ga0078894, IMG submission 67506) | Freshwater lake microbial communities from Lake Michigan, USA - Su13.BD.MLB.SD (version 4) (version 4) | ecosystem: Environmental > Aquatic > Freshwater > Lake | place: Lake Michigan... | reverse complement strand
CATTTCAGAATAGGAGTTATATTTTGTTTTTTCTATAATAAATTCTTTATCGGGATGATTTTTCTTATAGATATCTAAATGAGCATATGCATCGTCTTCGGTTTCAAATGTATCAACTGGTTCACCTTCACAAGTGATATGATACATCTCTTTACCACCGTTCTCCTCATTGAGAATGGTTTTTCTAACCTCAGCGGCTAATGACTCATTAATGATATTTTGTATATCTATTTTCATCTTACTTAATAAATATCTTGGTTATCTCATTTAATACAGTTTTTTCCATTTCTGAATATGGAATACCGTACATTTTTGATGCTTTCAGAATAGATTCTTTAAGACCTTCAATTTCTAATAGTTCAAGTGCGTTGATATCACCCTGATTACAATAGGGAAACTTCTTACATTTTTCTTTGATTTTGATGAATACACCTTTTGGTCCACCATATTTTGGGAAGTTCTTATCCTTAACTGCTCTACTTGATTTAATGCTCTTTTCTCCACCGATTTTCAATGGATTCTTACCCCCACCACCAAATGGTACATCATACGGACCAGCAGCATCTGCGGTCATTGCTTCACCAATTTCCTCGTTTTCTTTGAGGTTATGGATTGTATTAATCTTTCTTTTTACAGGTGACGAGTTAAATGCGGGTTCAAAAGAACCGGCAGCATCTGCTCCCATTGACTCTTTTGGTTCCTCAATTTTCTTTAGCTTGTCATAATATTTTGGGTCTTCCGCAATGTGGTCCATGGCAATTTCTTTTGCTTTACCTTCATCGTCGGTGTGTTCTTTCTCAACCTGAATACCCTTTTTTAATTGTGATAAAATTGATTTAATCGAGATATCGTGCTTCTTAGCCAAATCCTCAGGTTTCATATTATCCGATAAACCACCTTTTAACTTGTTCATTACTTCACACTTTTTAAAGATGTCTCCCAAAATGATTTACGTTGCCATAGAGTTTTGAATAACTCAACAACCACTTTAGTAGATAGGTCAACTATTTTATCGTCGATATTACGTGTACCGAGTTCTTTTTGAATCATTTTAACCACAATATTATGCGCTTGAGTTGTCTCAAGGAAATCTTTCATTTCTTTTCTTGAGATTCTTTCAATTTCTTTAATATCTGCGTTAGTAAATGCCATATTACGTAGTTCTTCTGTCTCTTAGTATTGGTTCCATTGCCGTGATAAATGTTGGTTTGAACTTGGATAACTTCTCCAAAATAACCAATGTTTCATCTTCAATAGATAACATATCTGAATTTATATATAACCCACCGTCTTCTCCTGCAATCATAACAAAATTGACATCTAAATCAGGAATTGTCCCGTCTAATCTGATTTGACTCTCATCAATTGTAAAGCCAGGATTTAAATCCGCCAACTGAGCAACTTGTTGTCTGAATGAATCAATCAACTGACTGATAGAACCCTTCTCATTATCTTTTAATTTAACGTCTTCTTGGTCGGTAGATATTAGTTTTACCTCGACCTCATTCACAACCTCTACATTGTCATATTTCTCCTGAGATGACTCAGGGGTTGGTATATCATCGCCGGGCTCTGTTGGTGCAACATCTTCAGTTAGAATTGATGTTGTTTTTGATACTTTAGATTCGTTAAGGGTTCTCATTGTACTGAGCATTCCCTTAATTTCGTCATAAGCTGTTTGTTTCTTTGTATTCATCTTTAAAAAATATTCTAAAATTAAACGAAGGGTTTATATCTGTATAAATATTTGAAAAATTGGATTTACAGACAACTCCACGGAATTTTAAGATATTTTCCAAATAACCCTGAGACGGGACAATTTGTGTTGGGATATTATGTAAGTCACATAAGTGTTCACACAGTGATGCAATGGACTCTAATTGACTGTCATTGTACTTGTCCCAAAAATAATAATTCCTCCAATTTCTAGCAAATGGTTCTGACCTATATGGGTCACCAATCCAATTATTCATGAATCCCGTGATGGTATTTTTATTTAACCACCCGAGGTTTTCAATCGCAATCTTAATGAATTGTTTATCTATTTTGGGTTCCCCAAATGTATTGGAGTAGTGGTTGGTATCGAATACCTGATAGATTGTACCGAGTTTAGTAACAATGAAATGTGGAATCTCATCGTAGTTACCGTTCTTTCTGTGCTTTAATTTATTAATGAAATCGTCTGCCCTTCTACCTGTGTCATAAAGAAATATTTGATTTTTCTTTGATTTCCTTTTCGTGACATTAAGGGTTTTACTATCTAAACCTTCTACGCTGTGTATTTCCAACATTCCTTGTGATAATTTTCCTCATCGGAGCCTGTCTTACTATTGGTGTTTCTTCGGGGATGGGGTCTACAGGTGTCTCCTCATTATTATCAGATTCCCAATAAATGGGGTCCTCATCAATAGAATCCCCATTTTTTTCCAAACCATCGTTTTGAATAACTTGATTGTTGGGGAACTCTTCTAAAATTTTTTTTTTTCTTCCTCCGAATCTGTTGGGGGAAGTTGGGTTTCTTCGGGAGTTGGCTCGGGAGTTGGTTCCGGTGTAGTTTCGGGTACAACTTCTTCTTCAATTACTTCAGTAATCTCGGGTTCAGGTGTGGTTTCAAATACAATTGTCAAACCCTCTTCCTCTAATGGTTCGGATATCTCCTCCACAATCGGTTCTTCATCCACAACAGGTGTTGGTGTTGGTTCGGGGGTTACAATTCCTTTAAGAGCAACGTCCAATTCTTCTGTGTACTCAAATCCATATGGTTTTTCTGGTTCAACCATTGTCGGAATATTTTCAGGTACAACCTCTACAACCTCCTCCGGTGTTGGGGTTGATGTCGGAATAAATGTCGGAGTTACGGTTTGAATGATATCTTCTGTAACAAATCCATCATACCCATCCAATTCATCTCGTTCATCAGACATAAAATCATTCTCATAAACCTCAATTGGTGGTTGTGGTGATATCATCGAATCATCGAACTCCACACCATAATCTTCTCTCTCTTCGTATTGTTCTCTTATTTTTTCTAAAGCTTCTTCAGTAGCTTCTATAGTAGGAGTTACTGTTGGCGTGTTTTCAAATTCTTGGGTTTCTTTTGGTGTTAACCTCTGAAGAAGTTGTTCGTACATCTTTAAATCTTCTTCTGTAGGTCTAAAACGAGAAACTTCGGCAACAACATCTTTAGCATCTACGGTTGGTACCTCTTCTTTTGGTTCTTCTTTTTTACTCTCCTCTATAATTCCTCTCTCTTTGTTTTCTTGAGTGAACTTAACCAACATATGTAGGAACGATAAAGATATTAGTGGTAACATACCACCAGCAAAAAATGCCAAGAATCGTTTATGACCAACAAAGTCAGTTGGGTCTACCCCCATCACTTCAACAAATGGTGCAACAAGTTCAACCCATGATTTAAATGACTCATCGTTGATATTGATGTATGAATATGCAAAGTAGATGTTACCGATAAATTGGACGAGAGTTACGATACCAAATGGGAAATATACTTTTCTACCCATATCGGCAGAAATTGCTGCGAGTGCGGACAACGCAGCAATCTCAATACCAATTGAGAGGTAAATCGCCCAAGTAAATGGGTTTGATATACCGTACCATTTAGTTACGTGAGAAATTGATACTAACGCAACCGTAATAATCGGAATTAAAAATGCCGATATGATAATGGCTTTATAATTTCTACTAAACCAGCTCTTCATTAATTCAACTTAGATTCTAATGCTTTTATTTCATTATCAATTTCAGTTTGTCTGTTAACGTCTAAAATTCTTCTATCGGTAGATTGAATCATTCTTTTTTCCGCTTTCAAACCTTCAATCTGTAAACGAACATCCAACTCTGTTTTTGTGTAGGTTGAATCTTTAATGGTCTGAACTTCTTTTCTCATTTTAGATAGTTCTCTTCCATCACCACATCCTTTAAAAAACCCTAACAGGGCAATAACAAGGACAATTACAGTAAAGTTATTTTCGATAAACTTTTTCATAATTTTTTATTTTATAAATAGTTAAGTAATCCATAACTATCGTTTCTCAGCTTTTTCAATGCTTTGTCACGTAGTTGTCGAATACGTTCTTTAGTACATCCGAACTCTTCTCCGAGGTCTTCCAAGTTCATTTCAACACCCGCAAGTCCGTATGATTTTTCGATTATGACCTTTTCTCTGTCATCCAATATGGACAACATCATATCCACTCTTTTTCTTGCTTCCGCAGGAGTGTTCAAGATTGCCTCAGGGTCGTCAGCATCTTTATTAATGATAATATCAATAAGGGTATCCCCCTCTTCATTTATCTCATCACTTAAATTAACACAATGTGGTAGAATAAATTCACGACCACTGTCCTCATAATTAATAAAGAACTGGTCGTCTTTTATTGGTTCCGATTTTTGTCTCTTTTGATTTTCTTGGATGATGTTAGATGGGAGTCTTATCATTCTTGCGTTCTCGTTAAGAGACGACATGATTGATTGTTTTACCCACCATACTGCATACGAAATAAACTTGAACCCACTTGATGGGTCAAATCTTTCGGCTGCTTTGATGAGTCCAATATTCCCTTCGGAAATTAAATCCATCATATCCAAACCTTGTCCTTGATATAACTTGGCGACGGTAATAACGAAACGAAGATTTCCAACTACTAATTCATCGAGTAATTGTTGTTTCTCTTTTTTAGGGAGGTCCTTACGTTTTAATTGTGTGAAGATTTCTTCTTGTCTCTCGTGTGAGATGACTTTAATTTTACGGATGTCTTTGATATACTGTTGTATTTCCTCCGTATTAATAAGAATAGATTTTGCCATTGAATGAGTTGTTTTCGGTTACCTATAAAGGTACCAAAAATAATTCAATTTTCAAAGTTATCCAAGAACTTTTTTTCGTCCTCAGTTAAACTTTCTATTCCGTGCTGTTCAATTTTTTCTAAAATGATATCGAGGTCTAAATCCGAGGTGGTGACCCTATCCTCTGTAACCTCCTGTTTTTCGTACTCTAAACGTAATGAACTGTGGTCCTGCTTAGGTTTAAAGATGAAATCTTTCATCTGCACAGGTAGGTTGGCACTGTATATAGATTCTCTTTCAAAAAGGAAGTAGAACTTCACAATATCGTTTGTAAGGATACCATGAAGTTCTTCCGATAACTCTTTTCTTCCTAAATCAGATTCAAATATAACAATTATATTCTTATTATTTTCTATGACAAATCTTACTGTTTTAACCGCGGGACTCTCACCGAGAATCTCGTTACAAAAAAACTCCACATCTTCGTGGTCCTCAAAAATTCCGTATAGAAATAATAAAAATGTCTTCATGTTATTTAATTACCAAAAATACAGTTAACACAGCAACCAACGTTCCACCGATAAAACTCTTAAATTTGTTTTTGACTTTCTCTTTCTTGAGTTTCAGTTCAACGGATTTCGTATAGTTCTCTAAGGTACTATATTTTTGTTCATGTGCACCAATGATAGTTTTGTAATTCTCTTCCTTTTGTTGCATGGTTACAATTACACTATCTTTTAGTGACACCTTTTCTTCTAACTTTACAATTTGTTCGTTAGCCAATTTTAATTCTGCTTTCGCAGAGTCACCCCTTAAAAGGTCCTTCGCAATTTCTTTGAAGGTTGAAACAGGTAAACATTTTACCGGTTCCTGAATAGGTTTCTTATTGCTTGTATCTGTCTGAGAAAAAGCCGTCAAGCTCAGGTTCAGTAAAATTACTAACGTTATTAATTTTTTCATGGTAAATTTCTTTTACTACGGTTTTTTGACCTTTAATTTTATCAATGTCCTTGTCAACTTCATTGATTTCTTCGTTTATTCCATCAATCTTATCGTCTAAAATTTGTTGTGATTTGTTCATTTCCATAATCAGAACATTCAACGAATCAATCTTGGCTTTCTCCTCTACCGACATGTTCATTTTCGGAGTTAAAACGAACATCATCCAATACAATAAAAATAATCCAAACAGAACTGCTAAGATTATTTTGTAATGTTTGCTAACGAAAGGACCTACTTTACCTAGGTTTTCAGAAGCGTTTTTTACTTTGTCATTCATATTATTTGTTTATAATAAATATGACAAAAGGGGGTAATCTCACCCCCTTCAACTACTTCTTCTTTCTTACGATTTCATCAATGATACCATAAGACAACGCATCGTCGGCAGATAACCACAGGTCTCGGGAAGCGTCATTTTTAACGACTTCAGCGGTTTTACCACAGTAGGTACCAAGAAGTTCAAAAAGGATATCATTCAATTTTTTCCACTCCACCATGTCAATTTCAGCATCTTGGATGTTACCACGGAAACCACCTGATGATTGGTGCAACATAGTACGAGAAAAACGAAGAGAACATCTTTTACCTTTTGTACCAGCACCAAGTAAGATTGAACCCATCGATGCCGCCATACCTGTATTAACTGTTCTAATATCTGAGTTGATATAATCCATAACATCGACCATTGATAATCCTGATTTTACCGAACCTCCGGGACTATCGATGTGCATGGTGATGTCGTTGTTGTCAATACTATCTAAGAACATTAATTGAGCTTGGACAACGGTTGACATGTTATCATTAACCTCACCCGCAACCCATATGATACGTTCCATCATTAAACGAGAGAACACATCCATTGCAGTTACATTGAGTTGTCTTTCCTCAAGGATGTATGGTGTCATACTATCTTCAATTCTTTGATTGTAGTAGTGTAAATTAAGTCCGCTCACCCCTTTGTCTTTGGCAAACGTTTTGAAGTCTCTATAGTCTTTCGGTGTCATATTTTGTTTTTTTTAAAAATAAGAAATTTAACTCTAATTAGGAAATTTTCGGGGTAATAAAATCAATTGAACTCACGTTATCTTCTTTCTTCACCATTACCAAGTTATCGGACCAGTTACGGATAAGTGGGTTGTGGGAAATTACAAAGATGTGGTCAAAGTAAACCTTAATCTTCTTAAAGAACTCCCCAACCATTTCCAAATTCTCATCGGCAATTTTACCGAACACCTCATCCATAACAACAATGTTTGGTTTTGGTAATGAAGATATCTTGGTGAGAACACTTCGAATCGCCAAAGAAGAAATAGTTCTTTCATATCCCGAACCTGAGTTCAGTGGTTTAATAATCCTTGTCTCAGCATCAATCATAATGAATTCGACTTCATTCTTATCGTTGATGTTTAATTCCAAAATAAAGTGGCAACTGTCAACCAACAGACGATAAAGTTCTTGGTTGATTAGTGGTACCATGTTTTTTAAGATAACCTTAGAGATACCATTCTTACCAAAGATTGTTAGATAAATCTTAAAGATGGTTTGAGTTTGATTCTCTTGTTTAATCTTAGCAATTAAATTTTGACTCGTTACAATTTTCTCATTGAGATTAGAAATGTTATTTCTAAGTCTCTCGATAGTTGTATTGATTACTCGAATATTTGCGTTCGCAGTTTCAATTTGAGTTTTTAAACTGATAATCTCCGCATCAATCTTTACGTTCTCATCGAGTTTCTGTTTGTTACGTTCATAGTTATCCAACTTATTCTGAAACTTATCAATTTCATTTTGTTTCTGTTCCGCTTCAAGTTCATAACGAGCTTTCTTGAGTTTGTTCTTTTCGTATTCATCAAACTCTTTCTTCAAGTTGACAAATACTGATTGAACCACATTCTGTTCCTCCAATTTTTTTGCGTTCTCATCTTTAATGACATGCAACTTCTGAATATCATTTCTGATTTGATTAATCTCATCAGTATGGTCCACATCAGCAAGTGCTCGTTTACAAGTTGGACAAATAGAACCCTCAGTTAATTGTTTAACCAAATTTTCCAAACGAGAAATTTCGCTCATATTGGTTCTACCTTCAATAACAATATTGTTAGTGATGTCGATTTCCTTTTGATGAGCATCCTCGTCATAGTATTGTGATGGTTCTTTTACGTCAACCGCTTTTGCGTTATTATCTGCTGCAATTTTAGAAACACTCAACGCATTTATATCCACCCTAATTTGGTCAGGGTTTGTTCTAATCAACTCTTGGTCGATATCGTTATTTCTTCTTTTTAACGACTCCTCCTTCTTTGTTTCAAGTGTCAACAAGTTAGTTTCGTTTGTTTGTAACTCACCTTGTTGTTTTGTAATGTTGTTCTCAGAATCGGTAATTTGCTCACGATATGATTCAATATCGGTTTCCAACTGAACAATGTTGTATTGAGAAGATATTAAGTTCTTACTCCATTCAGATTGAATATTTTTACAGATTTCTTCTTTTTGCTTTAAAGTTTCTAAACCTAAAAACTTTGTAAGGATTTGACCTCTCGCCGTTGGTTTTGATTCAATCAATTCCTCCAAGTTATAACCAGTGGTAAGAATAGTAGATAAGAAATCCTCTTCAGTACCAATTGCAGAACTGATAAATGCTTCGGTTTCTCGTCTCTGTTCACCATTTAAGTTTTCAATCGTACCGTCAAGATTTTGTCTGTAGAATTCCAACGAATTGGTTACGGTATAGTCACCACTTCTACCCTTCTTACGTGAACTTGTTCTTTCAATAACATAATCATCTCCATCAATCGTAACATATCCTTTCACGTACACGTTATCAACGTCTGTGAATCTGTTGAATATCTCGATATTGGTTTTTGTTTTTGTTGTTTTGTTAAAGAACAAGAACATCAAAAGGTCAACAGTTGCAGTTGATTTACCTCCGAAGTTCTTTGGGGTTGATTCAACTACAGTAATGCCAGGTAACTCAGTAAAGTTTACTGAATTGTTTTGACCATAAGAAAGGAAGTTAGAAAACTCGACCTTCTTAATGTACCACTTGTTATATCTTACCTTACTTCCATTTTGACGCAGTAACTCTTCATTGACTTTGTTATCCAATCTGTCAATCAGTTCCCATTTAACATCAATCTTGTTCTCATCAATAAAATCTTTCATTAAAGTTTTTTGGTAGTCTCCATCTGAAATGTTTTCAGATATGTCCAATGACTTTAATTTGGTGTCTTCAGTATTTGAAACAACCTTTGTGATGATTTGAACATGTTTGGTGTTGTACTTCTTTTGAAAGTACGATTTAACTCGACTGATTTTTTCTGATGTGAAATTTTCAGGAGTGTCTTGCCAAGTTACCTTTATGTAAGGGTTATTATATGCCATTTTTCTTTTTTACTTTTTGTAAAACCCACCTACCATTTTTAAGGTTGTAGGTTTGAACATGGTTTTTTCTAAAGGACATCCAAGTCTCAACTTCATTACTGTTGTTTGGTTGGAATTGTGTCCACATTATTTTGTTCTTGTTTTTAATCGTTGTCGGTTTAATCACAATTGCTTGTGTGAAGTCTTTGTTGGTACGAATAAACAAATTTTTTTTCTTATTCGGAAGTAAAACATCGTTTATTTTATCATACCAGTATTTTGTCTTTCTGATTGGGATATTAATCGTTTCACAACCAATATTACTAATTAGAGAATACTTTTCGTTGGACCAAAAGTCACCCTCCCATCCACCACCTTCCATCTCGGCTCCAAAATTGGGGTCATCAGGACTAATAAGGTCAATTGCCGTCTTATTTGGGTGCGAAATGAAAACATATCCAAAATTCTCTTTACTAAATTTAATACCAAATTCCCTAACCGGTGTATCATCAAAATTCCTTTTGAAAAAAGCCATTAATCATAATTCTAATCTATCCACTCGATGGTGGTTTATTTGATTCTGCTCTCCTCAAAGAACTCAATCACAGCGTTTATTGCCCACACAATACCGGCAGTGAACATACCGTCAAAGAAAATTGCGGGAAACCAATGTAACCCAATACTTGTTGTTAATCCACCCAAGCATATTGACATAAAAAATCCAACCCAAGTAGAAGTACAGAGTACACAACTAATTAAATCACCAAAAAATTTTGATTTTGTTTTAATCCACATTCTTTGATTCTCAAAGATGGAACCCCACACAAGGATTGATGTCATTCCATAAGCAATAAATGCCCATAATAATATTCCTGCCATAATAATACGTTTTAGAAAAATATAAGAAAAAAAAACGATGAAACCAAATTAGTCATCATATAACGACGACATGTCGCTATTCTTCATCATCTTACCTTTTCGACCAAAACCTTCGACTGATTTTGTGATGGTATCGAGTTGTTGTTTGAGATTTGAATTCTCCTCTGTTAAACGATTAATCTCTTCGGTATTGATTACTTCTTTGATGACTTCAACGGGGACCTGAACTTCCTTAATGATTTCCACCGGAACCTCAATTTTAACCTCTTTAATGACTTCTTTTGTTATGATTTGGGTTTCACCCTTGATTTCAATTGGAACCTCTTTAACGACCTCTACGGGTACTTCCTTGATTATCTCTTTAATCACTTCAATAGGAACCTCTTTGATTACTTCCTTAATAACCTCGACAGGTACTTCGATTTTCTTTTCTACAATCTTCTCAACCTCTTTAATGACTTCTTTCTCAACGATAACCTCTTTTTCAATTACCCTTGGTTCTGATTTTGCACCGGTTGGTGTCTCTCCGTACTTCAATAAAGAAAACCCCCTGTCGAAAACTTGTTTAGCAAGTTTCTCGGGGTCAACAATATCGTTAATTTCACAATACTGTAAAAATTCGTTATCTAACGTTAAGGAGGTTTTCTTCTTCATTTTCTATGTCGGCAATATCTGATATTGAGAAATGTAAAAATGGTTGTTCATTTTTAAGGTCGTGAGTCGTGTATTCATTCTTTTCAACATCATAAACTCCATACCCATGGTAATTCACAGTTTCACCGAAGTTTTGTTGTATCATTGAACCAATCATAATTGCTTGTCCACCACCGGGTAATTCGAACATTTGTCTTTTATGAATATCACCACACAATAGTAAATCCAAATCAATGAAGTTTAATGGTGAGAATGCCGTATCGAATTCAAAACCTAAGTCAGTTGATAAACCTTGGATTGGTCCGTGAAACAAACCAACATATAATCCATCTTCTTTTGTGTATTCAGGTTTTTGGTTGTGTTCATATAATGAGTATACAACCCATTTAATATTGTCATCTTCATATACTCCACCGTTTTTGTAATATCTGATATCATCATGGTCAAGTAATTCCACAACAGGGGTGATACTATCTAATCTTTGAACGTTGTTCTCCAAGAAATCGTGGTTACCCGGTATGATAACGACTCTACCAACATCGTCGGCAAGTTCTTTAATCAACCAAGAGGTTAACATCATCTGTTCATTTGAAATATTGATTTTTTGATGTGCAATATCACCGGCAATCACCACTCTAATTTCATCATATGAATAACCAACTAATTGTTTTTTTACATCCTCTAAAAACAATTCAAATTGTTTTCTGTACATGTCATGATATTGATATGTACGAATGTGTAAATCTGCTACGTGAACTATTTTCTTAATCATTTCTTCATGTATTTTTTAATGTCCAATTTTAAAATCGTTTGTGTCACTTCGTAAGGTACTTTGTATTCTTCAAATGTACCATCATCTTTTAATAAAACAACAACACATCCGAGTAATTTTAAATCTCCGAATTTTGTTCCTTGTAACATCTTCACCAATAATTTACCGTAAAGTGGTAATTGTAAGAAATAGTGTCCAAGTGCCGTATCGTGGTAATTATTAAATGGTGGTAACATACGACCTGTGTAAGGTTGTACTTTAAAGTTTTTTGGTTGGTTTGTTTTCCAATCCGTAATTACAATACCAAAACCGTCTTGTTGTTTATTCATCATCAACCAAATCTTATCGGGTTGACCAGTGTACCCCAATTCAGGGTCCCCCAAAACCATTTCAGTGTCAAGTAACACAGCGTTTCTTTCTACCATTAAATCGAGGAATTTATTTCCTGCCACAATCATCTTATCACTCTTAACAATTTGACTGTGGTCACAATCAAAGATTGGTTCTCTAACATCTTTGTAATCCCCATAACGAGCAATGGTTTCTGTCTCCAACATGTAATGAACGCGACTACCCATATTGGTAGAGTATTCTCCCGCTTGTTTCCATTGTTCGAGTAATGCTTGTTGTTTTGTGACGTTACCTCCCGACATCTCCAACGCCTTACTTTCAGCATCGAATGGAATGTAAAAATTCTTAATTACTTTAGATACCGATGGGAAATTATTACGCATTTTTCCATCAACATCTTTCATAAAGTAGATGTGGTCCTCTTCAATAAATGTTAACTCAAGTTCTTGTCTTTTAATTTCAAGTACTTCTCTTATTTCTTGTGATATGTTTGCTAAATCCATTATATTTTTAATCAAGTTTAAATTCTGGGTATTCATCAAGTTTACCCTGTAAATCTGCTATGTCTTTGTCTTTTGGTAGTTTTACCACGTAAACTCTACCCATTAATTTACCACAGTTTATTTTGTGGTATAATCTTTCTGCATCGTCCCACGCATCTCCGTCTAAGATTATTGTCACACCAATAGCCGTTTCATATATCTTTTTAAAGAGCATGTCACTTATATACTTACCTAACATAGGAATTGAATTAGGTAAGAATATCGAATCGAATACACCCTCAACCAAATACACTTTTTTATTCCAATCAAGTAAATGTTCATTCCATATGATAGTTTCCTTCTGAACATCGGGATTTTTATATTTCATCTTTGTTCTTGATAGGTAGGAACGTGCAATAAAATAATTTATCCGACCATTCTCATCATACGATGGTATAATAATCCTGTTTGCATAAGGACCATCATAACAAAACCCAATATTGTATTTACGAATCAATTCTTCCCCAATGTTCCTACTCTTCAAATAATTTATCGCTTGTTTATAGTGATGGGTTAGTTTTAACCCCATACTCGCTTGTAGAATCGGAATGAATTCTTTTGGTAATTTAATATCTTTCTTTGGTACCGGTCCGTATTCTTCGTCTTCGGGTCTTAGGAGTTCATATCTTTTAAGGTGTCTTGGCGTACCGTATTTCTTAATTAACTTATACAGTGAACCGTGTGTATCGTGTGTTTCAGCACAAGACCAACATTTATAAACACCTCTTTTGTAGTTAACTTCTAAGTTCCCTTTCCCGTCACCGTTATCTAAACCCTTGATTTCGTGAGAACATACGGGACAATCAAATGATATTTGACCCTTATAGTCATTATGCATTCGATGGTCACCGAGGATATCCTCAATAATCTCAATAATTGGTTCGTATTCCACAGTAACAGATGACATATGGAATAATATAAGTAAAAAAAGTCAGAAAACCAAATGAGCATAAAAAAGGGTGGAGGTTACACCAAAACCCCCACCCGTACCAACCACCTATATTTCTATAGGTCCCGTACTATTATAAAATATACAAATAAAAATTGATAAATCAATCTTTATCTACATTTTTTTGCATATTAACATAACCGATGACCGCAGTTGCCGCATCACTCATGTCATAATTTTCTTTTTTAAGTTGTCCTGTTTTACCATATAACCACTCAACCTCAGGACATACCGCATTTACATGTTCCCAAATGATATGTTTTTTATCAATGTCTTTCGGTAAACCACCGAACAATACATTCTTACCCTTGTCGTTTTTACCAACCAAAGATGGAAATGCAAATTTTCTTGCGTTATACGTTGAGATGAAGGTTGGGAGGATTCCCAACACATCGTAACATGATTTAAGAATAAGTGTATTATATCTTAAAAGAGTTCCTACTGTGTAAATGTTATTTGATTGTAGAAGTGGTTCCTCAATCACTACTTTAGTGATTCCTACATCACGATAATTCTCCAAATGTTTTTTGAACCCTTCCGCCTTTTTGATTAATTCTTCAATTTTATCTTCGGGTTGTGGTTTAATCTTAGGAGAAAAGTGTGACAACTCCAATAATTTGGAGGAATTGATATCGAAAAGCGCCCATCCGATGGTCTTAGTCGAAATATCCAACCCTAAAATTTTAGGGGCATTTTTTAATTTTATACTCATATAAAAATATATAACGAATATTCTGGAAATAGTAAAGTCTTAGAAGTCTAAGTTTACAGAAAATACTTGTGTACCTGAACGTTTAACCGGATTTGCGGTTTTAGCAACAACCAAAGGTTCTTTATTACTATTCAATAAAACAACTTCAGTTATTCTTCTATCCATTCCCGTAACGTATGTTGGGTTCTGACTTACATTAAATTGAGTGGTTGGTAAGTTCACCAAGAAACTCATTCTTTCAATATCAGTTGCCCTAACTAATCTAATACTACCAGGGAATGGTTGTTCATCACCAAATTGTGGTAAAGTTGATGGTTCATTTGGAACACTACCTAAGAAAGTTTCAATATCATAAGGTGTTGCACCTGTATACATTGAATTAGTAACAACAATCGAACTTGCAGTAAGTCCTGTTGGGTTAATTAATTGTCCTACGGTGTGTCCTGAAATCAATGATGTGTAATCAACTCTTTTCCAACCATCGTGTGTTGGTAATTCATCTAAGTCGGTTATTTGTATTAATATTTGAAACTGATTAGCGATGAATCCTGATATTGCACCATTACATAAGTTTGAGCTTTCCATAAATGGAAAACTATTTGCATCAAAATTGATATAGAGTTGTGATGGTCTTTTTAAACAGTCGTCATCAGGACCAACATCTACTCTTGAATAGTAGTTACAAGGTAAACCATTTAATGCGGTATCTCCCGTATAATTAAACATATATGATACCCACACAGTTTGACCTGAGGTTGTTCCTGTAAAGAATGATTCATTAACACTCGCATCACTTGGAATCAATGCCACTTTAGGTGCCGGTAGAGTGTATTTTCTATTTGATTTGTAATCAAGTACAGTTACAAGTTCTTGGTCATCAAAAACAATTGTTTTATTGTTTACGAATACTTTACCAACCTTATAACCTTGTTCATCTAAAAGATATCTAAACTTTAAAAGTTGATTCACATTTTTCAATGATTTCATGAAGTAATCCGTGGTGTCCATAGTAAACAATGCACCAATGGTTGTCCCTGTGTTTCTATGATATTGAATAAACGGAATATACACTTCAAAGTATTCTAAATCAGTTACTGTATTGTCATCGGCATCTTCTAATAATGCATTTGCTTCCACATTATTTGTGGAAATATAATCGTCGTATTTGAAGAATCTCTCGGGGTCATTTTTCAAATCTCCCAATTCAGAATAATGAATAATTGCGATTGTTCTTTGTTCTTCAGGTGTTACAACAACTTTTTCATCAAATGAATTATAATATGACGTTACACCTGTAATTGTTCCTCCTGTACTGTTAACCCAAGTTTGTCCACTTGATGTGGTATAACCTAAGAATTGTTTTGTTGATACGTGTTTGTTTGAAGTAAATCCTGTTAGGTTTTCATCAGAAGATGGAACATCAAACCCTATCGGTTTTTTGTCCCATACAATATCCATTGTCCATGAATTTAATTGTTGTGATGGGTCAATTTCTTCGGGCCTACAATTTGAGTTTAATACTTCAACAGGGTATTCATTTTCACATGAATTACATATTACTTGGGCATTACCTGAACAACCTGAGAAATTAGGTAGATTTCTGTCAACGGTAATAGTATTACCACTAACACTTATTACTTGATATATTAAACTTGATGATTGTCCCGAAATAACAGGATGAAGTGGGTCTGTACCAGTAAACGTGGTAAAAGCCACCGTAATGTATTCGCAATCATTAAAACTCGCTCCTGTTGGCACAATTAAAGAAGTTGTACCTGTAATTCCTGACAATGGAATCATTTGTGTTGTACACTCAATTGTTGTTCCTGTACAATCTACCGCATCGTATTCTTGGTATTCACTAACAAATCCCGCAGGACCCATTACATTTCTAAGAGTTTCTGTTGTAGAAACTTCCACAGGAATACCATATGTTGTTGAACCACTGGTTGAATCTAACTGATATGGGTATTTTACCCCACCCTCTTTGTCAAAAGGAGAAAAAACTGATTGATGTGGTCTACCACCTAAACCTGTTAATCCTGTAAAAGGTGTGGTGTAATCGAATTCTGAATCCCCAATTTGGAAATAGGAAATAACAAAGTTACCCTTAGCAATTGAATTTCTACCCTTTTGGGTGATTCTTGCTGACAGAAATTCGGAATTATTATTACTTAAAAAACTCATATTCTATAAATACATTTATTTTATTTTTAACAACAACATCCAGACAATGAAAGACATTCTACGGTAACCGTACCATTATATAAAGGACCGTCTATTGGGCTAATTATCTTCCACGCACAATTCGGGGTACCCGGTGTAATATCAGTATTTACATAATTCCCAACTGTCAATGTGTTTATACTTCTGACAACATAATTATCACCCGCAACCGTACCTAAATCACAATCAACAACTTCTCGTACAACATAGAAGAAATATCCCTCACTGTTATCCACACTAGTTGTTGGGGTCGGAGTTGGTTGTAACGGTTCGGAACAATTAAATCCACAACCACCCAATACCGTTAAAAATCCATAATTACCACTTATGGTTCCTTGTTGTATACATACACTTTGACCCGGACCCACGCTTACATCTGTAATCACATCACCTCCACAATCGGTATAATTTATACCGGTATATGTTTCAGGATTATTATTATAATATTCAATACATTCTTCACATGGTGTTGGTGTCAATGTCGGTGTTGCTGTTAGTGTCAGTGTTGGTGATGGTAAACACCCTGCAGATAATAACGTTATTGTGCTACCCGTTGCCGGACATCCTGCAACCGGAATAGAGCAAGAACAAATTTGTATAACATCACCATTTAAAAATGTAGAATTTCCACCACCTAAGAAATCGAATCTAACACCGAACGCCGGGTCTCCCGTTTCACAATTAGTCCAACTTATTCCTTCACCACAATTCACTAAAAAAGTAACTCTATATGTGTTACATTCACAAACCGATGTTTCAGTTGTAGGTGTTAATGTAGGTGTTAATGTTGGAGTACTGGTACTTGTTAAAGTAGGTGTGCTTGTTGCGGTAAGGGTTGGTGTACTGGTACTCGTTAATGTTGGGGTACTTGTTGAAGTAACCGTTGGTGTTGGTGTATTGGTTGTTGTTGGTGGTACATAACCACAACATTCGTCAAGGTTTACACGAAATACCTGTTCACAACACCCAATACAAACTATTTTTACATAAATCTCTAATAATGTTGGTGTGATTCCTGTGATATTAATTGTTCCTCCGGTTATTGAACCAAATGAAGTTGTTCCTGTAATTACAGTTGAACTTGTACCAGTATAAACTGTACAATTTGTATAATCTGAACCTGAATTAAAATTAATTAAAACACCTTTTGGTGTTACCGTATCATTTACACATGCTCCTGCACTTGTATTAGTTAGTGTTGGTGTACTTGTTAATGTCGGTGTACTTGTTGATGTTAATGTAGGTGTACTTGTTGATGTTAATGTAGGTGTAGTCGTAGATGTTAATGTAGGAGTACTGGTACTTGTGGAAGTTGGTGTTAATGTTACCCCCTGCGTTGGTGTACTGGTACTTGTTAAAGTAGGGGTACTTGTTGCCGTTAGTGTTGGTGTATTTGTTGATGTTAGTGTAGGAGTACTTGTTAACGTTTGAGTTGGTGTACTCGTAGATGTTACTGCAGGTGTGGTGGGTGTTGGTGTAGGTTCGGAGTCACAATTTTGATAATCGGCACATCCTCCGTTTGGATAAATAAAAATATCATTTGAACCCCCTAACGCACAGTTGAATTCGATGGTTTGATTATCACCACAAATACAAACATAAACTGTACTATTTGCCGGTAAAAACCCTGATGTTTGAAACACCCCATAACAATCATAATATGAGAATGTACAATCATCCCCTCTTAAACTTGTTATTTGTTTACATAAACACTCTCCACAGGGAGTAGGTTCAGTTTGTGTTGTTGCCGTTGGTGTGGGTACGGGTGTTTCGTCACAAAGTTCGCTATTATCAAGAACCCATTGTATATCTACAGGACATTCAATTTCTATTCCATTTTGGACACAAGCGGGTGTAGCGTATGACCCCGAATCGTTTGTACATAAACACGAAGTAAACGTACCATTACCATTATCAACATAAGTTAAACCACTAATTAATTCGGTAACAGTTACACTATCAAGACATCTTGAATATCTGACGTATAAGTCAACCGGTAAATCCTCGGGATAATATGTAACGCAATATCTATTACAAGCCATTTATAACTAATATATCCAATAAATACCGTATAGTAAATTTTAGATTGTATTTTTATGCACAATCTAAATCACTGGTACATGAAGTTCCACTTAAAGTGACGGTAGATGTAGGTGGTACCTCTTGGTTACCTCCCATTAATATGTAATAATTTATTACAGATTGTACACAATTTGCGGTAATATTACCGTACATCGAGAATGTGAATAATTGTGATGTTCCTCCACTACAAGGAATTGCATTTACATATAAAGTTCCGTCATCTGAATTACCGTAATCCATCTCTGAGAACACTATGGATAAACAATTACATATTGGTTGTTGTGGACATACACAGTCAACACAAGGGTCAGAACTTGCTTGTACTATATTACACGAATCACTTATAACTTGTGTGGTACAGAATGAATATGACGCACCAGCATTTACTGTATATGTTGTAATCTCTTGGGTTACACAATTTATATATTCAATTATACAAGATTCTAAACCTGCGATATTATCAGCAAGATGACAATAAACAATTTCAGGTGTTGTTAATGTGGGTGTTGCAGTAGGTGTAGGAGTTGGGGTTGGTTGTAAACATTGTGTGATATTATAACCTCCCGAAATATTAATTGCTGACAATGAATTACTATCTATAGTAATTGTTGTCTCACATGGGCAAGGACATGCTGGTGAACCATTAAGTGTTGAGTATGTCAACACACTAAAGGTTACGGATGAATTGCCCGTATTAACTGATGTGATTCCCGAATATGGTGACACCCCGCCAGGATAATTTGTGGTACCTGATATGAAAATGTCAAAATTCGTTGGTGAATTTATCTGAGTTCCAGTTGAATCTTTGAATATACACGTATAAACATCTTCAGTGTCGTTATAACCCGGACACTCGGTAGATGGATAAGCCACTTGTTCAACTGAACATTCAAAACAGAAATCCGATGGTGTTGTTAGTGTTGGTGTTGGAGTACTTGTTAATGTAGGAGTACTGGTACTTGTTAAAGTAGGTGTACTTGTTGCGGTAAGGGTTGGTGTTTGGGTTGAGGTACTCGTACTTGTTAAAGTAGGTGTATTTGTTGCCGTTAAAGTAGGTGTATTTGTTGCCGTAAGGGTTGGTGTACTGGTACTTGTTAATGTAGGTGTTTGTGTTAACGTAGGTGTATTTGTACTTGTTAAAGTCGGAGTACTCGTTGCCGTAAGTGTCGGAGTTTCTGTTAAAGTAGGTGTAGAAGTCGGGGTCAACCCAATTGTTGACGTTAATGTTGGCGTTAATGTTGATGTACCGGTACTTGTTAACGTAGGTGTATTTGTTGGTGTTAATGTTGGGGTACTGGTACTTGTTAAGGTCGGCGTTTGTGTTGGTGTACTTGTAGGTGTTAGTACAGGTGCACATGGTCCACCAACTAATTGTACATCAACATCATCTAAGTAGTTACCTCCCGCGGATATTGTTGTTGCAGAGAAAATCAAGTTATATTGAGTTTCGGTTGCCGTAAAATCAATAGTATGTAAATCCCATGTTGTTGTTGAACCTGTATATTCTGTTGGGAAAAAGTTCACACTTGTCCCACTAAGTGCGACACGCATAGTATTACCGTAACCTACTCTACCACTATGGGCAAATTCAATTCTATAATCTTGACCAATATTTGTTGAGATAGTTTGATATAATGCATGGGATATGGGTCCATTTGCGTTAACCTCTATGTAATAACCTCCATCATATGAGTTTCCCAAATATCCATTTTTCCGTACCTCAATTTGTCCATTAGATGATAGAGATGTCCAGTATGGTATACATCCTTGGGGATAAAATCTTTCTTCAGTCGGAGGAGCACAGTAAATCCCCACACAA